>JACCDS011369131.1_pt1 | contig 9989 bp, 9 predicted proteins | sample 7446441 | NCBI WGS metagenome assembly JACCDS01 (sample SAMN15323445, study PRJNA562643) | freshwater metagenome | isolation source: river surface water | place: USA:Blue River Watershed | collected 2017-08-17 | reverse complement strand
CGTCGCACCATGGTGATGAGCGAAAAAGAGAAAGAGAATACTGCCTATCATGAGGCTGGTCATGCCATTGTTGGTCGTATAGTGCCAGAGCATGATCCTGTTCATAAGGTGACCATTATCCCGCGTGGGCGCGCATTGGGTGTTACCCAGTTCCTGCCTGAGACAGACAAATACAGCTTGAGTCGTCGTGCGCTTGAGTCGAGTATTTGTACCCTGTTTGGTGGGCGAATTGCGGAATTGATGACCCTTGGTGAAGACGGTATTACTACCGGTGCATCTAACGACATTGAGCGTGCCACAGCGATTGCACGCAATATGGTGACCAAGTGGGGCTTGTCATCCAAGCTTGGGCCTCTTCATTATGGTGAAGAAGAAGGAATGTACCCCGGTATGGCTAGCCAGCAATACTCGGATGATACCTCCAAAAATATTGATGAAGAGGTTCGTCGTATTATCGAAGAGTGCTATGCGCGCGCGCAGAAAATCCTTGAAGATAACCGCGATATTCTGGAAGCCATGAAAGACGCATTAATGGAGTATGAAACTATCGATGCTGATCAGGTGGATGATCTGATGGCGCGTCGTAAAGTACGTCCACCACGCGACTGGAATGATGATGATTTCAACAGTCACTTGCGCGAGAAGGAAGAAAAGGAAAAGGGCAGTTCCGGGGATAACCCGGCAGGTCCTATCGGTGGTCCAGCCAATACACATTAATCCTTTTATAGGCTAAACAAGAACCCCGAGCTTGCTCGGGGTTCTTGTTTTATAATAGCCACCCACCAAACTATCCGCCTTTTTATGAAACCAATGTCTTCTTCTGTGCCCAGCTTGCGCTGCGGTAAGCATCTATTGGACCTGAGTCGTCCGGTGGTAATGGGTATATTAAATACAACACCAGACTCCTTCTCGGATGGGGGTAGCTACTACCAGAACCACCGGTTATCACTGGATCTTGCCGTGCGCCGTGCAGAACAAATGTTAGCGGAGGGTGCGCAGATAATAGATATTGGTGGTGAGTCCACCCGCCCTGGTGCCCCTGTGGTATCGGAGCAGGAGGAGCTGGAACGTGTGGTGCCAGTAGTTGAGGCGGTTGCAGGTAAATTAGGTGCATTGGTATCTGTGGATACCAGTTCGGCACAGGTCATCCGTGAGTCGGCCAGACATGGCGCAGGCCTGATCAATGATGTACGTGCGCTGCAACGTGATGGCGCGCTTGCAGCTGCTGCTGCGGCAGGTTTGCCTGTGTGTTTGATGCATATGCAGGGTGAGCCTGACACTATGCAGGAAAATCCCCATTACAGTGACGTGGTTGAGCAGGTGTCCAGTTTTCTGCAGCAGCGAATAACGGATTGTCTCGCTGCTGGAATAGCGCGCGAACAAATCCTCCTCGACCCTGGGTTTGGATTTGGTAAAACGCTCGCGCATAATCTCGCGCTTTTGCAGCGCTTACCGGAATTCGCGCGCTTGGGGCTGCCTGTGTTGGTGGGCATGTCGCGCAAGTCCATGGTTGCCCAATTGCTTGGTCGACCTGTTGAGCAACGCTTGGCTGGAAGCTTGGCACTGGCGCTGCTCGCCGCGGAGCGCGGTGCATCTATTATTCGTGTTCATGATGTCGCTGAAACGGTTGATGTCCTGAAAGTTCTTGCTGCTGTAAATCCATAATTGGTTTCAGCTACCTATTGATAGCGGAGTAAGGAAGTATGTCTCGCAAGCATTTTGGCACAGATGGTATTCGTGGTTTGGTGGGCGAGTTCCCTATTACCCCGGATTTTATGCTCAAGCTGGGTTGGGCCGCTGGCTGTGTATTGAAGGATCGTTTCGACGGTCAAAATATGATTTTGATTGGTAAAGATACACGTATTTCTGGTTATATGTTTGAGTCTGCATTGCAGGCTGGATTGATTAATGCCGGTGTAGACGTTGGTCTGTTGGGGCCAATGCCAACGCCTGGAGTTGCTTATTTGACCCGTACCTTTAAGGCGCAGGCCGGTATAGTTATTAGCGCATCACACAATAGCTATGTTGATAATGGCATCAAGTTTTTTGGCGGTAATGGCAGTAAATTGCCAGATGAGTTGGAGAGCCTCATCGAACAGCAGCTTGAGCAGCAAATGTCGACAGCAGAAAAGCTGGGCAAGGCACGCCGTATTGCAGATGCATCTGGCCGCTATATCGAATTTTGCAAAGGCACTATGCCTTGGGGATTTAACCTTAAGGGCATGCATATCGTTCTGGATTGCGCGAATGGCGCTACCTATAACATCGCGCCTGATGTGTTTACTGAGCTGGGCGCACGCATAACCCCTTTATTTGTTGAACCCAACGGCACCAACATCAATCGTAGCTGCGGTTCCACCAAGCCAGAAGCCCTGCAAGAAAAGGTTGTTGAGCTGGGGGCAGACTTGGGGATTGCATTTGATGGTGATGGCGATCGCGTGGTCTTTGTAGACCACAAGGGCGAGTTGGTCGATGGTGATGAATTGCTGTACATCATTGCGGCTTATCAGCATGAATACGCCGGTGGTTGCGATGGTGTTGTCGGCACCTTGATGAGTAACTTTGGTTTTGAATTGGGGCTTAAAAAACTCAATGTTCCCTTTGCGCGGGCAAAGGTGGGCGATCGTTATGTTATTGAGTTGATGAGAGAAAATGGTTGGCGGTTAGGCGGTGAAAACTCCGGTCATATCGTGTGTAGCAATGTAACCACGACAGGTGACGGCATTATTGCCGCGCTGCAAGTGCTGCTTGCAGTAACGACTATGGGGGAGCCGTTGCATCGCCTCAAAAAAGCAATGACCAAGTTGCCGCAGGTGATGATCAATGTGCATATGTCAAAGCGCGTTGACTTGAGTAGCAATACGACGATCCAATCTGCAGTTAAGCACACTGAAGATAAGCTTGCGGGTACTGGCAGAGTACTGCTTCGTCCATCGGGTACTGAGCCTGTAGTGCGCGTCATGGTTGAAGGCGAGGACAAAAAACAGGTCAAGGAATTGGCGCAGGAGCTGGCGGCGACTGTTGAGGCTGCGCTCAACTGATTTCTGGGTGAATGGGGCTATATGCCCCGGCATTAATGCGTAAAATGTATCCGGTCAGGTTAAGTTGTGCTCACGAGTTAAAATACTCCTCCGCTTAGTTTAAAAAAACAGATAAAAATCAGATGTTAAGCCAAGATTTGGTTGTATGTTGAAATCATCTTGGCTAAGATTAGCGCCCGCTTTGGGGGAGGTATTGCTGTTGACTAAAGCAAGTAACACCAAGCGCCGCCAACTTGTGGTTGGCAACTGGAAGATGAATGGTAATTTGCGTGAAAACGCAGTGCTACTAAAAGCAATTGTTGCCGGATGGCAAGGTCAGCGTAGCGCTGATGTTGTAATTTGCCCTCCTTTTCCATATCTCGCTCATGCTGCAGCTGTGTTGTCCGGTTTCGATATTATGATCGGTGCACAAACGGTAAGTGAGTATGAAAAAGGTGCTTATACCGGTGAAGTTTCTGCCGCAATGCTTGCAGATTTGAATTGCAAATTTGTAATAATTGGTCACAATGAGCGCCGTCGAATGCAGCGCGAATCTGATCTTCAAATTGCAGAAAAATTTGTTCAAGTTCAGCAGGCAGGTTTGATTCCAATACTCTGTGTAGGGGAATCTCTTGAAGATCGCGAAAAAGGAATGCATCTACAAACTATTAGTCGCCAGCTTGATGCTGTGTTTGATTTAGTAGATAAGTCGATGTTTTCCAATGCTGTACTCGCTTATGAGCCTGTTTGGGCTGTGGGCACAGGTAAAACAGCAACACCGAGTCAGGCAGAAGAAGTGCATAAATATATGCGTAGCCAACTGGGTGAAATAGGTGAAGATGTAAGAATATTGTACGGTGGCAGTGTTAAGGCTCACAACGCAGAGCAGTTATTTGCGTTAAGTGATATTGATGGTGCCTTGCTCGGTGGTGCATCACTCGATGCTGACGAGTTTCTAGCAATCTGTAAGGCCGCTGAATAAGCACTTTACATTAAGCGCTCAAGAGAGCTTTGCAATGGAAAAATTAGTACTCATTATTCATTCGCTTGCGGCAATCGCCATTATTGGTTTGATTTTATTGCAGCAAGGTAAAGGCGCAGCAGCTGGTGCTTCGTTTGGTGCTGGTGCATCGCAAACAGTATTTGGCAGTGAAGGCAGTGGTAACTTTTTTACTCGTGCTACTGCAGTTATTGCAGCAATTTTCTTCTGTACCAGCTTTGGTTTAGCGATTATTGCTAAAAACCAGTCTCAGGTAGCAACTAAAGGGTTAGTTGTTCCGGCAGAGTTACAACAACAAGAAGTTCCTGCGGCTTCTGATGTACCTGCGAGTGAGATTCCAGCTGCTACAACAACTCCTTCTGATGTGCCTGCAGTACAGAGCGAAGCTGCTCCAAGTGCTGCTCAGCCTGAAGAGAAAAAGGAGTAATTAAAGGTCTTTGCCCCGGTGGTGGAATTGGTAGACACGCTATGTTGAGGTCGTAGTGGCGAAAGCTGTGCCGGTTCGAGTCCGGCCCAGGGCACCAAATAAAAAAGCGCTCCTAAGAGCGCTTTTTTTTCGTCTGTGATTTTTATTTATCCGGTAGCTGTTGCTGATAATCTGCAGTGGTTGGAGTAAACAATGTGACAAGTGAGTATCCCAATCAGTACTTGCGTTTACGTGCGCAACGACTTGCTGAATCTACGCGTGAGTTTCTCGCGCGGGGAAAATCAGTGGTGCGTTGTGATGCCTGCCAACTTGCGGCATTTGCCTGTATTTGCCCATGGCGACCACGCTTGGTGGCAAGTTGTGAGTTTGTGCTCTTGATGCATCGTGATGAGGTTTTTAAGCCAACTAATACCGGACGGCTTATTGCTGATGTATTGCCTGCGCAGACCCATGTATTTTGCTGGAGTCGAACCGAACCGGATCCTGCATTGTTGGCGCTGCTGAATGATCCCCAGCGACGTTGCGTTGTTGTATTTCCGGCAGAAGCTGCCGGTAGCGCCTCAATACAGCGTGAAGTGGTGCGAGAGTTACCGGTAGATGGAAAACTGACAACTTTTATCCTTTTGGATGGGACATGGAAGCAAAGCGGCAGGATGTTTCATCTCAGTCGCTGGCTGGATGCTGTGCCTTGCGTACAGCTGCCGGAGGCACTTGTGCGTGGCTATGCGGTTAGGAAGTCGCATCAGGAGCATTACCTGTCTACCGCGGAGGCAGCTGGTTTATGTTTGCAAATGGCTCGTGAGCAACGTGCTGCAGATGGATTGTTAGGCTACTTTCAGTTATTCAACATACATTATTTGGCTACCCGTGCGACACAGCCTCCTGTTATTGGTGATTTACATGCGCAGATATTGGGTTATCGCTGAGGTGATGCTGTTAATGTCGCGCACAAGCATGCCGATTACGGCTAGGCGCTAGCGGCAATTTCCTACAAAAAGCAGTGAACTTTGCGACTATTCCTAAAGGCTTCCTTACTGGAGAATGGCATCTAACAAGGAGGTCGTCAGGGAAGGTAGGTTGGCCAAGCAGGGTCAAGGGAAGCGCCTAATATGAGTACTCACTCGGTAGGCAGTAAGGAAGTTGCTCGATGAGAACAGGATGTTCATTGTCGAGGGGGTAACCCAAAAGCGGTATCGGCTTGTGCTGATACCGCTTTTTTAGTTTATGGTCCCTGGTGTTTTTTCATCCTCTTTTTTCAGTTCAATCCCGCTGGCTTTTTTCTGCATAAAGCCGCGCACTCGCCCCAATAGAAAACTTTGAAAGTCGGTTTCGGTGATGGTCGGTTGGTTGTTGATTTGCAATTGCTGATAGTCATCCAGCTTTTTGCGCATGGCAACTGCGCGATGAAGGTTGCGTGCCGTTTGTTGTGCCGCATCATCTGGTGTAAAAAAAATATCCATTACCGGTAGTTGTTTCGAGTCAAAAATGCTCTCCAATTCCTCTCTGTTTAAAAGCTCTTGCTGTTGCAGGTTGATAATGATGAGTGCTTGGAGGGGGCCATCAATAGTCTTGGGATCCTTTGGGTTGTCATTAATCATGGGGAGTAGTTTTTGTAGGCTAGGGTAGGCGCTGCTGTTATCGGTCAGAACCACAACGTTGAATTGATTTTTCTCTTTTAAATAGTTGAGTGCGGCATCTATGTAAGCAGCGATCAGTTGTTCCCGCGGAACACTTGATGAGCTTGAGCTTGAGCTTGATGCGCTAGCTGCTGGTGCAGCATCAGGTGAGCTTGGTTCATTAGTATTTTTTTCGTCACTGCTCTCATCGCTTTGGCTTGAGGATGATGAGGAGGGTCTTGCTGGAATTGGGGGAGCTATTTTTGGCGGCACGGCCAAGGCGAGAGTTTCCCAGCCATAGCGTGGCAGGTTTGCGCGCACGTTTTCCAACGCTGGTGGCCAGTGTTGAGGATCTTCCGCGGCATGTAGTAATAGCAATACGCCGAGAGTTGATTTGGCTTCTGTGATACGGTGCATCGCCAATATTTTTCCATATTCAGTGTCCAGCCACAGGCTTTCATCTTGCAGGGCATTGGCGATAAGTGTTCTGTCGCGCATGGCGCGCGATTCATAAGGTGGTGCCTCCGATGAAACGCTGCTGCTTGCTTGGGATTCGCTTTGTTGCGGGTCGCTCTGCGCTGCCGTATTTTCTGTTTCTTGGGTATGTCCATCAGCGGCTAACAATGTCAGTCCAAGCAGTAGGCTGAGAAGGTAATTGGCGAAACTAATTGGCCTTTGGTGGTGAGCTGATGGCATGGTTTGACCTTGCATGCTGTAGGTTGTGTGGCTTTTCGCCTAAAATAGGGCTTGCTGTTGATACATATCGGGACAATTATGAAGAACTTGAGGTCGTATGCAGGATTTTAAACGGGATTACAAAATTGCACCGTCCATTCTTTCAGCTGACTTCGCACGTTTGGGGGCAGAGGTTGATGCTGTATTGGAGGCGGGTGCTGACTTTATTCATTTTGATGTGATGGATAATCACTATGTGCCAAATTTAACTGTCGGCCCAATGGTATGTAAGGCCCTGCGTAACTACGGTGTAACGGCACCGATTGACGTGCATTTAATGGTTGAGCCTGTTGATGACCTTATCGTTCAATTTGCAGACGCTGGCGCAACTTATATTACGTTTCATCCCGAGGCATCGCGCCATGTGGATCGCTCATTGCAGTTGATTAAAGATCGCGGTTGTAAGGCCGGTTTGGTGCTCAACCCGGCCAGTTCACTGGAGCAGATTCACTACGTGATGGATAAGCTCGATATGCTGTTATTGATGTCTGTTAACCCCGGTTTTGGTGGCCAGAAATTTATACCCTACGTGCTGGATAAATTGCGCGCTGCACGCACCCTGATTGACGCCAGTGGTTTGCCTATCCGTCTGGAGGTTGATGGCGGTGTTGGACTTGCCAATATTGGCGAAGTGGCTGCTGCTGGCGCAGATACATTTGTTGCTGGCTCAGCCATATTTAATGCGCCGGATTACAAGGCTGTTATTGCAGAAATGCGTGCACAGTTGGCGCAAGTTTAAGTTGGGTTTCCCAAGTTGAATGAAGGTGTTGAATGAGGGTAGGCATGTGCAGATTAATTCAGTACACTTGCCCTCACGATCAACAGGAACCATCCTCGTGAACAACGCTACTTCCATCATCACAGAGTGCGCTACCCACCTTGCCGCCCGATGGCGCCGCTAGTTCATCTTGCTATATGTCACTTTTAGGTTGATGTATGGCTTGCCTTCTCTCTGTTTGCGTAATGAGCTCCTGTTAATGGAACCGCGCACTCAATATTAATACATCGAATTTCCGATAACGATAAGACTTGTACACGATTGGGTGGCAAGCAAAAGGTAATCCCATGAACTCCGAACAGTTTGCTCAATTAGCGGCGCAAGGTTACAACCGCATTCCGGTTATGCGCGAAGTCCTGGCCGATTTGGATACGCCGCTCTCGTCTTACCTCAAACTCGCCGCCGGTCCTTACTCTTACTTATTTGAATCTGTACAAGGCGGTGAAAAATGGGGCCGCTACTCCATGATTGGCTTGCCGGCACGCACAGTATTAAAAGCCTTGGGTGATCAAATCACCGTAGAGCGTGATGGTGAGGTTATTGAAACCCATGAGTGTGCCGATGCGCTTGCTTTTGTAGAGACCTTTAAGGAGCGCTATCGCGCGCCAGAGCTACCCGGCTTGCCACGATTTACCGGTGGTCTGGTGGGGTACTTTGCCTACGATTGTGTCCGGTATGTTGAGCCGCATTTAAAAGCGAGTACCCCCAAAGATGTGATAGGTACGCCTGATATTTTGTTGAGCGTGTCAGATGAGGTGTTGGTATTCGATAACTTGGCGGGCAAATTAATTTTTGTTATTCACGCCAATCCTGATGTTGAAAACGCATTTGTAAAAGCCAATGCCAGACTGGATGAGCTGGAGCAGAAGCTGCGCGGTGAAATTCCCGCAACTCCTGGTTTGTCGCTCGGAAACAATGGTGATAGCGAGCCTCATTTTACTTCCAATTGCGGCGAAGAAAATTTTCACGGTTACGTCAATAAAATCAAAAACTATATCTTGGCTGGCGATACGATGCAGGTGGTTGTATCCCAGCGTATGTCTATTGATTTTGCAGGTGAGCCAATTAACCTGTATCGCGCATTGCGCAACCTGAATCCCTCGCCTTATATGTATTTCATGGATTTGGGTGATCATCACGTTGTAGGTTCAAGCCCGGAGATTCTGGCGCGTTTGGAAGATGGTGAAGTAACTGTGCGTCCGATTGCTGGAACCCGTCGCCGTGGTCGCACAGCAGAAGAAGATAAAGCGCTGGAAATTGAGTTGGTCAATGATCCCAAGGAAATTGCCGAGCATTTAATGTTGATTGATCTGGGGCGCAATGATGTGGGGCGCGTGGCCAAAATCGGCAGCGTAAAACTGACAGATAAAATGGTGGTAGAGCGTTACTCCCATGTGATGCACATTACCTCCAACGTCACCGGGACATTAAAAGAGGAGCTGCGGGCAATGGATGTGTTGCGTGCAGCGCTGCCAGCGGGAACCTTGAGCGGCGCCCCCAAAATTCGTGCGATGGAAATTATCGATGAGTTGGAGCCGGAAAAGCGCGGTATCTATGGCGGCGCAGTGGGTTATATCGCCTGGAATGGCAACATGGATACGGCTATCGCCATTCGCACAGCCGTGATTAAGAACGGCAAACTCTACGTGCAGGCTGGTGCAGGTGTTGTTGCTGATTCGGTGCCGGCCTTGGAGTGGAAAGAAACCATGAATAAAGCCCGGGCAATCTTCAAAGCGGTTGATATGGTCGGTGAGTCAAGTCTCAAAGGTGATACAAAATGATTTTAATGATCGATAATTACGACTCATTTACCTACAACCTGGTGCAATATTTTGGTGAGCTGGGTGCTGATATCAAGGTTGTGCGCAATGATGAGATCACCTTGGATGAGATAGCGACATTGGCACCGGAAAAAATTGTTATTTCTCCCGGGCCTTGCACCCCAACAGAAGCGGGTGTGTCTGTTGAGACTATTCAAACCTTCGCAGGAAAAATTCCGATTTTGGGGGTTTGTCTGGGGCACCAGAGTATCGGGCAGGCATTGGGGGGCAAGGTGATTCGCGCCCCCTATGTAATGCACGGTAAAACCTCACCGGTCTATCACAGTAACACTGGTATATTTCGCGGGTTAGCCAACCCATTTCAAGCCACGCGCTACCACTCGCTGGTGATTGAAAAAGAGTCTTTACCCGATTGTCTGGAGATTACTGCCTGGACGCAAAATGACGATGGAAGTATGGCTGAAATCATGGGCGTTAAGCACAGAACGCTCGCGTTGGAAGGGGTTCAGTTTCACCCTGAATCCATTTTAACGGAACATGGTCACGATATGCTGCGCAACTTTTTGACAGCATATTAATTTGAATTTATCGCTCCTGACTTACTGACAACAAATACGGCGCACTGTTGATTG
>JACCDS012047386.1_pt1 | contig 9990 bp, 10 predicted proteins | sample 7446441 | NCBI WGS metagenome assembly JACCDS01 (sample SAMN15323445, study PRJNA562643) | freshwater metagenome | isolation source: river surface water | place: USA:Blue River Watershed | collected 2017-08-17 | reverse complement strand
TGCCAGCGGAGACCGCCGCTTCCCAGGATGATGAAAGTGAAGGGTTGTCCCAATCCCCCGTCGTTCACTTGGGCCGTGCTCGCGTTGGCCCATCCCGGGCCGGCACCTCCACCTGCAAAGAGGGAGAAGGGTGTCTTCCCGATCGGAGCGATCCAGCGGACTTGGGGAGCCCACCCCAGATAGACCGTCTCGGGTCCGCCCATGATGGCATCGGCGACAAAGGTTGATCGCCACTGCCAGCGGATTGGTTGGCCCAGGATCACGAAGGGCTTCCATGGTTCCCAATCAAGCGAGAGCAGGCTCGAGAGATAGGAATAGGCATTCCTGTTGCCGTCGTATTCCTTCAGCCATGCCTGCTCAAAGCTCAGACCGCACCCAGATGCTTTGGACGATGCCATCGGGATTACGGATCCATCACCGGCTCTGAGAACCGGAGAACAGACCAGCATCAGGATGATGAGGAAGCGCCACATGGACGTGTGGGACACTTCCTATAATAGCGCAATGCCTCGATCGGCACACCAAGTTCCTTGAGGGGATACACCTTTCCGCCGCCCGCTGCCGACGGATCCCTGATCAGATAATCGAATCCCCTCTTGCCCACGATCACGACGAAGTGCGTGATCCCGTCGGGACGTCGGATGCGGATGATCACCGGATTACCGCGCAGCAGATTCCAATCAATGAGCGCATGCGAAGGCAGATCCTCGTAGGCCTTCTCGACAAGACCGGGAATGAATTCCGCGGCCGATTCCCAGCGTATCCATCCCCTTCCCTCATAGCCGTCATGATCGGTCAGGAATCGATTCAGCCTCTTGGGATCGACATCCATACCGTAAAAGGAGAGGACCATCGCAGCGGAAGTGACGGCACACCCCTCCCCCCCGAGAGTCCCCGCAGTCGTTCCGAGAGCCTCGTCACTCCAGCGCGGATCCGCCTGATAATATTGGGGAACGGCGATCACCGACTCACCGAAAAATGGAATTCCTCCCCGGGACGCCAAAGGCCGTTTCCAGCACCAGAAAAAAGCCACGGCGATGAGAATAACGGCCACCAACGCGACTGCCGCATGGCGGATGACTCTTGCCCGGGCGCCGGATTCGTCGATGCTTTTGGTTGATGATGTCACGGATGCCACTCTTTCTCGCAGCCCTGTTGATTGCCAAGTCCGCACTGCAGGCGGCGCCGACCGACGCCCCTTGCAACGATCTCGTGCTGCAGGCGGTTGCCTCCATGCCCCGCGGTGGCGGCTATTCCACATCCAGCGCGGCCAATCGTTCCTTTCGCAGCTCCATCATGACCGGCGGTGACTACCTCCGGATCGATCCGCTACATGCCGTGCCGAGTTACTGCTCCTCGGCCACCTATCTTGTTTTTCTCAAAGTCCTCTCCCTCCTGCAGTCGGAGGATCGAATTACCCTCACCCCCGGAACACTCGCCGCATTGGTTCCCTCAGGACAACCCGACGGAACCGGGATCTGGGGTCGATGGAATGCGAATGGCCCCGGCACCGCGCGCCTTTTTTATGAACTCGGACTGGGCAGTAATTTCACGGACCTCTCCGCGGCACGACCGGGGGACTTCATGAAGATTTTCTGGAACGAGGGGATCGGCGTATCCGAACACGGCCACTCCGTCATCTACCTCGGACGCACCGCCAGTCCGGGCGTTGAATACGTCCGCTTCTGGTCGAGCAACATCCCGGGTGGCTACGGCGAAAAATCCGTTCCCCTCACCCGTATTCGCCGCATGCTCTTCTCTCGACTGGAGCATCCCTCAGCGATCTCCGGCACCCTTCCCCGCGTCGACGGCTACCTTGCCTCGCTCCAGAAGAGATCCTCCACGCACTCCGAGATGGCGGTTCAATGCGGCCTCGCCAGGTAGATCCGCTGCGCCCGGATGATCAACCCGGCCGCCACCAGATAGGCCAGACCGCTCCAACCGATCGCCCCGCTCATCCGGTCGACGGGACTTCCTGACCCGTAAGTGGCGATCAATCCGATGAGAAGAGGACCCAGCGCTCCGCCACCCCATCCGATCATATTCATCAACCCGGCCACCGAGGCCCGCTCCTGGGGAGCCACAAGATCGAAGACCGCGGCGAAGATCCCGCCGTCATAGGCCCCCTTGCAAAGTCCGAAACCGATCATCGCGATAATGAGCCAACCCATCGTTGTCGCTCCACCGACTAGGACGACGAAGACCGATCCAAGCAGCAGCGCGACGGCCTGAACCAACATTCTTGCACCCTTGATCCTGATCGCAAGGCGATCGGCCACAATGCCCGATAGGGGAGCGCTCACGGCACTTGCAAGCTGGATCCCCGCCACGGCGGAGAAACCCGCCGAGACCAGACCGAGATGGAATTTTTCCACAAGGAATGTCGGCGTCCAGATCAGGAAAACCGCCCCCACAGCATTGGCACAGCCAAAGGCTCCCATCAGCAGGACAACCCCCGGACGACGGGCCAGTTTCAGGAACGTTCCCACAAACCCGGAGGAGGCCTTGGAGGATGACCCGGTGCTGATTGAGGCCTGGAGGAACTTTTCTTCAGACTCTCCGGAAATGCTTCCGGAGTTCCCGCGGCACGGTTCCCTCAGAAAGCTCCATAGAACCAGCGAGACAATGATTCCGGCCGCCCCAAATCCGTAGAAGGCCCATCTCCATCCGAAACTCTCAGCGATCACCGCGCCAAGCCATCCTCCCGCAATCGTGCCGATGTAGACCGCCGACTGGTGAAGCGAGAGAGCCGTTGAGCGGGTCCCGGGACCATGATAATCGGAGAGCAACGAGGTGGCCGCGGGGAAGTAGACGGACTCTCCCAAACCGATCAGGGCACGCGCCGTGATGAATTGCCAGAGCTTGGCACTCCATCCGGTCACGGCCGTCATGAGGCTCCAGAAGAAACAACCGCCGAGGATCAGCCCTTTGCGGGAGTGTCGGTCACCCGCAAAACCCGCAAACGGGGCAGAGGCGGCATAGAACCACATGAAGGCGCTTCCGATAAGACCCAGCTGCGCCTTGGAAAAGCCGAACTCCCTCTCAAGCAGGGGGAAGATGCTGCTGATTGCCTGCCGATCCGCATAATTGAGCAGGCAGACCAGCCAGAGCATGGCGAGTACAGTCCACTTGTAGCGGGGGAGTGTCTTCATCGGGTTCACGGGGTGTCGGGCAATCTCCATCAATAACTCAACGCCGCTTGCTGTAAATCCCTCGGGGCCTTACCTTGGAGACATGGAGACTCCGAGGGTACTCTCCGGTTGTCTGGTCGCTCAACGACTCTTTGACGTCTCCTATTCCATTGATCTTGCAAGAGCTGAGAAGCTTTGGAACGACCAACCGGGAGGCTTGGCAAGCAGGACACGGCTGACGGGAAAACCGGGCAAGGCACTCAGCTTCGACATCCCTCCGGTTCTCCTGAATCTCGAACCCGGCAGGCTCAGCCTTTCGGGAAGGGAAACAGACTACACTCTCTCCGCCCGACTCTACGACTTCGGGGTTCTTTCATTGAGAATGACCATTCCTGTGCGGGATCTGGCATGGGGGGAACTCCTGTCACTGGTCGACGGCCTCGAGTCATCACTCGGAGCTGACTCCGGAACATCCTTTTGGAACACGGTTCAGGGAAGGGTTCGCGATGTCATTCTCACCGCGATGAACCGTCCCTCCCTCTCCGGCATCCAGGAGGAGTATCTCGGCATTGTCGTCCATGGGTGGGACCACCCCGTGAAGGGAGCCGATCTCCTTGGTCTCGTCGACCTTCCCCGACTTCTCTCCGGAGAAACCATTCCACTCTCCCCGGAGGCAGGCCGCGATTTCGTAAGCCAGCATTTTTCCTATCACGAGGATGATCTCGTCGTGGTCACCTGGAACCGCGCCTTCATCTTTGATCCAAGAGGCGCTTCCGACACCCTCGATATTTTGGAAGCGGCCAATGCCCAACTCCTAGAGCTCCGCTATTACGATCGGCTTCTCGACAACGAACTACCCCGCATGTACGCGCTCGTCGAAAAAGCCCGCAGGGGAACCGCTCTCCTCACGGCCCGTCGCTATGCCAATCTTGCCCGCAAACTCCATACTTTGGTGGCCGAGGTCACCCAGTTGACCGAGAGGGCGGAGAATACCCTGCGGGTCACCGAGAATGTGCATCTTGCCCGGATCTACACCGCCGCATTGCAAATCTTCCGGGTTCCGGTGGTCGGGGCCGCCGTTGACAGGAAGCTCTCCATCATCCGCGACACTTACACCGCCCTTTTTCAGGAAGCCTCGGGTAAGCGAGGCGAGATCCTGGAGGTTGCCATCGTTCTCCTTGTCGTGCTGGAAATCATCATCACCCTGCTGCGCCACGGCACCTGATCGGTATCGTGCCCCGTGAGGGATCACTCTTCCTCATCAGGGAGGATTCCCTCCCGAGGGATCACTTCGCCGAGGCCGATCTCCGGAAGTGGGCCCGGGATTTCCTCCACCTTGCGGAGACTGCGTTCCACCGCACGGGTGCGCGTGCCAACCGTCTCGATCTTGTTGGTCGCGGCCTTAAGCGATTTTTTCACCGCATCGAGGGCGTCTCCGAACTTCGAAAACTCCGTCTTCACCAACCCGAGCGTCTTCCAGTCCTCGCTCGACTGCTTCTGGATGCTCAAAGTCTTGAATCCCATCTGGAGGCTGTTGAGGAGGGCCGCAAAGGTCGTCGGACCCGCCAACACGACGCGATGCTTTCCCTGCAACTCCTCAACGACCCCGGGAAGCCTGAGAATCTCCGCAAAAAGTCCCTCGGTCGGGACGAACATCACCCCGAAATCCGTCGTCTGCGGCGGATTGAGATACTTGGACGAGATATCCTTCGCGCACTTGAGCACGGCGTCGCGGAGCGCCTTCGCGGATTCCTCGATGGCGTTGAGGTCGGCCCGCTCCTGCGCCTCGTGGAGACGCTTGTAGTCCTCCACGAAGAACTTGGCATCCAACGGCAACCAGACCACGGATTCGTCCTCCCCGCGACCGGGTAGCTTGATGGCGAACTCCACCATCTCTCCGGAGGAGGGATTGGTGCGGACGTTTCTGGCATACTGGGAAGGGGTGAGCATCTGGTCGAGCAGGGCGCCGAGCTGCACCTCTCCCCAGTTACCCCGTGTTTTCACATTGGTGAGCACCTTCTTGAGATCTCCGACGCCGGTGGCGAGACCCTGCATTTCACCGAGACCCTGGTGAACTTTTTCCAGACGCTCCGAGACCAGCTTGAAGGATTCCCCCAAACGCTTTTCGAGGGTTCCCTGAAGCTTCTCATCGACTGTGGCGCGCATCTCCTCCAGGCGGCGACCATTGTCCTCGCGAAGCTCCGTAAGCTTCCCCTCGATCGTGGCGCGCACGGACTCCAACTTCCCCTCGTTGGTGGCGGTAAGCTTGGCCAGGTCTTCCGTGAACGCCTTGAGCCGTTCAGCCTGATTCTTACCCATTAACTCGAGGAGGTTGAGGAGTTCGGTGCGTCCGTCACGTGCATGAGCCGCGGATTCGTTGCGATTGGCAGCCAACTCCTGGGAGAGAGTGCTGTGGAGCTGTGACTGCAGGGCCTGAAGCTGAAGTTGGGAAGCATTGATCTGTTCCAGTCGCGCATGGAGCGCCGCGGAGTCGTTACCCCCTCCGGAGTCATTGCGGAGTTGCATCACGAGCACGCCTGCCAAGAGCAGGATGATAAGAATGAGAAGTATTAGTTCCATAGGGTGCAAGGAGGGCCATCCGCCTTTCCAGACGGAGACTATCGGTCAGATATCGGCTGTCTGCCAACCTTGAGAATGAACCCTTTCCTCCTTTCACTCCATCATCCTTTTGTTCCCCGAAGCCCCTTGCCGAATCACGAAGTTACCCATGGGGGAGTGGGGAGAAGACTTGCCTCACGGGCCGATTGGAAGCCCAGGCAAGATACCCGTGCTTTGACGCCATCAGGTCTTTGCATAACGCTATCCTTCCTGCTTAGGATGAACGTCATGTTGCACTTGCTCGGACGACAGACTCTGCAGGTGATTTCGGGATTCGGGGATTTCGCCCTTTTCACCGGAAGGTCGTTCCATTCTGTCATTCACACCAGAAAACTGGGCCGCAGGATCCTCCGTTCCCTCTACGAGCAGGGAACGGTTTGCCTGCCAGTGATCCTCATTGTGGGAATCTTCACGGGACTCGTACTCGGACTGCAGGGATACCATGTTCTCAACCGCTTCGGATCGGAAGGCCTGCTCGGGGCCTTGGTCTCGCTCAGCCTTGTGAGGGAAATGGCCCCCGTGCTGGCCGGGCTCATGCTGGTCGGTCAGGCCGGGTCCGCGCTCGCTGCTGAACTCGGTATGCAGCGCAACACGGAGCAGATCGTGGCACTTGAAACCATGGGGGTGAGCAGTCACGGATATCTTGTGGCCCCTCGCCTGATTGCGGCCCTGATTGCATTTCCGATCCAGACGGCACTCTTCGTCGTGGTGGGCCTCTGGGGAGGAGCCCTCTCCGGATCCCTGCTGCTGGGAGTCGATTCCGGGCTTTACTGGTCCTCGGTGGAGCGTGCCGTGGAGTTCCGCGATCTCAGGGAGTGCTTCGTGAAGGCGGCCCTCTTCGGCCTTCTCTCGGTGAGTATCTGCGCCCACCAGGGATTCCATGCGGATCGCAACCGCTCCGCCACCGGAGCACGCGCCGTCAGTGCGGCCACGACCCGCGCAGTGGTCATCTCCAGCATCGCCATTCTGGTCACCGACTACGTCGTCAGCTCCTGTTTCGTCTGATTATGAAGGCCCTTGATCACCGTCACGCACTCCATGTCGAAGGGCTCTGCAAGAGCTTCGACGGGCGTCCTGTGCTCCGGGGAATCGATCTGGCCGTGCCGCACGGAAGCATCTTCACGCTGCTCGGACCAAGCGGAACCGGAAAGTCGGTCTTCCTCAAGTGCCTCGCCAATGTCCTGCACCCAGACGCGGGGAGCATCAGTTTCGACGGACGCACGCTAGGTCCCGGCGCCGATGCGGAGTTAAGGGCTGAGTTTCGAAGGCGCTGCAGCTTCCTCTTCCAGAGCAATGCCCTCTTCGACTCTCTATCGGCACTGGAAAACGTGGCCCTGCCGCTGGAACAGACGACACGCTTGGGACATGCCGAAATCCGGGAGCGCAGCATGGAAGCACTGAGGCAACTGGACATGGAGGAATTCCACGATCACTATCCCGGACAGCTTTCCGGCGGAATGCAGAAGCGTCTTGCCCTGGCGCGGGCCATTGTGACCCATCCCGAACTCGTGCTCTTCGACGAGCCGACGGCGGGCCTTGATCCGCTCCGCAGGAATGCGGTTTTTGCCATGATTGCAAAGTACCAGCGGCGCTTCAGTTTCACGGCACTGATTGTCACCCACGACGTGCCGGAAGCGTTGGCGGTCAGCGACCGCGTCGCTCTCATCAGCGGGGGCCGTATCTGCTTTGAAGGAAGCCCCGCGGAGTTTTCCTCCTCCGCTCACTCCGTGGTTAGCGGATTCCGTGACAGCACCGCAGCCCTCAGGGAGGAACTCGACTCCATCCGCAGGGAACCGCTACCTGCATGAACATCCTTTTATGAAAAACACCAAACTTGAGATCTCCGTAGGGCTTTTTGTGCTGATCGGCTTGGCGGCCATCGCCTACCTCACGATCAAACTCGGCACCGGATCGCTGATGGGTGGGAATACCTACCTGATCGAGGCGCGATTCGCCAATGCGGGTGGCATCCATTCCGGCAGCAGCGTCCTGATGTCCGGCGTGACGGTCGGGCGGGTAGAAGGCGTCAGGATGGATCCCTCGGACTACAGCGCGATTGTCACGCTTCGGATCGCTTCCATTCTCCGTCTTCCGACCGACTCGATGGCTTCAGTGAAAACCTCCGGCCTGATCGGAGACAAATATGTGGCTCTTTCCCCGGGAGCCGATGACACCTACCTGACCCATGGCAACCGGATCACGATGACGGAATCTGCGGTTGATCTCGAATCGCTGATCGGCAAAATGGCGTTCGGTTCCGTTTCCAAGGAGGAGAAAGAATCCAAAGGGAAGGAATCTCAGGAAAAAGCGAAAAAAACCACCCCATGACATCACGCTCCCTCCTTCCACTGCTGCTCACTCCCTTCCTCCTCATCCAGGGAACCATTCATGCCTCCACCGAAGCTGCCGAACAAAGACTGAAGGCCTCGATCGACCAAGTTGTAGCCGTCGCCAAGAATGCCCCTGACCGGAAGGCACTGATTGCGGGAGTAAAGCCCGTCATGGAGAACATCCTGAGCATGGAAGCAATGACCCGGCGTGCCGTTGGCCCGGGATGGAAGCAATTCACCCCTGATCAGCAGAAAGAGGCTATCCGCCTTTTCACCGCCCTGATCCTGAGAACCTATACGGCAAAATTCACCCCGGGAGAACTTCCCGCCGTAGAGTTCAAGACAGCAACCACACCCGCTCCCAATCGTGTCGAAATCCCCACCACAGCCTTGTACAAGGGAAGCCGCTACGAAGTTTTTTACCGCATGGAAGAGGCGTCGGGGGGCAATTGGTGGATCACGGATGTGGTGATCGAGGGGGTGAGCATGGTCGCCAACTACAGGACTCAATTTGATGCGGTATTCAAACAGGGTGGGGCCGATGGGGTGATCCAATCCCTTAACCGCTCACTTGCCGAGTCGAAGTAAAGGAGCTTTCCTTGATTCCTCATCCGCAATCGTGGAGACATCGCTTCGGAAAAGGGTAATATCCTCTCTGCAGAAACCTTGCCAATAAACCCTCCCTTCATGAACAGATCGTTTTCCGTTATCTTCGCCACGGGATTCATACTTGCCTTATCACTTGGGGCACATGCATCTGCGCCAGCAGGTTCTAACGGTACCATCGTGATCCTCACCCAAGAGGGAGTGGAGCCGGTCCGACGTATCGACGGGCGTGCTAACAAATCCACCGGCAAAACTTATTTCCTACGGAGCGCCGTTCAGAAATGCTCTTCCAGCACTACTTCCGCCCCTAAACCCACCCCTTTTCCAAAGCCAACTCCGAAGCCCGTTGCGATCGCCACCCCCGAGCCCAAGCAACATTCTCAGGAAGCAAAAAAAGAAAAACCGGCCTCAACGGAGGTCACTGTCGTCAAATCTGCAAACAAAGCGCGCAAGTTGACAATCGAAGACAGTGATGAGGTCGATGAATACAGTCGCGCCAACTCCCTTCCCGACCCAATCCAGCCCGTGAATCGCGGAGTCTTCTGGTTCAATCACCAACTCTATCATTACGCCTTCCATCCCCTCAACAATGCCTACAAGAAGGTCTTCCCATCGCCCGTTCGTACCGGCATCTACAATATCTTCGACAACCTCGAATATCCGGTCCGCTTCCTCAATGACCTGCTCCAGTGGCAACCGAAGCGGGCAGGACTCGAGACGGAAAAATTCCTCCTCAATTCCACGGTTGGCGTAGTGGGTATCTTCAAACCATCCGACAAGGTGTCCTACCTCAGGGATGTCCCGAAGACCGATACAGGCGTCACGCTGGCGAAATGGGGTGTTCCCCAAGGCTTTTATATCGTCTGGCCGATCCTTGGTCCCAAGAGCCTCCGCGATACCGTCGGATTCGCGGGGGATCTCGCCCTCTATCCCGTGACTTGGGTGACGTACGGCGCGGTCGGCGGGGTAACCGGAGCGACTACCCTCGCCATTTCAGGCCCCGATGCCGCCCGAACCACCTCAGATAAGATCGATACCTACAATACCCTCACCCGCAGCTCGATTGACCGTTATCTCGCAGTCCGCAGCGCCTACGAGCAGAACCGCAAAAAAGCGGAGTCCAAGTAGGGAATCCCTAGAACAGCTCAATCAATCGATGTTCCTTCCGGGCCAGGCAGTTGTATGCATTGACGATTCCTTTCCCTTGGGGATTCAGGCCCTTTACAACCAGCTTCCCAAGAAGGGGAACACCTACCACATCCGCGACCTCGTTCCGGGATGCGACTTTAACGCCAACCCCGGCG
>JACCDS010840969.1_pt1 | contig 9990 bp, 8 predicted proteins | sample 7446441 | NCBI WGS metagenome assembly JACCDS01 (sample SAMN15323445, study PRJNA562643) | freshwater metagenome | isolation source: river surface water | place: USA:Blue River Watershed | collected 2017-08-17 | reverse complement strand
TCAGCACCGAACAGGTTGATGCGGCGATCGAACGCATCGAGGAAAAACTGCTCAACCTGGGCTCCCGCGAAGTCGCCGCGACCAAACTCGGCGAAATGGTCATGCGCGAACTCAAGAAAATGGACAAAGTGGCGTACATCCGCTTTGCCAGCGTCTACCGCAGCTTCGAAGACATCGACGAATTCCGGGCGCTGGTGGACGAAGTTCGGCGCTAGGGTCACTTTGGTCGACTCTTGAGATTAGTTCTTAATACTTAAGAGCCGCCGGTCGGGCACCCCGCTCTTCTGTCGGGCCTGTCGCATCCGACTAACCCCACTTTGGCAGACTGTCAACATGCGCTGCTTGCAATCCGTTACACCGCCCGCGCGGCGTGCCGACCGAGGCTTCACCTTGATTGAGGTGATGGTGGTGGTTGCGCTCGTTGCCATCCTGGCAACGCTGGCGGCACCCAGCTGGAACCAGATCCAGGCAAGGGCCGCCATACGCTCACTGGTCAACGACTACAACATGTCTCTGCTACTGGCGCGGTCTGAAGCCGTACGGCTCAACTCACCCGTCACGATCTGCCCGAGCAACAACGGTATCAACTGCACCAACAGCGACCTGGATGATGGCTGGATCGTTGCCATTGGAGTCGCGACCGATGCTGCGCCACGGGTTCTTCAGGATAACGCTGCACGAGACAACGTTCGAACGGGCTTTGCAAGTCAGGTTCGCACCATCACCTTCCTGCCCAACGGTCAACCCAGCGGGTTGCCCATTCAGACGGTACGCGTCTGTCCCGTGACTAACGGGATGGAATCCTTGGCCCGCAATATTGTGGTGAATCAAACAGGTCGGTCCCGGGTGACCGAACCTGGTGTCTGCGAGATCCCATGATGCAACCTCGACTTGGCCTACAGCGCGGCGTCACGCTGATCGAAGTCCTCATCACCATGGTGGTGGTGGCAGTCGGCCTGCTGGGCGCTGCTGGTCTGCAACTGGCCTCCACGCGCTTCCAGCAAACGGCTTATTTCCGTACCCAGGCCTTGCACCAGGCCGAGTTCATCATTGAGAAAATTCGGGTCAACAACGCGAATCTGACAATCGCCAATCTGCCCACCGCAGCGGCCACACCGGAGTCGGCCTACCTCGCGCCCGATGATTACGCCACGGCAGATGTGCTTCCCGCTGACCCCGCCTGCGGACTGCAAGGTCAGGCCATCTGCACAGCGGCCCAATCGGCCCAGCGAGACCTGAGGGAATGGCGCGAATCGTTGAACCTGAACCTGCCCGGTGGCCGGGGCTCGATCTTTCCCGTGGTCGTCGGAGGCAACACGGAAGCCAACGCGCGCAGGGTTGTCGTCATGTGGCGCGAAAAAATCGATTCAGAAATCGACACCGACGCCGATCGAGGAGTGGACCGCATCGACAACACCTGCCCGCCTCCCCGCGTCCCTGGCATCCGCTGCCTCGACATACTGGTAACCCCATGAACGCAGCCATGCACCGCCACACAAAGCGTCGGCAGCGAGGTGTTTCGCTGATCGAGGTCTTGATTGGTCTGACCATCGGCCTGGTCATCCTCGCCGCCATTGGCACAGCCTACGTCGGCTCCAACAATCTGGCGCGCCAACGGGAAGACCAGGCACAACTGAACGAGCCCGCGCGAGTGGCGCTCAATATGCTGCGCAGCAACCTGATGCGCGCCGGTTACGTCGACATCTTTGACCTGGATGCCGCCAACCGCCCGCAAGCGGCCAGTGTGTTTGTGCCGGGCAACGACAACCTCGCCAACATGTTTGTCCGCGACCCGGCCACTCCCATCGGTACCCCGATCGGTGTGCTGTTTCCCGGTCTGACACCCGTTTTCGGCTGCGACGGTGCCATGGCAGGATCGCCTAACGGCATCGTGAGCAACCCGCCGCCAGCCGCACCGGCCTGCGGTGCAGCGAACCCGACGCGGCATTCCCTCCAGGTCGTCTACCAGGCCATCCCCAACAGCGTGAACCCGACCAACAGCCTGACGCCAGCCAACACGGCCACCGGTGTTGGCTTGGATTGCCTGCAACAAATCCCGCCTTTGGGCGTGTCCATCATCATCAACCGGTTTGAAGTCGAGAACGCTGGCGGCGGTTTGCCCTCGAGGCTGCGCTGTGAAGGCACCGGCAACCTCGCCGCTCAGGACATCGCCCTGGGCGTCGAGGAGTTTGTCTTGCGCTACCAGATGTCGGCCCCGGGCTCTGCAGCCAACCCACGGGCTGCGGGCGGAGCGCAACAGCAGTACCTGAGCGCCACACAGGTTGCCGCCAGCGCCCAAGGCTGGCCGGGCGTCACCGCCGTCGAAGTTTGCATGGTGTCAGCCACCGACCCCGCCCGCGGGCCCGCCGCGCAAGGCACGCTGGCCCTTCAGACCACACGACCGACCTGCCTTAGAGACGCCAATGGCTTGTTCCAGCCCAACATTGCCCGGGCAGCCGGAGACACCCGCTTGTGGAAGCGTTTTGTGAGCGTGATCTCCTTGCGCAATTCGGTGTATGCGAGCCCGTTGTGACATGAAGCAGCCGTCCCACCCTCTTCAGCAAGGCTTTGTGCTGGTTTCAAGCCTGATCCTGCTGATCGTCCTCTCGTTGCTGGCCGTGATGTCGGTTCGGGGGTCCCTGTTTGAAGAACGCATGGCTTCGAACGATGCAGACATGACTCTGGCGCGCGAGTACGCCGAACTCGCGCTGCGCGATGCCGAGCGGGACATCCTCGGACTCCGCTTCGATGGTGCTTACTGCGCAGCCGTGGGTTGCAACCCCCTGCGCACTGCCGGCACCCGCCCCGCCAATGCCGTGGACGCCGGCAACTTCTGGATCGCGGCCAACCCGGTGGTCGACGAGATTGGCCTGGAAGACGGCGGACGGGGCCAGGGCGTGGCGGTGCAAGGTGTCTACTCGGCCACCGCTGCCACCGCTTGTGGCATACCGGTTTGGAGCGGCGCCGACTGGAACGATAACGCCGTCCCGGCGCGCTCCTGCGCAGGCACCATCAACGCGGCGGTACCGACCATTCAGTACGGCACTTTCACCGGGGCGGTCTTTGCCGGTCCGCCCGGCGTGCCGCCCCCCCGCTACATGATCGAACTGTTCAAGGCGGACGACCTGGGCATCGCCTCGTCAAACAAGCTCTTTTTCCGCATCACCGCCGTCGGCTTCGGCCGTTCGATCGGTCCGCTCGGACGCGCATCCGTCACACTGCAATCGGTGTTCTCTCCGCAGTGATCGCCCCTTGGGGAGTTGAAATGAAAACCGTCAAGAACCTGTTCCAAGCGCTCGCTGTCACCACCATGGCAGCTGCGGCGCTGACCTCCTGGTCGTTCACACCCAGCCAGCAGCCGCCGGAGAGTACTGCAGTGCCGGGGAACGTTCTACTGGCACTCTCGGTGGAGTTCCCCACAGGTCTGCAAGTCTCCTACACCACAACAAACTACAGCGGCACCGTTCGCTATGACGGTTACTTCGACAACCGCAAGTGCTACACGTACAACACGACCAACGAAGTGTTTTCGCCCACGAGTGCTGCAAGCGCGACTGGCACATGCTCGAATTCTGAGTGGAGTGGCAATCTCTTGAATTGGCTCACCATGACCAACCTGGATCAGTTCCGGTCGGTCATGACAGGGGGCACTAGAGATAACTTCTCTTCAATGAACGCTACCCACCCAGGCGACACGGTCGACCGTACGGTGTTGATTCGCGCGTTCAGCGACCGGAACAGCTACAACCCGCAGAAGCGATTGGCACAAACAGATCCGATTCCCAGTGGTCTTCGAAGCAGCACAGCCAAATACGTGCGCTCGGGCGGATACGGATCAAAGTTCATCGTCTCTAACAGCAACAACTTCGCGGATCTGGACGCCACACAACAACGCGCGTCATGCTCTGCCACACCCCTGCCTGGTACGGCTGGTACAAGTTGGTGCTTCAACATCCGAGTTGAAGCGTGCAAGGAAGTGCCCCTGACGGGCACGCCAACGGTGGGGCGCGAATCCAACTGCCAAGCCAAGTACCTTGACATCAGCACCAACACGGTCATTCCAAAACCCGAAGGGCTGATACAGGAATACGCCAACAGCCTGCGGTTCGGTGCCTTTGGTTACCTGAATCAGACCGGGCAGTCTCGAAACGGTGGCGTGCTGCGCTCGGCCATGAAGAGCGTGGGCCCGGTCAAAGCCACCAGCACCGGCGTGACCAGCAACGCCAACAAGGAATGGAGTGAGGTGACCGGCATTCTGTTCACCAATCCTGACCCCACAGATGCAAGCGATAGTGGCGTCACCCAGTCAGGCCTGATCAATTACCTCAACAAGTTCGGCTACGCAGCCGGCTACAAAGGCAATGACCCGGTCGGCGAGTTGTACTACGCCTCACTTTTGTATCTGCGCGGATACGGTCTGCCGACCGATTACACCAACAGCCTGACCACAGCCTACAAGGACGGTTTTCCCGTGATCACCGGTTCAGCCCACCAACGGGGCGGGACACGCGATCCGATGATCAACACCTGCCAGAAGAACTTCATTCTGGGCATCGGTGACATCTATACGCACTGCGATGGCAACTTGCCAGGGTCCACCAAAGGCCTGAACAGCACCTGCGGCACAGGCGCACCTTCGGACCCTGGAAGCCTCAACGTTCAGAGTCTCTGGTCGAACGTCACCACAGCCGAAGGGATAGGTGACAACAGTTGGACCGGTGGAGCCACGTCGGGCACACCTTACATGGCCGGTCTTGCCCACTGGGCCAACACCAATGACATTCGCTCCGATATCACTGGCACTCAAACCGTCAGCACCTACTGGGTGGACGTGCTGGAAAACGGCAATGGCGTCGGAGGCTGGCCGGCTGCTGGTACGCTCAAGACTCAGTACTGGCTGGCCGCCAAGTACGGTGGTTTCGACACCACCGTCGCCAGCAGCACGAACCCCAACGTCAGTTCCACCTCATGGGACAAGGATGGCAACGGTGTGCCGGACACCTGGTTTGCCGGCAGCACACCCTCACTGCTCAAGTCCAGCCTGGCCAACGCATTTGCAGATATTGCCGCGCGCTCCAGCGCGAACTCCGCCTCCAGTGCAGCGGTGACCTCCAGCCGCCAGACGTCGAACAGCCAGATCCTCTATGCGGGCTACAACCCCAAAGACTGGTCCGGCACAGTGCGCGCCTGCAGCACCACGCAGAACGCCCAGCAGTGCAATGACAATCCGGTGTGGGAGGCCTCCAACTGGTTCAACCCCAACGTGACCACCACGTACGTCACCTCGGTGCTCACCGCCAGTTCGCGCAAGATCGTCACCTCATGGCTCAACACGAGCACCTTTGCTTTCAGCAAGATGCCCTTTCAATGGTCGTCACTGAACGCGACACAGCAAACGATTCTGCAATCCACCGATAGCCAGGGGTCTGCGCGACTGGCCTACCTCCGTGGCGACCGCAGCCAGGAAGGGACCGTTTTCCGTACACGGCCTGCAGGCCTGCTCGGTGACATCGTCAACTCAGGTGTGACTTATGTGTCCGGTGCATCGCCTGCCCTGCGTTTCGCGGGTCACACGGCATTCCGAACCTCCACCAAGAACCGCGTGCCAGTGGTTTACGTGGGTGGCAACGATGGCATGCTGCACGCCTTTTCCGGCACTGACGGCAAGGAACTCTTTGCCTATGTTCCGAGTGCCGTGTTCAGCAACCTGCCCGGCCTGACGGCGCTGAACTTCCAGCACCGGTATTTTGTCGACAGCACGCCGATGTATGGCGACATCGAAACCGGCATTGGCTGGGCCACGATCCTGGTCGGAGGCCTGGGGGCCGGCGGCCGGGGTTTCTATGCGCTGGATATCACCAACCAGAACGCTTTTGCAGCGTCCAACGAATCCGCGCTCAGCGCTCTGCCCCTTTGGGAATTCACTTCCGCACAGGACAGCGACCTGGGCTACACGTTCAACGAGCCGTCTATTAACCCGGTGACGGGTGCCTACCAGCAGATTGCAAAAGTGGCCGACAGCACCACTGCGGGCGGCGTCTGGCGCGTGCTGGTCGGCAATGGTTATGGGTCATCTGCAGGCAACGCCGTCCTGTTCATGCTCAACGCCAACAACGGCACGGCCGCCACCAAGCTCTTGGCCCAAGCAGGCCCCAACAACGGTTTGTCGGCGCCCACCCCAGTCGACACGGATCGCGACAACCTCATCGACACTATCTACGCGGGTGACTTGCAGGGCAACGTTCATAAATTCCAGTTTTCCAAGCTGGCCGGCACCAACTATGTTCTTGCGAAATCAGGCGATGCCAGTGGTGCCTGGCGGTACATCGGCAAGCTGTTCGCCAGTGGCGAGCCCATCACCACGGCGCCATCGGTGGCACCGGCCTGTGACGGTATTGGCTGGAATGTGGCATTCGGGTCGGGGAAACTGAACGAGGATGTTGACTACAGCGACGCTAACCGTCGCGGCTTTTATGCAGTCGTCGATAAGGCCCCTTCGTCAACCATCACGGTATCCACCAGCGATCTGGCCACCATCACCTACTCTCCCACGACTCTGGGATCTGGCGCCGTGGGACGCACTTGGGCCACGCCCAACCTGACAGGCAAGAAGGGCTGGAAGATGTTTTTTACGGGTGGTGAACGCGTCCTGACCAATTCCACCATGCCACCCGATACGGGTACGGTGCTGTTTGGGACGACAAAGCCCTCCGGCAATGTCTGCGAACCCGGCAATTCCGGCTTCATCATGGCCGTCAACCTCTGCACCGCTGGTATCGGCAATCTGGTTGTCAATGGCACCACGGTGGGCGGAATCGCCATTGACTCGTCCGGCGTGGTCAAGGTGAGCAACACCTACACGGACGACAAAGGCAAGCCGACGGTGGTGTGCAACCAGGATGACTGTAAGGACGCACCGCCCAAACTGACCCCCTCGATGGCCCCCAGGGGACGGTACAACTGGCGGGAAATTCTCATCAAATAACCCCCCTTTTCGTTTTTCCTGAACATGAACACTCACACGCGGGGATTCACGCTGATCGAGATGCTGATCGTGGTGGCACTGATCGGCATCCTGTCGGCCATCGCCATCCCGAGCTACAACGCCTACGTGCTGCGCAGCCACCGGGCCGACGCGAAGAACTTCCTGACCTCCGTGGCCCAGCGGCTGGAGCAGAACTACTCGCTGTCGGGCACTTACCTGCGCACACAAGGCGCGGCAGCTGACGATATCAACAACGCCTGGATCAACGCCTCGGGCTTCGGTCGCGTTCCAACCCAAGGCACCGTCCGCTACAACATCGTGTTCAACGGCGGCGCGCCTGCCGATGCCGTGACCTACACCTTGCTGGCGGTGCCGGCAGGCCCCCAGGTCAATGACACCTGCGGCACGCTGGTGCTGGATCAATCGGGCCGCAAGGGCGCTGGCGTTAACGCGACAGCCGTCGCCCCACGTGATCCCCTCACCACCGAATGCTGGGGGCGCTGACTTTGCCCATCGGCCACCTGTTCTCGGAACCCCTGCATCTGGCCGCTGAGGCCACCCGCCTGTCCAACCCTAACCCCCGCGTCGGCTGCGTGATCACCGCGGCCGATGGTCGTGTCATTGGCCAGGGCCATACCCAGCGGGCGGGCGGGCCGCACGCGGAGGTGATGGCCCTGCGCGATGCGCAGGCGCGGGGAGAGAGCGTGTCGGGAGCCACGGCCTATGTCACGTTGGAGCCCTGCTCGCACCTTGGCCGCACACCGCCGTGTTGCGATGCGCTGGTGGCCGCCGGGGTAGCCAGGGTGGTGATCGCCACCGTCGATCCCAATCCGCTGGTGGCCGGTCGTGGCATCGAACGGCTGCGGGCCGCAGGCATCACCGTGGACGTGCTGCCCGCCGACAGCGAAGCCGCCCGATCTTCGCGCGAGCTGAACATCGGCTTCTTCAGCCGCATGATCCGCCGGACGCCCTGGGTGCGCATGAAGATGGCGGCCTCACTGGACGGCATCACCGCACTGCCCGATGGCACCAGCCAGTGGATCACCGGTGAGGCCGCGCGCGCTGACGGACACGGCTGGCGGGCGCGCGCCTGTGCGGTGCTGACCGGTATTGGCACGGTGCTGGAAGACGATCCCATGCTGGATGTGCGACTGGTGGAGACGCCGCGACAGCCGCATCTTGTGGTGGTGGACAGCCGGCTGGAGACGCCGCTGGACGCCCGCCTGTTCGGTGCACCGGCCCATGGTCTGCCACGGCAGATCCTGATTTACACCGCCAGCCAGGACGCCGCACGCACCGCCGCCCTGCAGGCCCGGGGTGCCACGGTCGTTCTCTGCCCCGGCCAGCGCCCGGGCACCGAAGCCAAGGTGGATCTGCCGGCCATGCTGCAGGACCTGGCGCGACGCGAAGTGAACGAACTGCACGTCGAGGCGGGGCACAAACTCAACGGATCGTTCCTGCGCGAAGGCCTGGTGGACGAATGCCTGTTCTACCTGGCGCCCACCCTGCTCGGCCAGGGCAGCGGCGTGGCCAACATCGGCCCGCTGCAGCGACTGAGCGACGGCGTGCCCCTGCACTTCCACAACGTGGATCGGGTCGGCGACGACCTGCGCATCCTCGCCCGCGTGCGGGGTCGGGACGCCTTCCTGCACCCCTGAAACCACCCGCGGGGACCGTTTCTGTCACCGGCGATGCCCCCAGCGCCGGCCGAGCGGTCGAAACCCTGCGAAAATACGCCGATGTTCACCGGCATCATCACCGGCGTGGGGCGCATCGCCGCCCTCCACGCCCTCGGCAGTTCTTTGGACCACGGCAAGCGCCTGACGATCGAGGCGCCGCCGGGCTACCTCGACGACGTCGGCCTGGGTGACAGCATCGCGCTCAACGGCGCCTGCATGACCGTCACCTCGCTGGACCTGCCCCAGCAACGCTTCACCATCGACATATCGGCCGAGTCGCTGGCCCGGACCACCGGTCTGGACCAGGTCGACCGCCGTATCAACCTGGAGAAGGCGCTCCGCGCCAACGACCGGCTGGGCGGCCACATCGTCTCCGGCCATGTCGATGGTATCGGCACCGTCACCCGCTTCGAACGCGTGGGCGAAAGCTGGGAACTTTGCGTGATGGCGCCGCCGGCGCTGGGCAAGTACCTGGCCTACAAGGGCTCGATCACCGTCAACGGCGTGAGCCTGACGGTCAACCGTGTGGCCGACAGTTCTGCCGGCTGCGAATTCAGCATCAACCTCATCCCCCACACCGTCGAGCACACCGCGCTGGGCCAGCTGCAGGCCGGCCACACGGTGAACCTCGAAATCGACACCGTGGCCCGCTACGTGGAGCGCATGCTCGGCGCCACGCCAACCCAGGACAAAGCATGAACGCCCCCGAAACCCTGGCCCCGGTGGCCATCTCCCCGGTTGAAGACATCGTCGCCGACATGCGCGCCGGCCGCATCGTGATCCTGGTCGACGAAGAGGACCGCGAAAACGAAGGCGACCTGGTGCTGGCTGCCGACCACGTGACGCCCGAGGCCATCAACTTCATGGCGCGTTTCGGCCGCGGCCTGATCTGCCTGACCCTGACCAAGGAACGCTGCGAACGCCTGCAGCTGCCGCCCATGGTGCCGCGCAACGGCACCAAGATGGGCACCGCCTTCACCGTCTCCATCGAGGCCGCCGAGGGCGTGACCACTGGCATCTCGGCCGCCGATCGCGCGCGCACCGTTCAGGTGGCCGTGGCCAAGGATGCCAAGGCCGAAGATCTGGTGCAGCCCGGTCACATCTTTCCGCTGCAGGCGGTCGAAGGCGGTGTGCTCATGCGCGCCGGCCACACCGAAGCCGGCTGCGACCTGGCGGCCATGGCCGGCTGCACGCCGGCCGCTGTGATCTGCGAGATCATGAAAGACGACGGCACCATGGCCCGCCTGCCCGACCTGCAGCTGTTCGCTGCCGAACACGGGCTGAAGATCGGCACCATTGCCGACCTGATCGAATACCGCAGCCGCG
>JACCDS012024701.1_pt1 | contig 9996 bp, 8 predicted proteins | sample 7446441 | NCBI WGS metagenome assembly JACCDS01 (sample SAMN15323445, study PRJNA562643) | freshwater metagenome | isolation source: river surface water | place: USA:Blue River Watershed | collected 2017-08-17 | reverse complement strand
GCATTGATCCCGGCGCCGTCAGCCGGCCGGCGCGCGGCGCGCACCGGGGCCGGGCGCGGTGCTCCCCGCGACCCAGACGCCCTCCTGCAGATACGTCTGGGGCTGGTCGAGCGGTCCGGCCGCGTTCTGCTGCAGCGCGGTGTGCAGCTGCTCCGCCGCCATGGCCCCGATGCGCGGCAGATTCTGGTAGACTCCCGTGATGTCGCTCCGCGGGTCTTCCACGTTCAGGTTCACGCATCCGATGCCGGACGGGACGCCGCGGAGGCAGCGGGCGTCGAAGGTGCCGAACAGCACGGCGTCGGGCTTTGCCGTCCGGCACCACGCCGGGAGAAAGGCGGCGAACGTCGCGGTGTGCGGCGCGAGCAGGGGCGGCACGTTTTCGGCCAGGCCGCGATCCCAGAGCCCCTGGCGGTAGCCCGCGAACATCCGGTGCTCGAGGCGCGAACTCATCTCGGCGCTCGCGGCGAAACCGATCCGCCGGTAGCCGAGATCCGCGCAGCGCTGGGCGGCGAGCCGGCCGACCTGGAAGATGTCCGCCGTCACACGCCGTATCACCGGCGCCACCACGCTCATGCCCAGGCCCACGGCGGCGAAGCCGGCGACGTCGAGGTCCACGGTGCGCCGGGAGCCGGGCAGCGGGGCGAGGAACAGGCCGTTGATGCCCCGGGCGCGGAGGATCTCGACCAGCCGGACGGGATTCGATTGCACGCGCGCGAGCGCGAACTCCTCCACGCGGTAGCCGAGTTCGGTGGCCCGGCGGACCACGCCCTCGTGCATCTCGACAAACGCGGGGTAGGCGCGCCACGGATCGTCCTTCGGGTGCGACGTCACATAAGCAAGCGTGGGTCGCCGGCGCCGCGGCCGCAGGCGGAGGTGCTGGCTCATCAGCGCGGCGACGAGCGGGTTGGGGCGGTAGCCGAGGCGGCGGGCCGCGTCCGCCACCCGGTCGCGGGTGGCGGGCGGAATCGACGGATGGTTGCGCAGGGCGAGCGAAACCGCGGAGCGGCTCAGCCCGACGGCGTCGGCGACCTTCTGCATCGTGATCGTGTCCGCGGCGGCCATGGGAGACGGCTAGGTGGCGCGGCGGAAAAATTCAATCTCCCCGGCCGCGGGCGGAGCCGCCGCGTCGGGAGCAGGTCGGTCCGATGTCGCCCGTCGGGAATGTCCGCGGGGGCGAGGGGCGGAAGACTCCGGTGCTGCCGGCGAGGGAAGAGCCCCGCGGCGGAGAAGAAATGGCGGAGAGGGAGGGATTCGAACCCCCGGTGAGCTTTCACCCACAGCGGTTTTCAAGACCGCCGCAATAGACCACTCTGCCACCTCTCCGGACCGGGTGGACGTTACCGTCGGGGAAACAAGCCGCTTGTCCAGCCTTCGTTCCCGGCCCAGACTTCCGGTCCGATGTCTGCCCGGGCCGAGGAAACGCCGCCGCACGTCGCCGAGCTGCAAGGGCTCTACGGCGCCTTTTCCTTCTCGGAGCGGCTGCTGCAGAAGGTCTGGTTGCGCGGCGAGTTTGATCGGGATCGCGCCGCGACCACAGCGGGCCGTCCCCTGACCATCCTGTCGCCGGGAAAATGGAATCTGTTGGGCGGCCCCGATTTTCGCGAGGCGCGCCTGCGGTGGGGCGCCGTCGACGCGAAACCGGCCGCCACCGACGTCGAAGTGCACTTGCACGCGGCCGACTGGGATACGCACGGCCACGCGCGGGATCCGGCCTACGACGGGGTCGGGCTGCACGTGGTGCTGTTTCCGCCCAAGCCCGGCCATCGGACGGTCGGTTCACGTGGCCAGGAGATTCCCGTGCTGGTGCTGTTGCCCCTGCTGCTGCGTGGCCTCGAGGAATTGGCGGCCGACGAGGCGGTCGAGGGGCTGGCCAACCGGCCGATGGCGCGCCTGCCGGAGGAACTCGCCGCGATCCCGGACGCCGCGCGGGTGGAGCTGCTGCACGGGCACGCTCGCCAACGGTGGCGGCAGAAGGTGCGGTTTGCCGGTGTGCGGATAGAAAAGCTCGGTTGGGAGGCGGCCTGCCATCATGCGGCGCTGGAAATACTGGGATACCGCTTCAACCGGGCGCCGATGCTGCGGTTGGCGGCGGCGATGCCGCCGGCCCGGTGGGCCGACGTAGCGTTCGACGCGGATGCCGTGTTCGAAGCCGAGCGCGCGATCGGCGGCTGGAGCCTGCAGGGTGTCCGGCCCGCGAACCATCCGCGCCTGCGGTTGCGCCAATACGCGGCGTGGGTGGCGGCGCGACCCGACTGGCCGGTGCGGCTGGAGGGGCTCGGGCCGTCGCTGCCGACGGCGGCCCCCGCCGCGACCACCCGCGCGGCGCGTGCCGAAGGCGGGTTCGGCCGGTGGCGCGAACGGTTGCGGGACGAGCTGACCGGCGGGGCGGTCGGCGGCACGCGGTGGGACACCTTGGTCTGCGACGGCTGGCTCCCCTTGTTGAGTGCCGCGGGGCAGGTGGACGCCGAGTCGGTCTGGTTCCATTGGTATCCCGGGGACCTGCCGGACGTCGTCATCCGCGGGCTGCGGTTGCTGGGTGCGGCGGATGGAGTCGTCCGGCCCGCGGCGCACGGCCCGGCGCAGGGGCTGATCGGATGGCTGATCGAGCAGGAACACCGGCGAACGGCGCCCGGTTGACCCGGCCCGGAGGGCGGGGGGCTTGACAAAATTTTCGGCGACAAACTACGGTATCAGGCTCAATTCAACTCACTTTCCCAAAGTGGGCCCTGCGGCCCGCTTTTTTTTTCCCATCATCCTCGCCGATCCCAACCTATGAGCAGCGAAATTCTTTCCGTCCTCGAATACATGGAGAAGGAAAAGGGCATTCCGCGTGCCGACATGATCGCCACGATCGCGAACGCACTCAAGACCGCCGCCCAAAAGGGCGTAAATTCCGGGCAGGAGCTGAGGATCGATATCAACCCGAAGAACGGCCAGCTGCACGCCTGGTCGCTGCTTAAGGTGGTGGACTCGGTGAGCAATCCGAAGACCGAGATTCACGTGGAAAAAGCCCAGGCCGTGAAGCCGGGCGCGGTGATCGGCGAAGTCCTGGAAAAGGAGATCGATCCGTCGAGTCTCGGCCGAATCGCCGCCCAAACCGCCCGGCAGGCGGTCATGCAGCGGCTGCGTCAGTTCGAAAAGGACCGCATTTACGACGACTTCAAGGACCAGGTCGGCAACATCGTCACCGGCACGGTGCGGCGGCGCGAGCGCAACGATCTCTTTGTCGATCTGGGCAAAGCCGAGGCGGTGATGCCCGGCAAGGAGCAGGTCCCCGGCGAAGAATACCAGCCGGGCGAGCGCATCCGCTGCCTCCTGCTCGAAATCGAGAGCACTCCCCGCGGGCCCGAGATCATTCTCAGCCGCGCCAGCCCGAAGTTTGTGCGCCGCCTGTTCGAGTTGGAAGTCACCGAGGTGGCGGACGGCACCGTCAAGATCGAGGCCTTTGCCCGTGAACCGGGTTATCGCACCAAGATCGCGGTCACGAGCGCCGATCCCAAGGTCGATCCCGTCGGCGCCTGTGTCGGCGCGCGCGGCGCGCGCGTGAAGACGATCGTCCGCGAACTCGGCGGCGAGAAAATCGACATCATCAAGTATTTCGCCGATCCGCGCGAGATGATCATCGAGGCGCTCAAGCCCGCGGTGCCGCGCGAGATCATCCTCGACGACAAGACCCACCGCATCCTGCTGAAGGTCGCGACCGACGACCTCGCGGTCGCGATCGGCCGCAAGGGGCAGAACGCGCGCCTTACCTCCCGTCTGATCGGCTGGCGCCTCGACATCGAGGAGTTCAAGGCCGTCGGCGCGGATCCGGAAGGCGACGCGAAGCGCAAGCTCGTCGGCGCCCTCGGGATTCCCGAGCCGCTCGCGCTCCGCTTGGTCAAAGCCGGTTTCGTCTCGCTGGAGCTCTTCGACGGGGTCGAGGCCTCGGATCTCGAGGGCGCGGGCTTCAGCGCCGAAGAAGCCGGCGACATCATCCAGCGCGTCGCTGCCAACCTTCGTTAACGCTCCTTCGATTTTCGGGAAACCTGCATGAGTATTCGCATCCACAAACTCGCCGAGGAACTCGGCTTGGACAACAAGGAGATGATCGCCCTCCTCAAGGAGCGCAAAATCATCCCTGCGGATGTGAAATCGCCCTCGAGCACGGTGGACAACATCAGTGCCTCGGCGCTGCGCGACGAGTTTGCCGCGAAGAAGGCGGCCGCCGCTCCCGCCGCCATTCCGGCTGAACCCGCCCCCGCGGCCGAACCCTCCGGTCCGCCGAAGGTCCTCATTCCGACCGGTGTCTTCGTAAAATCCAAACTCGACATCGAGAAGGAGAAGGAAGCTGCGGCCGCCGCCAAGGCGGCGGCGATCAAAGCCGCTTCGAATCCGGCGGCGTCCGTCGCCCCGGCCCCCGCGGCCCCGCCGGCGCCGGTGCCGGCGCCGCCCGCGGTTGTTTCCCGCCCGCCGGCGCCGCCTCCGATCGTGCCGGTGCGCCCCGTCTCGGCCCCGCCGCCGATCGTGCGGATGCCGGTGGCTCCCGCTCCGGCGGTGAAGCCGGCCCCCGCGCCGGTTTCCATGCCGTTGCCGGTGAAGGCGCCCGCGCCGTTGCCCGCGCCGGTAGCGGCACCCGTTGCGCCCGCGCCCGTGGTTTCGCGTCCTCCGGCCCCGTTGCCGGTTTCGGCGCCCGCGCCGCACGCGCCGATCGCTCCTCCCCCGATGGCGAAGGCTCCCTCCGCACTGCCGCCGATGCCCGGCCGCATGCCGCCGCCGTTGCCCGGGATGGCTCCGAAGGCTCCGCCCCTGCCCGGTCCCGCCGGGGCGCCGGCCGCCGCCCCCGCGGTCCAGATCACCGTCCAGGGTGACATCAAGATCCTCCACCTCAAACCGCCGATCGTGGTGCGCGATTTTGCCGCGGCGCTCGGCCTGAAGCCGTTCAAGCTGATCTCCGAGCTCAACCAGCTCGTCGGCTTCGCGGCGATGAATTCGAACATCGACGAGGCGGTGGCCCAGAAGGTCGCCGAAAAATACGGCTTCCTGCTCGAGATCAAGCACCGCGGCGACGCCGCCGCCCAGCAGGCCGCCAAGGAAAAGAAGGCGGAGAAGAAACCCGAGGAAGACGAGTCGAAGCACCTGGTCACGCGGCCGCCGGTCGTGTGCATTCTGGGGCACGTCGACCACGGCAAGACCTCGCTGCTCGACGCGATCCGCAAGGCCAACGTCGCCGCGGGCGAAGCCGGCGGCATCACGCAGCATATCGGCGCCTATCAGATCGAATTCAACGGCCGCAAGATCACCTTCCTGGATACGCCGGGTCACGCGGCGTTCACCAAGATGCGCGCGCGCGGCGCGAGCGTCACCGATGTCGCGATCCTCGTGGTCGCGGCCGACGACGGTTTCATGCCGCAGACCGACGAGGCGCTGAAGATCGCCCTCGCGGAAAAGGCCAACCATCCGGAGCGCTTCGCCCTGATCGTTGCGGTGAACAAGATGGACGTGAAGGGCGCCAACCTGGATCAGGTCAAAAACCAGATGCAGCAGCGCAATATCGCGCCGGAAGACTGGGGCGGCGAGACCATCACGGTGCCGGTGGCCGCGATCAAGAACCAGGGCATCACCGAGCTGCTCGAGATGATTCTGCTCCAGACCGACGTGCTCGAGCTGAAGGCCAACCCGAAGGCCGAGGCGAGCGGCATCGTGATCGAGTCGGAGATCGACTTCGGCCGCGGTCCGCTGGCGACCGTCATCGTCCAGCGCGGCACGCTGCGGGTCGGCGACTCGATCGTGAGCGGTCCGAATTTCGCCAAGGTCCGCGCGATGTTCGACGACAAGGGCAACAACGTGAAGGAAGCGACGCCCGCCACGCCGGTGCGCGTGATCGGCTGGAGCGGAACGCCCGACAGCGGTGCGGCCTTCAAGGCCGTGAAAAACGCCCGCGAGGCCGAGAAGATCGCCGAAGAGGAGCAACTGCGCCTCCGCAAGCAGGCCACCACGCTGGCCGCCGCGCCGAAGGAAGTTTCGGTCGAGCAGCTGTTCGCCAACATCGCCGCCACGCAGGCCAAGGTGCTCAAAGTCATCATCAAGACCGACGTCTTCGGGTCCTCCGAGGCCGTTCGCACCATCCTCGAGGGCATCAAGAGCACGAAAGTGCAGCTGGAGATCGTCTCGATCGAGGTCGGGCTTGTCACCAAGAACGACGTGCTCATGGCGAGCGCCGCCGGCGCCGTCATCATCGGATTCCATACCCGCCTGGAAAACGGCGTGACCCCGCTCGCCAAGCACCACGGGGTGCGTGTCGAGACCTACGAAATCATCTACGAGATGGGCGACAAGGTGCGCGAGATGATGGCCGACCTGCTCGATCCCGACATCAAGGAGATCAAGACGGGCGCGGCCGAAGTGCGCCAGGTCTTCCCCCTCGCCAAGGGCTTCGTCGCGGGCTGCCTCGTCACCGAGGGCAAGATCAACCGCAACGCGGCCGCACGCCTCCGTCGCGGCAAGGAGATCGTGCACGAGGGCAAGGTCGGCACCCTCAAGCGCTTCAAAGACGACGCGAACGAAGTCCGCGCCGGCTTGGAGTGCGGCATCAAGCTCGACGACTTCAACGGCTATGCGGCCGGCGACGTCATCGAGTGCTACGAAGTCCAAAAAGTCAGGGCCTCCCTCTGATCCGGTATTTGCGATTCGAGGTTTTCGCCCGGCCGGCTTCCGTCCCAGAAAATCGTGAGTCGGAAAGACCGAGCCTGAAAACCCGATGAGCAACCGCACCGTCCGCGTCAACGAACTCGTCCAGCGCGAGATCAGCGACATCCTGCGCAAGCGCCACCAGTCGGAGGCGGTGGCCGTCACGATCACCGAGGTCCGGGTGTCGCCCGACCTGCGCGACGCCCGCGTGTTCGTTTCGGTGGTGGGCGACGAGGAAGCCGCCGAGGCCAAGTTGAAATGGCTGCGCTCGATCGCGCGCGAAATCCGCGACGAAGTCGGGCGACGCATCGTGCTCAAGTATCTCCCGAAATTCGAATACGTGCTCGACCGCTCCGCGATCCGCGGGGCGCGTATTTTGCAGGTGATGGACGAACTTGCGCCGCCGGCGCCGCCGAAGCCCGACGGCGTCTAGATCGACCGATGGACGTCTACTATCCCCAGTTTACCGCGGCATTCGCCCGCCTGCTGGCCGATCTCGCCGGGCGCAAGGTCGCGGTGATCGGGCACGCCCGGCCCGACGGGGACTGCATCGGCTCGCAGGTCGCCTTGGCCCGCGTTCTGGCCGCGCAGGGGGTCGACGTCATCTGCGTGAACCCCGATCCGGTTCCGCGCCGCCTGATGTATCTGGTCACGGGCATGACGTTCCACAACACCGACGCGGTGCTGCGGTCCGGCGAGGACCGCGTGGCCGTCTTCGTCGACTGCGCCGACCACGCGCGGGCCGGCGAGCGCCTGAAGGCGCATTTCAAGGCGCCCGTCGCCGTGATCGACCACCATCTCTCGAACGGCGGCTACGCGGCGGTCAATTTGGTCGACAGCGACTCGGCGGCCACCTGCGAGATTCTGGCCGGTCTGTTGCTCGATCTCCGCCTGCCGGTCGATGCACAGAGCGCGAAGGCGCTTTATGCCGGCATCATGACGGACACCGGTCAGTTCCGCTTCAACTCGACCTCGCGGCGCTGCTTCCTGCTCGCCGGCGAGTTGGTCGCCCGCGGGGCGCTCCCCGCCGAGGCCGGCTTCGAACTCTACGAGCGGGAATCCGTCGGGAAGCTCAAATTGCTGCAGCATTTTCTCGCGTCGCTCCGCATGGAATGCGGCGGCCGGGTTTGCATCGGCCGGCTGCCGCCGGGCATTTTCGAAGCCACCGGGTCCACCTCCGAGGACACGGAGGGGCTGGTCGACTACGCGCGCAGTATCGAGGGCGTGGATATCGGGGCGCTGATCGAGGAGCGTGCGGACGGTTCGGTAAAGGCGAGCCTGCGCGCGAAGGATCCGGCCTACCGGGTCGACGCGGTGGCGGCCCGCTTCAGCGGCGGCGGCCACGCCTGCGCGGCGGGCCTGAGTCTGCCGGACGGAGCGCGGGACCTCGAGGCCCGGCTCGTGGCCGCCTTCGCCGAGCGCATCGCGGCGGTCGACGGGGCCGCCGCCCGCTGAGTCATGCTGATGCAGCCCAAAGAAATGGAGGGCATCCTCCTGGTGGACAAACCGCGCGACCACACTTCGCACGACGTCGTGGCGCGGCTCCGCGGCAAGCTCCGGATGAAGCGGATCGGCCACGCCGGGACCCTGGATCCGATGGCGACGGGGCTGCTGATCATCCTCGTCGGCAAGGCGACGCGGGTGTCCCAGTATCTCATCAGCCTCGACAAGGAATACGAAGGCACCGTCGAACTCGGCAAAGTGACCGACACCCAGGATGCCGACGGCGAGATGCTCGAGACGCGGCCGGTGCCGGCGCTGACGGAGGCCGACGTGAAGGCGGCGATCCAGACCTTTCACGGCGACCAATACCAGACCCCGCCGATGTATTCGGCCATCAAGATCGACGGCGTGCCGCTCTACAAGAGCGCGCGGAAGGGCGAGGAAGTGGAGCGCGAGCCGCGCTTCATCCGCGTGATGAGCTGGGAGATCACGCGGTTCGGCCTGCCGCAGTTCGATTTCCGCATGAAGGTCACGAAGGGCACCTACGTGCGCACGCTGGCGCACGATCTGGGGCAAAAGCTCGGGTGCGGCGCCCACCTCGCGGCGCTGCGGCGCACCGCCTCGGACAAGTTTCACGTTTCGCAGGCCCTCACGCTGGACCAGATCCAGGCGATGACGCTGCCGGAGATCGACAAGCGCCTGATCGCACCGCGCGACGCGGTGCCGAGCATCGCGCTTTGACGGATCGGGGCGACGGCGGCATGCGGCAAGAACCGGTCATGGGCGTGACTCCGTCGAGGCTCGGCGACGTGGCGGGGAACCTGAGCGGGGAGACCCCGCTGCACCTCGCGATCGGGATGTTCGACGGCGTGCACCTCGGCCATCGTGCCGTGATTGGCGCCGCGGTGCGCGCGGCGAGGGCCGGTGGCGGCAGTGCGGGCGTGCTGACGTTCTGGCCGCATCCGAGCGCGCTGTTCCGGCCCGAGAATCCCACCCGACTGATTCAGGATGTGCCGACGAAAGTGCGGGCGTTGCGCGCGCTGGGCGTGGACGCCGTGATCACCCAGCCGTTCACCCCGGACCTGGCGGCGGTGCCGGCGGAGATGTTCCTGCCGTGGCTGAAATCCGTCCTGCCTAGCCTGGCGGCGGTCTACGTGGGGGACAATTTCCGGTTCGGCCGCGGGCGGCTCGGCAATGTCGAGGTGCTCGCGCAAAGCGGACGGACGGCGGGGATCGCGGTCGTGAGCGCGCCGCGGCTGACGGCCGACGGCGACGCGGTGAGCAGCACCCGCATCCGGCAGCTGCTGGAAGCGGGCGAGATCGCGGCGGCAAATGCCTTGCTCGGCGCGCCGTATGTGGCGTTCGGCCGGGTGACGCCGGGAAAGCGGCTCGGCCGCACGATCGGGTTTCCGACGCTCAATCTGCCGTGGTCGCCGGGTCTCGTGCCCCGGCTCGGGGTTTACGCGATGCGCGTCTCGCGGCGGGACGGTGCCGAAGAGCTGCCGGCCGTGGCGAATTTCGGCGTGCGGCCGACCGTGGAAAGCGGGGTGGCGCCGCGCATCGAGGTCCACGTGCTGGGCGACTGTCCCTTTGGCGAAGGCGACGAACTGCGGACGGAGTGGCGGGAATTTCTGCGCCCGGAAACGAAGTTTGCGGACCTCGCGGCGCTGCGCGCGCAGATCGCACGGGATCGGGACGCGGCGGCGGCATATTTTCGCGCGTGATCGGAAAGATTTTTCCTTGCGCTGTCCGGGTGCGCCCGCGTTACTCGCCGACCTCAGATTTCCGGACCTTTAGCTCAGTTGGTTAGAGCGTTTCCTTGACATGGAAAAGGTCACTGGTTCGAGTCCAGTAAGGTCCACCATCCGAGACGCAGCCGCCGCT
>JACCDS010790710.1_pt1 | contig 9996 bp, 4 predicted proteins | sample 7446441 | NCBI WGS metagenome assembly JACCDS01 (sample SAMN15323445, study PRJNA562643) | freshwater metagenome | isolation source: river surface water | place: USA:Blue River Watershed | collected 2017-08-17 | reverse complement strand
TCGGGATGGTACCGGCCATGATGTGGCTGTGACCGTCTTCGTGCTGCAAGCCTTCGCCGTTCAGCGTGGTGCGACCGGACGTGCCGCCGAGCAGGAAGCCGCGCGCCTGCATGTCGCCCGCCGCCCACGCCAGGTCGCCGATGCGCTGGAAGCCGAACATCGAGTAGTACACGTAGAACGGCACCATGATGCGGTTGGACGTGCTGTACGAAGTGGCCGCAGCGATCCAGCTGCTCATGCCACCAGCTTCGTTGATGCCTTCCTGCAGGATCTGGCCGGCCTTGTCTTCTTTGTAATACATCACCTGGTCTTTGTCGACCGGGGTGTATTGCTGGCCCAGCGGGTTGTAAATGCCCACCTGACGGAACAGTCCTTCCATGCCGAAGGTGCGTGCTTCGTCCACCAGAATCGGCACCACGCGTGGCCCCAGTGCCTGGTCGCGCAGCAATTGGGTCAGGAAACGCACGTAGGCCTGGGTGGTGGAAATTTCACGGCCTTCCGCGGTCGGCTCCAGCACGGCCTTGAAGGTATCCAGTGACGGTACGGTGAAGCTCTCATCGGCTTTCACGCGGCGCTTGGGCAGATAACCACCCAAAGCCTGGCGGCGCTCGTGCAGGTACTTCATTTCCGGGGTGTCGTCCGCCGGCTCGTAGAAAGGGATCTTCGACAGTTCGCTGTCCGGAATCGGGATGTTGAAGCGGTCGCGCATGTAGCGGATGTCTTCATCCGTCAATTTCTTGGTCTGGTGGACCGTGTTCTTGCCTTCACCCGCTTTGCCCATGCCGTAGCCCTTGACCGTCTTGATCAACAGCACGGTCGGCTGGCCTTTGTGGTTGACCGCCTTGTGGTAGGCCGCATAAACCTTCTGTGGATCGTGACCGCCACGTTTCAGGTTCCAGATCTCATCGTCGGACATGTGCGCCACCAACTCCAGCGCCTTGGGGTCGCGTCCGAAGAAGTGCTTGCGCACATAGGCACCGTCGTTGGCCTTGAACGCCTGATAGTCTCCGTCCAGGGTCTCCATCATGATCTTGCGCAGGGCGCCGTCCTTGTCGCGGGCCAGCAGGCTGTCCCACTCCTTGCCCCACAGCAGCTTGATCACGTTCCAACCCGCGCCACGGAACTCGCCTTCCAGTTCCTGGATGATCTTGCCGTTGCCTCGCACAGGACCGTCCAGGCGCTGCAGGTTGCAGTTGATCACGAAAATCAGGTTATCCAAGCCTTCGCGCGCTGCCAAGCCGATGGCACCGAGGCTTTCGGGCTCGTCCATTTCGCCATCGCCGCAGAACACCCAGACTTTGCGGTTTTCGGTGTTGGCGATGCCACGGGCGTGCAGGTACTTGAGAAAGCGGGCCTGGTAAATCGCCATCAGCGGGCCCAAGCCCATCGACACCGTCGGAAACTGCCAGAAGTCCGGCATCAGCTTTGGGTGTGGGTAACTCGACAGGCCCTTGCCGTCCACTTCCTGGCGGAAGTGCAGCAGCTGCTCTTCGGTCAGGCGCCCTTCCAGATAGGCACGCGCGTACACACCCGGCGACACGTGACCCTGGATATACAGGCAATCCCCGCCATGGTTCTCGCTCTCGGCGTGCCAGAAGTGGTTGAAGCCAGCACCAAACATGTGGGCCAGCGAAGCAAAAGAACCAATGTGACCACCGAGGTCGCCACCGTCTTCGGGATTGTGGCGGTTGGCCTTGACCACCATTGCCATGGCGTTCCAACGCATGTAAGCGCGCAGGCGCTCTTCAATCTCGATGTTGCCTGGGCAGTGAGCCTCTTGCACCGGCTCAATGGTGTTGACATACCCGGTGGTGGCAGAGAACGGCATGTCGATGCTGTTCTCGCGCGCTTGTTCCAGCAACTGTTCCAACAGGAAGTGTGCCCGCTCAGGCCCTTCTTTTTCGATCACCGCATTGAGGGCGTCCAGCCACTCTCGGGTTTCTTGATGGTCGACGTCGGGCTGGCCAAGACCGTTGGCCGGCGTGGGGCTTGCGGACATGAATGTCTCCTCGCGTTGGTACTGGAAAAAAGATTACGGCCTCTTGTTGGCCGTGTCACGAAGTTTCGCATGAATTCGGAGTTTTTTCAACATGCGATCTACGTTTTTGTATTATGAAATATTGATTGCATCCATCGAATCCGGAACGCGGGGATTTCCACTAGACTGCCGCCCATGCAAGACATTCCGAAGCGAATCACGCCACTGTTCTGGTGGCGCAACCGCTGGCGCAACCTCAGCCCCCAGAAGCAGGACCGGCTGGCCACACTGGGGCCATTGGTTTCTGTGATTCTGTTTCTGGCGGCCATTTTTTCGGCGCTCACCTACTTCACCCTGGAGGAGCGTGAACGCGAGATGGAAGCGGTCACGCGCGACGTGGAGTACGCCCAGCAACGCCTGCGGCTGAGGCTGCTGGAGCGTCAAGAGCAGTTGATGCGGATTGCCCGCGACATCACCAATCGCGAACTGGACCAAACCGAATTCAATTTTCAGATCGAGACCCTGGTGTCCCAGTACCCGGAGCTGCTGGCGGTGACATGGGTGAACCAGCTGCGGGAGGTGGTGACGGGCTACGCATCGCCCAGCGCTCCGCCAGAAATGGCGCGCTCGCCCGGTCAACCGCTGGGTCCGGACAGCACGGACGGCACTTTCGAGCTGGCTCGGGAGCTGCGGCAGACGGTCTACTCGCGACCAATGATGCAACAGGGTGAGCACACCATCATGCTGCTGGTACCACTGAATGAACAGGGCCGCTTCAGTGGCGTGCTGATGGCTGAGTACTCGATTGAAGCCATGTTGAGATTCGGTGTGCCCAACGAAGTGTTGGCGCGTTACTCCGTGACGCTGCTCGACGAGCAGCAACAGGTGCTGGCTGGTACTCCGCATGCCGGCTCTTCGTCAGAATTCAATCGCCTGCCTTGGACACCCAAAGCGCAATCGCATGAAATGCCCGTGTCGCCGATCGGCAACAGCCTGATCTTGAAAGCGGAGGGCTACCGCACCAGCCGCGACACCATCGGTGAAGCCTTTTTCTGGATCGTGGGGGCCATGAGCGCACTCACGGTTTGGATGCTCCTGGCCAACATGCGACACACCCGCCGTCGCCTGCAAGCCCAACGTGCGCTGGTGGCAGAAACCAACTTTCGCCGTGCCATGGAGAACTCCATGCTCACTGGCATGCGAGCGCTGGACATCCGTGGGCGCATTGCCTATGTCAACCCGGCCTTCTGCAGCATGACGGGCTGGACCGAAGAGGAACTGCTGGGTGCCAAACCGCCCTTCCCTTATTGGCCTGATTCAGAACACGAAAGTCTGATGGCACGGCTGGAAGACGAACTGAACGGTCGATCGTTGCCGGGCGGGTTCGAGGTCCCCGTCAAACGAAAAAACGGCAGCATTTTTTACGCCCGGATGTACGTCTCACCACTGATCGATCCCAACGGCCAGCAGACAGGGTGGATGACGTCAATGACCGACATCACGGAGCCCAAGCGCATCCGCGAGGAGTTGACAGCGTCCTACGACCGCTTCACCACCGTGCTAGACAGTCTGGATGAGGCGATTTCGGTGGCGCCTCTGAGCAGCTCAGAGCTGCTGTTTGCCAACAAGATGTACCAGACTTGGTTTGGCACTGCTGGCCAAGGTCATCGCATCCTGGTCGAGTCATCGTCCACCCGACCGGGTACGCCAGACACGGAATCGAACGATCTGGTGGACGGTCTGGCCGGGCTACCCACCGATGCCCTGCTGGAAGCCAGCGCCGAAAATGCGCAGATTTTTGTGGCCGAGTTGAACAAGTGGCTGGAAGTCCGTACCCGGTACCTGACCTGGGTGGACGGGCGCCTGGCGCAAATGGTGATCGCGACCGACATCACCGCACGCCGTCTGGCCGAGGAACAGGCCGCACTGCAAGCTGAGCGCGCCGAGACGGCCAGCCGTCTTATCACCATGGGCGAAATGGCCTCGAGCGTGGCCCACGAGCTCAACCAGCCGCTCACCGCCATCAGCAACTACAGCAGTGGAATGATTGCGCGGCTCCAGAAACAACAGATCACACCAGAGGAATTGCTGGGTGCTCTGGAAAAGACCGCCAAGCAGGCGCAACGGGCGGGCCAAATCATTCAGCGCATCCGTGCTTTTGTGAAGCGCAGTGAACCCAACCCCACATTGTCGGATGTGGCGCAGATGGTGAGCAATGCCACCGAACTCGCCGAAATCGACCTGCGCCGACACATGATCCGGCTCAATACGTACGTGGCGGCCCGTCTGCCGCGCCTGATGGTGGATCCGATCCTGATCGAACAAGTGCTGATCAACCTGATCAAGAACGGGGGTGAAGCCATCGTGCAAGCACAGCGATCGGCGGCGCAACGGCACATCGAGTTGACGGTGACCCCAAAACGCGTCGACGGGCAGGACACGATCGACTTTTGCGTGACCGATACTGGCAAAGGCGTACCGATGGAGCAGCTGGAGCGTATTTACGAAGCGTTTTACAGCACCAAGGCAGAAGGCATGGGCATCGGCCTCAAATTGTGCCGATCCATCGTGGAGTCCCACCATGGCAGGCTGCAGGCGCGAAACCTCTACAATGGCCAGGAAATCACGGGTTGCGAATTCAGTTTCTGGATACCCGTGCCCTCCGCTGTCAATGCGTAAAGACCCGACCCAGCGTTGAGGCTGGACGGACAAAACGAGAAAGAGTGAGATGAGCTTGATTCCGAAACGAGGCACGGTGTACGTGGTGGACGATGACGAGGCAGTTCGCGACTCGCTGCAATGGCTGCTCGAAGGCAAAGACTACCGGGTACGCTGTTTTGAGTCTGCCGAAGCGTTTCTCAGCCGCTACGATGCCCGCGAGGTGGCCTGTCTGATTGCTGACATCCGCATGGGCGGCATGACCGGACTCGATTTGCAAAACCGGTTGCTGGAACGCCAGTCTCCCCTGCCTATCGTCTTCATCACCGGTCACGGTGACGTCCCCATGGCCGTGGAAACGATGAAGAAAGGCGCGTTGGACTTTATCCAGAAGCCTTTCAACGAAGAACAGCTGGTCGATCTGGTTGAACGCATGCTGGACAAGGCGCGCGATGCCTTTGCGGTCTACCAGCAAGCCGTCAACCGCGACGCGCTGTTGAGCAAGCTCACCACCCGCGAATCTCAGGTGCTCGAGCGCATCGTCGCCGGCAGGTTGAACAAACAGATTGCCGATGATCTGGGCATCAGCATCAAAACGGTAGAGGCGCATCGCGCCAACATCATGGAAAAGCTCGGCGCCAACACGGTGGCCGACCTGCTCAAAATCGCTCTCGCACCCACACCACCGGCCACCGCCAAAGCCTGACTCTGGTTTTCTCTGTTCTCATGACTGCACAACTGATCGACGGCAACGCGCTGTCACGCCAACTTCGCACCCAGGTTTCAGAACGCGTGGCCGCGCTGAAGGCGCGCGGTGTTACTCCTGGTCTGGCCGTGGTGCTGGTGGGTGACAACCCCGCCAGCCAGGTGTACGTCCGCAACAAGGTGAAGGCTTGCGAAGACACCGGTATGCACTCGGTGCTGGAGAAATACGACGCCGATATGAGCGAGGCCGATTTGCTGGCTCGAGTGGATGCGTTGAACAACGATCCCACCATCCACGGCATTTTGGTACAGCTGCCATTGCCTGCCCATATTGATGCCCACAAGGTCATTGAAGCGATCAGCCCGGCGAAGGATGTCGACGGATTCCACGTGGCCAGTGCCGGTGCCTTGATGGTGGGCCAGCCGGGCTTCTGGCCTTGCACGCCTTACGGTTGTATGAAGATGCTGGAAAGCATCAACTACGACTTACGCGGCAAACACGCGGTAGTCATCGGTCGCAGCAACATCGTCGGCAAACCCATGGCCATGATGCTGCTGCAAAAAGATGCCACGGTGACCGTTTGCCATTCCCGCACCCCTGACTTGAAAGCACAGACGCTGCAGGCGGATGTGATCGTTGCGGCCGTGGGCAAACGCAATGTGCTGACCGCCGACATGGTCAAGCCTGGCGCAGTGGTGCTGGATGTGGGCATGAACCGCAATGAAGAAGGCAAGCTCTGCGGTGATGTGGACTTTGACGGCGTGAAGGGGGTGGCAGGCTACATCACGCCGGTACCCGGTGGTGTAGGCCCAATGACCATCACCATGCTCATGGTCAACACACTGGAATCGGCCGAACGTGCGATCGTTTGAGGGCGTTTGAGCCCTGTGGGCGTCAGGTTGGGGGCGTGCCTGTGCGACGCCCCAACCACCACAGTGAGCACAAGGCGCACAGCCACTGTGTGAAAATCAAGGCAGTCCCTACAGAGTGCCAAAGGCGCAGGTTCCCGCCTGTGCTGCGGGCCGTCAATATGCGTTCGGCCACTGCATTTTCTTGCAACAAAGCGGCCAAAGCGGCCAAGAGCAGCCAAGGAAGCAAGGGCCACCGGGCCAGAACCTCCGCGCCTCTGATGCGTTGAAACCGCCCCCACACCAACAGCAGCAAGGCCGAAGTCACGGTTAACCATGCCTGAACTTGAAACAGCTTTCCCGCGAACGGCCCAGCCACCGCGGGATTGCCGAAAAAGGCGAAGGCCATCGGTACCGCAATGAAGCTTAAGCCGCTGAGGCCGCCCCACCACAGGGCGGCCAGCAGCAGAGGCCAGCGGTCCAACCAGGCGGATAGTCGCGGGTTGCTCACTGGTAGCGAACGCCTACCACTTCGAAGCGTTTGACACCACCCGGTGCCTGCACCTCTGCCACATCACCTTCTTCTTTGCCAATCAGGGCCCGCGCAATCGGGCTGGAAATGTTGATCAGACCGAGCTTCAGATCGGCTTCGTCCTCGCCCACGATCTGGTAGGTCACCGCCTCGCCCGTGGTTTCCTCTTCCAGTTCTACCGTGGCGCCAAAGACCACCCGCCCGCCCGCGTCGAGTGTCGAGGGGTCGATGATCTGCGCGACAGACAACTTGCCTTCGATTTCGGCAATTCGGCCCTCGATGAAACCTTGTCGCTCCTTCGCGGCATCGTAGTCGGCGTTTTCACTCAGGTCGCCCTGTGCTCTCGCTTCAGAGATGGCGGTGATGACGGCTGGACGATCGACGGTCTTGAGCCGATGCAATTCAGCCTTGAGTTTGTCGGCACCGCGTTTGGTGACGGGAAAAGTGGACATTGTTGGTCTCCAAAAGCAAACCGCCGATCGCGAACGGTCGGCGGTGTCGTCGGCGGGATTATGCCCGAATCGGTGACGGCTGGCAGCACCGATTCGGGTCAGGCCTGAGCAGTGGCTACGGCGTCATGCCGTGGCAAGTTGCGCGTGCATCTCCTGAACCGAAATCACGCCCAGGTTGTCCAAGCTCTTCATGCCTTCAACGGCCGCCTCGGCCCCCGAAATGGTGGTGAAAGTGGTAACGCGGTTCAGCAGTGCCGAGGTACGGATGTAGCGCGAATCGGCAATCGCGTTGCGGCGTTCCTCCACCGTGTTGATGACCAAAGCAATGTCGTTGTTCTTGATCATGTCCACGATGTTGGGGCGTCCTTCGGCCACTTTGTTCACCACGATGCAAGGCACACCAGCTGCATCGATGGAGGCAGCGGTTCCACGCGTTGCGATGAGGTCAAAGCCCATGGCCACCAACTCGCGAGCGACCAGCACCGCGCGGGCCTTGTCGCTCTGCTTGACCGACATGAACACCTTTTTGACGGCGTCGGTTGCGCGAGGCAATTTGGTGCCCGCGCCGAGTTGCGATTTCACGAAAGCCTCGCCGAAGGTCTTGCCCACGCCCATGACTTCACCGGTGGACTTCATCTCGGGGCCGAGGATGGTATCCACACCCGGGAACTTGACGAACGGGAATACGGCTTCCTTGACGCTGAAGTATGGCGGGGTCACCTCTTCGGTCACGCCTTGCTGGGCCAGCGTTTGCCCGGCCATGCAGCGCGCTGCCACCTTTGCCAGCTGGATGCCTGTGGCTTTGGACACAAACGGCACCGTGCGCGATGCGCGCGGGTTCACTTCCAGCACGAAAATCACGTCCTTCTTCGAGCCGTTTTCTTCTACTTCTTGGATGGCGAACTGCACGTTCATCAGGCCAACCACGTTCAGTGCGTTGGCCATGGCAGCGGTCTGGCGCTTGAGCTCGTCCACTGTAGCCTTGCCCAGGTAATACGGCGGCAGCGAGCAGGCGGAGTCGCCCGAGTGCACACCAGCCTGCTCAATGTGCTCCATCACCCCACCGATCAGTACCTGACCTGAGGCATCGCGGATGCAGTCGACATCACACTCGATGGCGTCGTTCAGGAAGCGATCGAGCAGCACTGGAGAGTCGTTGCTCACCTTCACGGCCTCGCGCATGTAGCGCTCCAGGTCGCGCGGCTCGTGCACGATTTCCATGGCTCGGCCACCCAGCACGTAGCTGGGACGCACCACCAGCGGGTAGCCCAGTTCGGCCGCCTTGTCCATCGCCTCCGCCTCGGTACGGGCCGTGGCATTGGGTGGCTGGCGCAGGCCCAGTTCGTGCAACAGTTTCTGGAAACGTTCGCGGTCTTCAGCCGCGTCGATCATGTCGGGCGTGGTGCCGATGATGGGCACGCCGTTGGCCTCGAGACCTAGGGCCAGCTTCAAGGGAGTCTGGCCGCCATACTGCACGATCACGCCGACGGGTTTCTCCTTGTCCACGATTTCCAGCACATCTTCCAGCGTCAGGGGCTCGAAGTACAGGCGGTCGCTCGTGTCATAGTCCGTGGAAACCGTCTCGGGGTTGCAGTTGACCATGATGGTTTCGTAACCATCCTCGCGCATGGCGAGCGCGGCATGGACGCAGCAGTAGTCAAACTCGATGCCCTGGCCGATGCGGTTCGGGCCACCGCCCAGCACCATGATCTTCTTCTTGTCCGTCGGCGCGGCTTCGCACTCATCCTCGTAGGTCGAGTACATGTAGGCGGTGTTGGTCGCAAATTCGGCCGCACAGGTGTCCACGCGTTTGTAAACCGGACGCACATTCAAGGCTCGGCGCTGGTCGCGGACGGCCTTTTCGGTGGTCTTCAGCAACTTGGCCAGGCGTCGATCGCTGAAGCCTTTTTGTTTCAGAACACGCAGGGTCTCCGCGTTCAGCGATGCCAAAGCGCCCTCGCCCTTTTCAGCAGTCAATGTATCCAGTTGCAGCTCGATTTTGACGATTTCCTCAATCTGAACCAAGAACCACTTGTCGATCTTGGTGAGATTGAATACTTCGTCCAGGGACCAGCCGGCTGCAAAGGCGTCACCCACATACCAGATACGCTCAGGACCCGGTTCTCCCAGCTCCCGTTCCAGGATCTCGCGATCCTGGGTTTTCTCATTCATTCCGTCGACGCCCACTTCCAGACCGCGCAGTGCTTTCTGGAACGACTCCTGGAAGGTACGCCCCATGGCCATCACCTCACCCACGGACTTCATCTGCGTGGTCAGGCGGCTGTCGGCGGTGGGAAACTTCTCAAACGCAAAGCGTGGGATTTTGGTGACCACATAGTCGATCGATGGTTCGAACGACGCGGGCGTGGCGCCACCGGTGATCTCGTTCTTGAGCTCGTCCAGCGTATAACCCACGGCCAGCTTGGCGGCGACCTTGGCGATCGGGAAACCGGTGGCCTTTGAGGCCAATGCGGACGAACGCGAGACGCGGGGGTTCATCTCGATCACGACCATGCGGCCGTCTTTCGGATTGATCGAGAACTGCACGTTGGAGCCGCCCGTGTCGACACCAATTTCACGCAGCACCGCCAGCGAGGCGTTGCGCATGGTCTGGTACTCCTTGTCGGTCAGCGTCTGCGCCGGCGCAACGGTGATGGAATCGCCCGTGTGCACGCCCATCGGGTCCAGGTTCTCGATCGAGCAGACGATGATGCAGTTGTCCTTCTTGTCGCGGACCACTTCCATCTCGTACTCTTTCCAGCCCACGAGCGACTCTTCGATCAGCAGCTCGTTGGTGGGCGAGGCTTCCAGGCCGCGCTTGC
>JACCDS011890952.1_pt1 | contig 9998 bp, 12 predicted proteins | sample 7446441 | NCBI WGS metagenome assembly JACCDS01 (sample SAMN15323445, study PRJNA562643) | freshwater metagenome | isolation source: river surface water | place: USA:Blue River Watershed | collected 2017-08-17 | reverse complement strand
GTGGGCACGGACGACACCGGGGTCACGGGCGCAGGGGGCACCGGAGCCACCGGGGTGGGTGGCGCGGGGGTCGGGGGAGCCTCGGGCGCGGGCGGCTTCCAGACCGGCACCGGAGTGAGTCGGGGCATCGCAATCTCACCGGTGGCGGCCCGGCCCGCTTCATCTCCCGCCGGAGCCTCGGTGGCGCTGAAATCCTCGCCCTCGCCGGCCACCAGCTCGAACACCACGGGGGTCTCCTCTTTTTTTGGAAACACGACGTAGGTCGCGAACAACAACAGCCCGACAAAAAAAACATGCATTCCCGCCGAGGCCGAGAGCGCCCCGCCAAAGCGTCGGTGCTCGGTCGGATCGGAGGCGCTGGTCGGGCCGTGGTGCAGGAGGCGGACGCGGGCGTTCATCACGGAGAAGAGAAAGTATCCAGACCTCCGCGACGCCTCAGGGTTTCGCCACCTGGGTGTCGAAATTCAACCGGTTGAGTCCGGCTTTTTTTAATTCGTCCATCACCGTGACCACGGCCTGATACGGCGTCGCGGCGTCTCCGCGAATGCGAAACACGGGCTGTTCACCGCCCGAGGCGACCGAGCCCGCCACGGCGCGCAAGCGAGCCCCCAACTCCCGCGCCGGGATGATGCGATTGCCATCCGCGTCGATTTGGTAGGCGCCGTCGGCGCGCACCGTCACGGCGATGTAGCGGGTCTCCTTGTCGAGCGGCGTCTGCGGACTCATCGATTCGACCGGGAGCGAAACCGGCAGCGTCTGCTCTTGGTTGATGAGCGGGGTCGCGATCATGAAGATGATCAACAGCACAAAGGCTAGGTCGAGCAGGTTGGTCACGTTGAGTTCGGACAACGCATGCATCGGACGTGCGCGGCGGAAGGTGCGGGCCATGGCGAAGGTGGATCAGGACCGGGGTTGCACGGGGCGAGCGGACGACGGGCTCACTTCGATTCCAACTCGATGCGGTCGGCGAGGGCCGAGGCGTAATTTTCGAGCTCGGTGCTGAGCTGACGGGTCTTGGCCAAGATGGCATTGTAACCAAAAACCGAGGGGATCGCGACCACCAGGCCGGCGACCGTGGTGAGCAACGCGGCCGAGACGCCAGGGGCGAGGGTTTGCAAATTCGGCGAGGACTGCTGGGCCACGGCCGAAAAGACTTCCATCACCCCCCAAACCGTGCCGAACAACCCGAGAAAAGGCGCTCCCGAAACGATCGAGGCCAGAAAGATCATGCTGCTCTCGTAGCGCAAAGTCTGGCGCGCGATGGCGCGTTGGATGCCGTTTTCGGCGTGCTCCAGACGGGCGCGACCGGAATCGATGCCTTTTTCCTGTAGGATGGCTGCCGCGCGCCAATAGGCCTCCACGGCATCGGCATAGACATCCGCGTAGGGAATGGCCCTGCGCCCGCGAAAAGACTCGGGCAGATCGAGCAAGGTGCGCTCATCGCGGAGCTTTTGCTCAAACAAGAGATTCAACTCCCTCAAACGCTTCAACTCAGCAAACTTACCAAACATCAACGTCCACGCCACGATGCTGAACAGGCCGAGGCCGACCGTGATTATTTGGCCGACCAAGTCCGAGATCGAAAAGACCTGGAGGATGTTGAGGGCGGCAAGCGCAGGCGTGGCGAGAGACATGGTCCGGAAAAATGGGCGTGTCAGCACACAGTGTGCTCGCCCCTTCCGATTCAACGTAAAACCCGCCGACTTGTCGGTTGCCGAGACGCCAACCCTCGCCCAAGACCTAGACTTCGCCTCCGCCATGTCCTCCCCACACGCCCGCGCCCTCGCCGCCCTCCGCTCCGCTCGGCACCTCGCCCCGACGCGCCACGCCCTCGTCGGGCTGGACGGTTTTGTCGACACCATCGTCGTCCCCGTCGGTAATCGACGTGGCCAAGGCACGGACTTCGATGCGATCAAGACCTTAACCGAATTCGCCGCGCGCATCGCCGCCGCCGCCGGCAAAAGCACCAACATCGAGCTCTACCCGGAACGAGTGAAGCTCGGTGGCAACGGACCGATCTTTGCCGCCGCCCTGCTCGCCGGTGGCACTCGCTTGACCTACGTCGGGGCCCTCGGAGCCGATGGCCCCCACCCGGTCTTTCAAGACTTCGCCCGCCGGGCCGATGTCGTTTCGCTTTGCGATCCGGGCGCCACCACCGCGATCGAGTTTTCCGATGGCAAGCTGATGCTGGGTCAGTTGTGCAGCCTCGACACGGTCACCCTGGCCCGGATCGACGAGGTCATGGGCGCGGCCCGCTTCCGCGCCGCGTTGGCCGACGCGGACCTCGTGGGCTTGGTCAACTGGACCATGATACCCAACATGTCGGCCATCTTCGCCGACTTGCTTGACCACGTGCTCCCCGCCCTGCCCCCGCGCCCGGCGACCGCCCCGCGCCGGGGCTTCTTCTTTGACCTCGCCGACCCGGAAAAGCGGCCGCGCGAGGATCTCCGCACCGCGCTGGGCCTCATCGCCCGTTTCCAAGCCTTCGGCGACGTATGCCTGGGCCTGAATTTAAAAGAAGCCCAGCAAGTGTGCGGCGTGCTCGGCCTCGCCGAGCCGGATAAGGATGAGGCCTCGCTGCGCGCCGCCTGTGTCGCCCTCCGCGAACGCCTGGCCGTCGCATGCGTCGTGGTGCACCCCCGGGAGTCGGCGGCCTGCGCCACCGCCGCCGGCTCGGCCTGGGTGCCCGGCCCCTATTGCGAAAATCCGGTCATCACCACCGGGGCGGGAGACCACTTCAACAGTGGCTTCGTGCAGGGCCAGCTGCTCGGGCTCGACCCCGAATCCTGCCTCGTTATGGGGGTGTCCACCAGCGGCCACTACGTGCGCACCGCCGTCAGCCCGACGCTCGACGATCTGGAAACCTTCCTCGCCAACCGACTCTGAAATCGCCAGCCTGTTACCATGCCAACCAAACACGCCCGCTCCGGCAAACTCATCTCCTTCGAAGGCTCGGAAGGCAGCGGCAAATCCACCCAGATCGCCCTGCTCGCCAAGCACCTCCAGCTGCTCGGTCGCGATGTGCTGACCACGCGCGAGCCCGGCGGCACCGAGATCGGCGAGCAAATCCGCCAGATCTTGGTTCACAACTCCAAGGGCGACGAGATGTGCGCCGAGACCGAGCTCTTTCTCTTCGCCGCCTCTCGCGCCCAGCTGGTGCGTGAAGTCATCGCCCCAGCCCTCGTCAAAGGCACCTTCGTGCTCACCGATCGCTTCCTCGACAGCTCGACTGTCTATCAGGGCATCGCGCGCAATCTCGCCTCCGACCCGGTGCAGCAGATCAACCATTTCGCGGTGGGCAACGTCATCCCCGACCTGACCATCGTGCTCGACGTGCCGACCGAGGTCAGCCTGGAGCGCATCCGTCGCCGCGCCAGCGATCTGCCCGACCGCATGGAGCGCGAGAACATCGAGTTTTTCTCCAAAGTCCGTGAAGGCTACCTCTTGCTCGCCCGCAGCCTGCCCGAACGTTTCCACGTGGTGGACGGCACATTGAGCGAAGAGCAGATCTCGCACGACATCTGGCACGCGGTGCAGAAGTTTATCGTCTGCTAAACGCGGACCCGTTTCCCCGACCTTGGTCGCCCCGTCCGCCCACCTGCCTTGGCCTGCCGCGCTCGACGGGACCCCCGCCGTCGTCGTGCTGGAGCGCGCGCTCGGACGCGGCCGGCTCTCCCACAGCCTGCTCGTCACTGGCGACGACCCTGATCTGCTGCGCGAGACCGCACTCGCCCTGGCAGATCGCCTGCTCAATCCCGCCGGACTCGCGGCCGAACTCCGCCGTCCCCTCGCCCGCGGCCCCCACCCCGACTGCTTCCACCTGCGCCCGGCGGGCAAATCTCGCCAAATCGGTGCCGACGCCACCCGCGAGCTCATCGGCCAGGTGCAGGTCTCGGCCTCCGCCGGCGGGCAAAAAGTGGCGCTGCTACACGAGTGCGACCGCATGAACGTGCAGGCCGCCAACATCTTTCTCAAGACGCTGGAAGAGCCGCCGGCCCGCACCACCCTGCTGCTGCTCACCACCCGGCCGCACTCGCTGCTGCCCACCATCCGCAGTCGCTGCCAACTTTTCCGGTTCGCCACGCCAGGCTCCGCCACCGCGGTAGATGGTTGGGCCGCCTGGCTGGAGGACTACCGGTCTTGGCTCGGCTTATTGCATGCCGGGGCCGCGCGCAACGACCCCGCCGATGCCATGTTTCGCCTCTATGGCCTGGTCGCCCGTTTCGGCGTGCTGCTCGAGACCGCCGCCGACGCGCTCTGGGACGGACAAAAAAAATCCCTCCCGCCCGATCTCACCGCCGAACAGCAGGAGGCCATCGAGAGCGGCCTGTCGAAGGGCCTGCGGGACCGCCTCTTCGCCGACCTGGAACGCGCCACCGGCCTGCACGCCCGCACCCTGCTCGGCGCGTCCGACGCCCCCATCCCCGCCCGCGCCTACGCCGAGACCGTGCGTCACCTCGAACGCTCCGCCGGTCTACTGCGGGTCAACTTCAGTGATACCGCGGCCCTCGAACTCTTTTTGCTCAACACCCTGCGCGCCTGGACCCGCAAATAGGCCAAGCAGGCGAAAATTTCGCCCGCCACCGCGAAATCTGACGTAACCCGGTGTTGACACCGCCCGCCCGGTCTTGCGTTCTCGTCCCTCCCACGGCGGCCATAGCTCAGTTGGTTAGAGCACAAGATTGTGATTCTTGGGGTCGCGGGTTCGAATCCCGTTGGCCGCCCCATTCTCCTTTATCCGTTACGCCCCGGCCCTCCAAAGCCATGTCCCAAGCGCCGCAGATCGACATCGACCACTTGGCCACCCTGGCCCGCATCGCGCTGACCGCCGAGGAAAAGGCCCGCTTCTCCGCCCAACTTGGCGACGTGCTCGGCTACATCGAACAGCTCAAACGCGCGGATGTGTCGGGCGTGGAACCCACGGCTCACGCCACTCCGATTTTTAATGTGCTTCAAGACGATATGCCCCGCCCAGGGCTGTCGGTGGAGGACGCCTTGCTAAACGCCCCCGCTCGTCGGGACAACTGCGTGCTCGTGCCTCGCGTCGTCGAGTAAGCGCCCGCAGGTCAGCGCCGCAGGACGTGGCGCAGTTTAAACGCCACCAATCGCGCCGCAGCGCGCACCACCTCCGACCAGCGCATATCTTTCGGGTGTCTCAGCACCCCGACACCCGGCACGTAGGCTCGCGCCGCTTCACTGACCGACAAGCGATCACGCAGCCGCTCCAGATTCTGGTGATTACGCCCGTGCGCCACGATAAGGCGTCGATCCAAAACCGCCGGAGCATACGGCATGAGATTAAAGTTCACCGGCAGCGACGTGATTCTCAAATCACAATCCCATAGCGCCTTCCGCAGGCTTTTCTGATCCCAAAGTCGCCCCTCGTCCCGGATCGCATAATGATCGAAAAGTTCGCGCCACCGAGCGAACAACGCCGCCGCGGCCGCCGCGCGCCGCCAATAGATGACCCCGGAATTAAACTCGGGGAAGGCCGCCGGCAGACCTTCGATTTGATAGTGATGCCCGCCACACCCCTGCACGGCGGCCAAATCGAAACGATCGAGTAGCGCGAAACCCTCGCCCAGATCGCCCGTGACCAAGGTATCTGTATCAAGAAAGAGACAACGCGCCCAAGGCGCACGGTCCATGTGGAGTTTCGCGCGATTGCCCCGACCGGCCAGCGACGGATCCACCTCGACCTCATCCCACCCCTCCGCACCAGGCTCAGGCGGTGCGTCGGTCAGCAAGCGCACCGGCAACCCCGGGTTGCTCGCCCGCAACGACGCGAGCGACCGGGCCGCCTCGGCGCGAAACGCCGCGCCACAAGCCACATAGATCACGCCGCGATCTTCAAGTATGGGGGAAACGCCGGACAAAATCGAGAGGTAGGAGGGATAACGAAGGCCAAGCCGGAAGCTCCGCCTAGGTGGACAGCTCAACCCATCGAGACCAAGCTCATTTTCTGCTCACGAGACTAGCCGCCCCCTACTCCGCGACCGGACGCGTGAGCAGGACGGAATTCAACCCGGGCAAACGCTCGGAGAACTCGCCCGCCGGGTCCGCTTGTCGCAGGGCGCGTTGCACCATGCCCATGCGGGCGTCGAGGTTGTCGATCATGCTGACAAACACCGCCTCGGGGGTCGCCGCATAGACCGCGGCGCCCCACTCGGGCTCGCCCTGGTGACTAAGCACGATGTGCTCCAATCGCTCCAGTCGGTCGGCATCGAGGCGCGCCTTGATCCCGTGTTTGCGGGCCAGCTGATACCCGAGCACCACATGACCCTGCAAAATACCGCGCCGACTGCGACGAGTCGCGAGCGTGCCTTCATATTCAATCGTCTTGCCCGTATCGTGCAGGAGGATGCCCGCCATCGCCAGATCCGCGTCCACCTCGGTGTAAAGCGGCAGCAAGGCGCGACAAGCCCGCGCCATGTGCAGCGTGTGCTCCAGCAACCCATGCCGGTAGGCGTGGTGCATGGCGACCGCCGCCGGGGCGTAACGAAAACCATCGCCGATCTCCTCAAACACTCCACGCACCGTCATGCGCAATTCGTCATGGCGGATAGCATCGATAAACCCCTGAAACTCGGCCCACATCGCCGCGCCGTCTTCGGGAGGCAGCTCGACCAGCGCATCCACCAAACCGGGCTCCGCGGCCAATTGCTCTTCAGAGAGCGCAACTGCCTTGGCCAAACGAGGCGAAAACCGGCCCTGAAAGCTGTCCGCGCGGCCCTCCACCCGCAACACCGCGCCCTCGCCCGCCGCCTTCACCGCGTCAAACAACGGACTGTCGGCGAAAAGCGTGCAGCCGAAAGAGCCGCCCCGATCACCCAGCTCCAGCGAGAGGAAGGGATTCCCGTTGGCCGCCGTTTTGACCTGAAGTTTTTTCACCACCAAAACGGCGGCAAAGGGCGCTCCAGGATGCAGCTCAGGCGATTTGAGCTCTCGGACCGTGAGAAAGGGGGGCGCGTCAGACATGGGTTTTCACAAGTTCGGTGAAGGTGCGGAAAAACGGATGCCCGGCATCATGCAACAGAGCGTAAAACACGGTCTCCACCGGCAGCAGATGCACGCCCGAACCGCGCAGCGCGGCGAGGCAAGCCTCCTGATCCGCCGGCCGGCGTCCGCCGATCGCATCGGTCAACACCGTGACCTGCCACCCCTCGGCCAACGCACCGAGCGCGGTCTGATATACGCACACCGGCGTCTCGATGCCGAGCACCAGCAGATGCTCGATGCCCTCGGCCCGCAGCGCATCGCGCAACGGTTCATGCGCCACCGCCGAAAAGGTGTCCTTCGCCCAGGCCGGCGCATCTGGCGCGAGGGCGCGCAGCCCCGGCGAGGTCGGGCCGAGCTTGCTCGGCACTTGCTCGCTGAAATGCACCGGCAGGCCCAGCCCCCGTGCGGCGGCCACCGCGAGGGCGGCCCGGGCCCGCACCGCTCGCCCTGCCTCGGGCGGGAGCATCGCGAGCAGCTTGTCCTGCATGTCCACCACCAGCAGGGCGGCGCCGGGAGCGGCGTTGGCCGGAGGCGGCGGCGTTTTGACTTTTTTGACGGAGGAACGGGAGCGGGCCATGGGAAGAAAATGGGGACGGATCATCCGCCGTGATAGCGTCGGCGAGCGCGCACTTGCACAAAGCGACGCTCCGGCAGCACGTAGGCCGTCAAATGGCCGCCCTGCACACAGGCGGTGTCGATACCCGCCGACCACTTGAGGCGAAAAATGTCCGGGCGCGGCGTATGGCCGTAAACCACAAACGGGGGGCCGACCCAGCGTTCAGCCCACAACGGCGCCTCGGGACTCTCCGCCCGCCGCCGCGCCCGCCCCTCGGCATCGATCACCTGGATGCGAGTCACCACCTCGGCCGGCTGGGTTTGCCATGGCGAACCCGGCAAGAAACCACCGTGGACAAAAACCGTGTTGTAGGCCGGCTCCTCATGGGTGAGCCGCATCGCCTCCAAATACTCCCAATGGCGAGGCTCCAGCTGTGCGCAAGTGGCCTCATCGTCCTCTTTCAAGGCCGCGCGGTTGCGCGTCCGGCGATAAGCGAGCAGACGCGCCTCATGGTTGCCCAACAGCGCGAGCGCGCCATGCCGGATGGCCAGGTCGATCACCCGCGCGCTGTCCGGACCGCGATTCACAAGGTCGCCGAGCAGGATCAGACGATCGTCGGGCGTGAGGGCCAGGCGGGCCAACAGCTCGGCGAATTCCTGATGACACCCGTGGATGTCACCGATGGCGATGATGCGGCCGTTCATGCGTGGACTCGGCGAAAGTGCTAGCGTCGCCCCGCCGGCGGGGTAAACAACAAAGCCCCATTCCATGGAGTTATCCCTGCAATCTCTCTCCGCGCGCTGCCACGTCACCGGCCGCGACTTTGCCGAGGGCGACCGCGTGGCGAGCTATCTCGTCCGGATCGAGCCCACCGCTCCGGGCGCGCCCGACATCACCCGCCACGACGTGCTCGCCAGCGAAGAGGCCGCCTACCGGCCCGGCGGACAGATCGCCTGCCGCTGGTTGCACGTGGTCAAGGCGCGCAAGACCGGCGAAAGCCCCGAACGCACGCTAAAGCTCACGGCCGAGACGCTTTTCCTCACCCTCGCCGACCCCGCCGCCGAACGATCCATCGAGAACGAGCGGCTGCTCCAGGTGCTCGCCCTGATGCTCGAACGCAAACGCGTGCTGCGCCCCCGCGGCCGCTCCGCCGACGGCCGGGCCCATGTTTACGAGCACACCAAAAACAAGACCCTGCACGAAATCGCCGCCGCCGAACTTAGCCCGGAATTCTTTTTGTCCATCCAGCATCAGCTTGCCATCCTTGTCGGCAATGGGCCTCGCCCGACTGGGGATGCGGCCCCCGCCATCTGAGGCGCCCCCGACCTTGACCACCTTGATCACCGCCCTCGGTCGCGCCAGTGTGCGCCTCGTCGCGGAAACCGGCGACTTCGCCCGCTTCACCGCCCAAGGCTACGCCTCCGCCATCGGTTCTCGCCGGCTCGGCCGACGGCTCGTGCGCGCCGTCTACGAACAGGGCGTGCGTTGCCTGCCCGTCATCCTCATCGTCGGCCTGTTCACCGGCCTCGTGCTCGGCCTCCAAGGCTATCACACCCTCAACCGTTTCGGCTCCACCGGACTGCTCGGTCAACTGGTCGCCCTCACCCTGGTGCGCGAACTCGCCCCCGTGCTCGCCGCGCTGATGCTGGTCGGCCAGGCCGGCTCCGCGCTCACCGCCGAACTCGGCATCCAGCGCAACTCGGAGCAAATCGACGCTCTCGAGACGATGGGCATCGATCCGCACGGCTTTCTCATCGCCCCGCGCCTGCTCTCCGCATTGTTGGTCTACCCCGTCATGACCGCTTTTTTCAGCCTGATCGGCCTGGTCGGCGGCTGGCTCTCCGCCTGCGTGCTCCTCGCCCTGCCCGATGGCGTGTATTGGGCCTCGGTCGAGCGCGCCATCCAGCCCGGGGACGTCGGCGAGAGCATGATCAAAGCGTTCTGTTTCGGCGCGCTCACCATCGCGTTGTGCTGCCATAATGGCTTCAACGCCCACCGCCGGCAATCCTCCACCGGCGCTCGCGCCGTCTCCGCCTCGACCACCCGCGCCGTCGTCTTCTCCAGCGTCGCCGTGCTCGCGGCCGACTACCTGATCACCTCGCTCCTCGTGTGACTCCGCGCGCCGCCATGGAAACTCCATCCACTCTCGCCTCCACCGGAGAGTCGCCGCTGCTGGCCACCCGCGGCCTGCGAAAAATATTTGGCGACCGCGTCGTGCTCGCCGATGTGACGCTCACCCTGCCGCGCGGCCGCGCTCTGGCCGTGGTCGGCAAATCCGGCACCGGCAAATCCGTGCTGCTAAAATGTCTCGCCGGGGTCATCGCGCCCGATGGCGGCGAAGTGCGCTTCGCCGGCCGTCCGCTCGGCGGACAACATTCCGATACGCTGGCCGACTTTCGCCGCCGCTGCAGCTACCTGTTCCAAGGAAATGCTCTCCTGGACT
>JACCDS010169925.1_pt1 | contig 9998 bp, 7 predicted proteins | sample 7446441 | NCBI WGS metagenome assembly JACCDS01 (sample SAMN15323445, study PRJNA562643) | freshwater metagenome | isolation source: river surface water | place: USA:Blue River Watershed | collected 2017-08-17 | reverse complement strand
GCCCAGGACGAGGCCACCAGCGTCGTCTGGGGCATGCCCGGCTACATCGCCCAATCCGGCATGGCCGACCGCGTCCTCCCTCTTCCTCAAATCGCCCCCGAAGTCATCCGCCTCGTCGGCTCAAGACGCACCTGAACTACCATGTCCCTCAGCCCACAAGACTTCTCCTACATCTCCGACCTCGCGAGAAAACAGGCCGCCATCGTCCTCGAGCCCGGCAAGGAATACCTCGTCGAAAGCCGCCTCATCCCCATCGCCCGCGATGAAGGCCACGCCAACCTCGGAGACCTCATCACCAAACTGCGCTCCTCCAACGGCACGCTCACTCCCGCCCACCTCAAAGTCATCGACGCCCTCACGACCAACGAAACCTATTTTTTCCGCGACCTCCATCCCTTCGACGCCTTGCGCACGGAGATTCTCCCCAACCTCATCGCCCGCCGCGCCGAAAAAAAATCCCTCAACATCTGGTGCGGAGCGGCCTCGACCGGCCAGGAGCCCTACAGCCTGTGCATGCTCATCCGTCAGCATTTCCCACAGCTCATCACGTGGAAAATAAATTTTATCGCCACCGATCTCTCACCCCGCGTCCTCGAACAAGCCAAACGCGGCGAGTACAACCAGGTTGAGGTCAACCGCGGCCTCCCCGCCATCTACCTGATCAAGTTTTTCTCCAAACAAGAGGAACGCTGGATCGTGAAAGAGGAGGTCCGCAAAATGGTCGACTACCGCCAGCTCAACCTCATCGGCCCCTGGCTCGGCCTCCCGATTTGCGACCTCATCTTCATCCGCAACGTCCTCATCTATTTCGACGTCCCCACCAAACAAGCCATCCTCAAAAACGTCCGCGCCCAACTCGCCGCCGACGGCTACTTCTTCCTCGGCACTGCCGAGACCACCTTGAACATCGATCCCGCCTTCACCCCCGTCTCCTACGGCAAAGCCACCGCCTACCGCACCCAGTCCGTCCCGCGATAGATCCAGGAAACCAAAGCTTATACCAATCGCCCGAGAAATACCGACACTCGCGCGGGAGCGCCGGTAGCGAATCCTACGGATGAGCCGTCAACTTCGCGCGAGAATCGTCTACTATATCCTCGAGGGCTTTTCCACCGGCACTTTGCCATCGGTGATGCAAAGTACATCGCGAGGATTAACGATGTAGGTGAGTCCCTTGCCCACCTCGACTCGCAACGCGCCGTCCAAGGCTTTCACGCCACCGACATCTTCGATCACAAACATTTTTCCATCGCGGATCATCACGAGTGAAATCGGCGGGCGCGTCATTCCCGTAAACGCCGCCTCAAATCCCTTCGCCAAATCCTTCGACTCCGAAGCCACGGTCACGCGCACATCAGCTCCGCTTTCTACCACTTCTTTACCCGCTGCTTGAACCGAGAGCGGACTGAGAGCAATCCCAGCCACCGTTACCAACGCCGCCCAAACCATTTTGTTTTTCATAGGTGAGTGCCTGAAGACATCTCATCACTCGATCTGTTTCAATAAAACCTTGCTCCCCCACCCCTGCGCAATTTTTGCTCCGCGCCGCTTGCGCCAAAAACTCCAGCTCATCGTCGCTCTCACCGCCTGGCTTCTCGCCACTGGCAGCCACTGGGATTTGGTCCAAGTCATGGCGTGGGGTAAAATGTTCGCCAGCTACGTGCCCACCATGTCGATCGCCCGCGCCGTCGAGCTCACGCTCACGCCCGACAACATGTGCTCGCTCTGCGAAACCGTCTCTGAGGCGAAACAAAAACAAGACGCCGCCCTCCCCTCCGACCTCTCGCAACTGGTCAAAAAAGCCCCGCTCATTTTCCAAGCGACGCCTAGCGTCGTCCTCACCGCGCCCGCCACCACATCGTGGCTCACGCTCGCAGCCCAACCGCTCAGCGTAGACCCCGCCGCCCCGCCGGTTCCTCCGCCGCGGATTGTCGCGGCCTAAAACCGACGCCGATCGCCCGCGGTGCCTTTGTAGGGCCTGACCTTGGTCAGGCCGTTGCGACGTTGCTCGCAGCTTCTCGCTCGCGCGCTCGCGTTTAATCCCGCGTTTCCTCCGAACCTTTTCGGAGTCGGCCTCGCACCCGTCGCGCATCGTTGCGCGCCTTCCCACCCCGCCGCCAAGCGGCGTTTTCCGCTCCCGTCCGATGCCACGCATCCCGCACCTGCCATGAACTTTTCCTCCCAACTTTTCCCTCGATTTTCGTCTCAATCCCGCTGCTTCCCGCGGCCTTCATTCCGCCTCGCCGCCGCCGCCACGACGCTTGGGCTTTCTGCGTTCGCCGAAAGCCCACCTGCCGACGCAACCTCCCACACGCTCGATCGCTACGTCGTCACCGCCACGCGCACGCCGATCGAAATCGAAAACGCCCCCGGCTCGCTCTCTCTCGTCACCCGCGAGCAGATCGACCTGCGCCCCGCGAGCCGTATCGGCGATCTCCTACGCAGCCAGCCGGGCATCTACACCTCCAACAACGTCACCGGCCAGGGCATGCCCTCTGCGCAATCCGGTCGCTTCACCTTGCGCGGCATCCCCGGCAGCGCCCGCACCCTCGTGCTGCTGGATAATCTCCCGCTGAACGATCCCTACCTCGGCAACGTCAACTGGGCGTCCCTCTTCATGGACGAAATTCAACGCGTCGAGGTCGCCCCCGGCGGCGGCTCCGCCCTCTACGGCGGCAACGCCTTCGCCGGCGTCATCCACGCCATCACGCGCGAGCCCACCACGCGCGAGATTTTTCTGCGCGGACGCCTCCAACGCGACTCCGCCCAGCAAAACGAGGGCAGCCTCCTCTACCGCGATCTCTGGACCAAACGCCTCGGCGTCAGCATCGGCTACAACCGCATCGAGAGCTTCGGCTACTCCGACGAAATGGATTTGGTTAAAACCGCCTCCACCGGCGTCGTCCCTTCCACGCCCACGCCCGGTGCCGTTGCCACGCTCACGCCCACCGGCACGCCCGCCTGGATTGTCGGCCATCTTTCACCGCGTCCGTGGTCTTCCGAAAACGCGCAGGCCAAACTTTTCTACTCCTTCGACTCCGGCGCCAAACTCCGTCTCGGGCTGCTCCACTTTCAGTCCGACATTTCGTTCGGCGCGCCCGAGTCGTTTTTATCCGATACAAACGGCCAGCCCTTGCTCAGCGGCACCTTCAACCTCGGCGGCCAGCGTGTCGTCCTCGTCGAGCGCGAATTCCTCAACCCTCCGGCCCACGATCGTTTCCTCCGCGCCTTTGCCTTTTTTGAGCAACCGCTCAGCGCCGATCTCCAACTCAACACCGGCCTGAGCTACTCCGAGCGCGATCGCACCGCCAACAACCTCGGCACCTCCGCCACCCTTCTCGGCGGCTCCGGCACGCTGACTGATTCGCCCACATCCACCTACGATTTCTACACCCAGCTCGTCGGTCGCCTCGGTCAACACCAGCGCTGGATCATCGGCACGCAGTTCAACCGCGGTGAAACGCCCCGCGCGAGCTGGACGCTGGCCGACTGGCGCGATGCCTCCTCGCGGCTCGTCCTCACCGACACCGCCTTCGGCCAGACCGATAATCTCAGTCTCTACGCACAGGATGAAATCACGTTCAACCCACGCTTCAGTCTCTTCGTGGGCGCGCGCTACGACTGGTTTCGCACCGAGGGCGTTGAAACCATCTACGCCATTCCCGCGCCACCGGCCCGCACCGAGTTTGCCCCACGCACCTTCGGTCAATTCAGCCCGCGCCTCGCCGCCGTCTACAAACCTTGGCGCGATGCCACCGCGCGCCTCAGCGTAGGCCGCGCCTTCCGTGCGCCGACGCTCTTCGATTTCTACGTCGTCTCCCGCCGTGGCACCACGACCACCCTCTCGAACCCGCAGCTCAACCCGGAGTCGGCGTGGAACTACGATCTTTCGTTTCAACAAAACCTGCCGTCCCTCGGCACCGAGCTCACCGTCACCGGTTTTGCCAATGAGCTCTCCGATCTCATCTACACCAAAACCCTCAGCGCCACGCTGCGCCAGGCCATCAACGCCGGCGAGGCTTGGTCGCGCGGTTTTGAAATCAAACTCCGCCAGCGCCTCGTCACCGGCATCTCCGCGCAGCTCGCCTACACGTACACGCGCACCCGGATCGTCTCCAACGACGCCGACCCCACCAGCGTGGGCAAAGAGCTCGTCAACGCCCCGCGCAACCTCCTCACGTTTCTCATCGAGGGCCGCCACCGCCGCTGGTTCGGCAACCTGAGCTACCACTACGTCGACGACTCTTTCGACACCGCCGCCAACACCGAGCTGCTCTTCAACCGCTACAGCACGTTCTCCAGCTACGGCATCGTCAACGCCCAGCTCGGTTACGCGCTCAACCCGCACGCCGAGCTCATCGTCTCCGGGGAAAACCTCCTCGACCGCGAGTACTTCCAATTCACCCGCGAGCCGGGCCGCGTGCTCTCGTTTTCCACCCGACTCAAATTCTAACCCCCTCGCCCCGTCCTCACCATGACCGCTTCCTCTCAATCACGGAAAACCACCTGGGGCTACCGCCTCTGGGTGCTCCATCGCTGGCTCGGCCTCGGCGCCGGCCTCATTTTACTTTGTATCGGATTTTCAGGTGCGCTGCTCCTCCTCGATGACGAATTAAAATCCACCGTCGAGTCCACGCATCACGTCATCAACGCGCCTGCCACGCCGGACGCCGAGCCCACACCGCTCAACCCTTCACTGGCCGAGCTCGAGCGACGCCATCCCGGCCTCGCCGTCAGCGTCGTCTACTGGCCCGAGGAGCACGACCGCGCCGTCGAAGTCGTTCTCCGCAACGCCGACCGCTCGCAAATGAGGCTCGCCACCCTCAACCCCTGGACGGGCGAAATCCTCTCCAGCGTCCCGCGCATCGACACCGTCCACTACTGGGCCCTTCAGCTTCACTCCCGGCTCTTCCTCGGAAAAACCGGCATGATCCTGACCACCTTCGGCGCGGTTTCACTCACGCTCCTCGCCCTCACCGGCCTGTGGCTCAACCGCCACGTTTTCCGCACCCTCGCGCGCGCACCGATGCGACTGGGGCGCGGCGCGCGGCTCGCTTGGAGCGATCTCCACAAATGGTCCGGCTCCGCTTCGCTTGTATTCATATTCATCCTCGGTGTGACCGGCTTGATCTACATGATCTTGCTGCTCCCGGGTGAATTTCGCTCGCACGCCGGGCACCAGCACGGCGCACCGCGCGATACCCGCATCGACTGGGCGCAGTTGCCCGAAATCTCCGTCTTGCGCGCCAAGGCAAAATCCGCGCTGCCCGGCCACGAGTTTCACCAACTCGTTATCCCCGGCGGCCGAAGCCCCGCGTTTTCCGCCAACCTCCTCGACCGCGATGCGTGGTGGTGGAACAAACGCGCAACCGCGTCCTTCGACGCCCGCAGTGGCCAACTCCTCAAAGCCCTCACCGGCCCGGAGCGCACGACCAAGGACCGCGCGCTCTCTGCGCTCTCGGCGTTTCACTTCGGCACGCAGGGCGCCCCGTGGGTGAAATGGCTCTACCTCTTCCTCGGCGCCATCGCCCCCGGTCTGCTCAGCGTCACCGGCTTCGCCATCTGGTTCATCCGCCGCCGCAAACGCACTGCCCGCCTCTCCACCACCGCCGCGCACACTTAACCCACACTTCATCACCCAACCTGCTCAAAATTTTTCCGTATGAATATTCGTTCTCTCCTCTCACACACGCTACTCGCCAGCCTCGTCGTCACCGCCTCACTGCGCGCCGATTCCGCTGCGACCTCCTCCGAGCCCGTGGTCAAACTCGAAGCCTATCGCATCGATGCCGAACGCGATGGCTCGCTCACCAGCCCCACGCTCGACGCCGCTCGCGCCGAACTTCGCCTCACCCCCGGTGGCGTCGAAACCATCGACTCCGCCCGCTACCTCGTTGGCCGCGCCAGCACGGTCGACGACACCCTTGCGCTCTCGCCCGGCGTCGTCGCCATCAGCCGTTTCGGCTCTGATGAAGCACGCCTCTCCATCCGCGGCTCCGGTCTTCAGCGCACCTTTCACGGTCGCGGCCTCCGCGTCCTCCAAGACGGCGTGCCGCTCAACCTCGCCGACGGCGGTTTCGACATGCAGGCCTTCGAGCCCTACAGCGCGAGCCACATCAATGTCTACCGCGGCGGCAACGCGCTCGCCCTCGGCGGCTCCACGCTCGGCGGCGCGATCGATTACATTTCCCGCACCGGCCGCACCTCACCCGGCACGTCCACTCGCGTCGAAGCCGGCTCGTGGGATTACTACCGCGCCAACCTCGCCGCGGGCGGCACACGCGGCAACCTCGACGCCTTCGCCAGCTACACGTTTCAAACCCAGGATGGCTTCCGCGATCACGCTCAGCAAAAGAACCACCGCGTATTCGCCAACTCCGGACTTCGTCTAGGGAAAAACGCCGAGACTCGTTTCTACCTCACCGCTGTGCGCACCGACTCCGAGTTGCCCGGCAGCCTGACCAAAGCGCAGCTCAACGCCAACCCACGCCAGGGCAGTTTCGCCAACAACCAGAAACGCGATTTCGACCTCCTGCGCGTCACCAACAAAACCACGCTGCGCACCGGAAACACCACCTACGATTTCTCCGCCGCGTGGAGCTACAAGGATCTCGATCACCCCATCTTCCAAGTGATCGACCAGCTCTCCAACGACCTGCTCCTCCACGGCTCCGTCACGCACGTCGGCCAGATTTTCAACCAGCCCAACCGCCTCCGCACCGGCCTCCTTTACCAACGCGGAAAAACCAACTCCGCCAACTTCGCCAACGTCGCCGGCCAGCGCGGCGCGCTCCTCGCCGACGCCGACCAAGTCGCCACCAACCTCGAAGCCTACGCCGATGACCAGCTCGCCCTCGGTGCTGACTTCACCCTCGTCGCCGGCTTCGCCGCTTCGCGCAATGTCCGCGACAACGAGCGCGTCCTCAACGGCAACCCCAGCTACCGCCTCGCCTACGACCGCGTGATGCCAAAGCTCGGCCTCCGCTACGACCTGAGCCGCGACGTCCAGTTTTTCACCAACGTCTCCGCCAGCTACGAGCCGCCGTCGTTCAGCGAAACCCTCACCGCCAACGCTCCGCGCAACGCCCAAACCGCCACCACCGTCGAGCTCGGCTCGCGCGGCGCCTCCGGCTTCTTCCGCTGGGATGCCACGCTCTACCACAGCGCGCTGAAAAACGAATTCCTCGCCCTCGACCACGACAACAACCCGACCACCGCCGCCGTCACCCTCAACGCCGACCGCACCACCCACCGCGGCGCCGAGCTCGGTTTCGAGATCGATCTCCTCGGCCAGTCGTTCAGCGCCGCGCAAGCTCCTGCCCGCCGCGTCGTCCTGCGCACCGCGTGGACCTACGGCCGCTTCCGTTTCGATGACGATGCCCGCTACGGCAACAACACCCTCGCCGGTCTCCCGCCGCATCTCATCAACAGCGAGCTCTCCTACGAAACCGCCTCAGGCTGGTACGCCGGCCCCACCGTCCGCTGGTGCCCGGAAAAGACTTACATCGATTTCCGCAACACCTTCGCGACCGACGCCTATGCTGTCTACGGTTTCCGCATCGGACGCCGCCAAGCCGACGGCCTGAGCTGGTTCGTCGAAGCCCGAAAACTCGCCGACAAAGCCTACGCCAACACCACCGGCGTGATCGAAAACGCCGCCAGCGCCGACCAGACCCAGTTCCTCCCCGGCGACGGCCGCTCCGTCTACGTCGGCCTCAGCTACCACTGGTGAAACTCTGCTACTCGCGCTCCGCGTAGCTGAACCAATCAAAATCAGCAGGCACAGGCGCGGGCTTTTCTCCGCCTGTGCTGTACATGCCGATCATGCAGCCCGTCCAAACACGCGGTATCTCATCGCCGAGAAACCGCGTTTTCGCTGAGCCAAAATCGAGCTGCGTGCCGTCCGCCAGTTTGGCAAAAAAGCGCAGGCGCGTCGGCTCTCCTTGTACACTCAGCTCCACGACCACGGACTTGGTGGCTTGAAAATATTCCGTGCGCAGATCGTCCACTTTACGGATGAGCGCGACACCTTCAGCGCCGTTTCGCCGTGTCACCACCAACGCGTAATGCGCGCTCGGTGCCGTGAATAGAGCGAGGCCCGCCTCCTCTTTTTCCGTCGTCGGCGAAAACGAAATCGCAGTCGCCGCCTCAAATTTCAGATGCGCCAGCCGCCGCGCGACCAATGTCGGCGTTCCCGTGCTGTCCAGCGTCGCCATGCCGCCGCGCAGCCGCAGTACACCCGGCTTAGCGGTCAGCGACCAGGCGGCGTCAGGCAAATCACCCAGCACAACCCAAGGTAAACCAAGCCGCTCGGCGTTGAACTCGTCGCGTTCGTTTATCTTTTCGCGCGCAGCAATCGGATGCGGCATCTTCGCCGTGACTTTCAACAGCGCGTGCCCGTCATCGCCAAAAATCGGCCAGCCATCGCGCCAGTTGACCGGCATCAAATGCGTCTCGCGCCCGAGGTGAGCAAAGAAGCCTTCGCCCCCTGATCGTTTTGCCAAATACACGCCCCACCACGAACCATCGGGCGCTTGCACGAGGTCCGCATGGCCGGTCGCATAGAGCTGCGGACTCGATGTGCGATGTTGCGCGAGGATCGGGTTGCGCGGCGCTGGCTCAAACGGGCCGCTCGGCGTGCGACTGCGAGCGACAGTCACCATGTGCATCATCGCTGTGCCTCCTTCGGCACAGATGAGATAATACCAGTCGCCGACTTTATAGATGTGCGGCGCTTCGGTGCCGCCGCCCACCCACTCGCCCGCAATTTGTCGCAACGGTTCGAGGAGTTTTCCCGTCGCGAGATCGATGCGCGCCTGGACGATCGTGTTGTTTTCGCGACGCGTGTAATAGGCCGTGCCGTCGGTATCCCAAAACAAATCAGGATCAAAGCCGCCGACATCGATCATCGTCGGCTCCGACCACGGGCCCGCCGGATTCGTCGCAGTGATAAAAAAATTCTGACCGCTCGTCCAGATGCCGCCGCCGACGGGATTCTTCATGTTCGTCGTAACGAGATAAAATTTTCCGTCGTGATGCCGCAGCGTCGGCGCCCAGATGCCGCCCGTGACGGGCACACCGGCAAGATCGAGCTGACGGCGACGGTCGAGGGCGTTGGCGATCTGCTTCCAGTTCACCAAATCGCGGCTGTGAAAAATCGGCGAGCCGGGGAAATAGCCAAACGAGCTCGTCGTGAGATAATAATTTTCACCCACGCGAACGATGCTCGGGTCTGGCGTTGTGCCCGGAAGCACGGGGTTGGTGTAGGTCGTCGCGACTGCGAAAAGACGAACCGCGCAAAACATCCATCCGCAAAACAGAAACCGGGTAAAAGAAAACATGCCGCTAGCGAAAGCACCTCAGCGAGTGCGTCGAGCGCGGACACGCGTTCGAGACACCAAAGATACGCGCCTGCCGCGTTGCAGCGTCATATCAGCGCCGGCCTTATTTTTCGGCCTGCACCTTTTCGCGCTCATCAATCAACCAACGCGTCACGCCCGCGATCGTGTTCGGGTAATCAGCACCCTTGCCCTCGGGCGTAAAATCCACGCCCTTGATTTTGTGCGTATAACCCGAGGGCATAAAAATCACGTACGGGCTCGATAGATCCAAGCCACGCTCGGCGAGAGCTGCGACAAAGGCACGGTACGCATCGAAGTAACCCGCGTTGCCTTCGCGATCAAAATGCTTCGGCGGCGTGATCATCACAAACTTCACCTGCTGCTCGACCGCCCACTTCGCCGCAGCCGCCACGTCATCGTATTTCGCGGACGTTTCTGGCACGCCAAATTCATAGATGAAGCCCGCCAGTTCCTTTTTGATAAATGCTTTTCCTGCTTCTCCGAGCGGCCGGCCTTTCACCTCAAACTGCCGGATCAGTCCCCAAATTTCCAATTGATCGCCGACCCATGCGCGGCCGCGAATCGTCTTCAAATCTTCCGGGGTCAGCAACGTGCCGCCGCCCCAATTTGAACTGCCCATGCCTTTGCTTTCAGGTT
>JACCDS011366719.1_pt1 | contig 9999 bp, 5 predicted proteins | sample 7446441 | NCBI WGS metagenome assembly JACCDS01 (sample SAMN15323445, study PRJNA562643) | freshwater metagenome | isolation source: river surface water | place: USA:Blue River Watershed | collected 2017-08-17 | reverse complement strand
AATGGTGTTGCATTGGGTGACCCAGAAGGTGGTTATTTTGAAATGTACACTACAAACGATTATGGTAAAACTTGGGTACGTGTTCCAAGTGCAAACATTCCATTAACTCCAGTTTCTGGTGAGTATGGAACAGTTGGTTTCTTTACTGCAATTGATAGTACAATTGTTTACCCTACAAACTTTGGTAACATTTTAGTAAGTAACGATATGGGTTATACTTGGAAGTTAGGAGTTACTCCATTCTCAGGTATTCCTAATACTGGTATTCCAAGCATCACTGCTAAAAACAAAAATGAAATGATGGCAGTAATTAACAATACAGATTCATCAACATTTACATTAATGTTTACATTAGATGGTGGTTTAAATTGGAATTCAACTGGTATTGATACTGCTGGTGACTTAATTGTTTTCAGTAACATCGCTTATGTACCAGGTACAGCAAATACATATTTCTTAACAGCTGCTAATGGTACTATTGGTGCAGTTGGTTCTGCTTATTCAGAAGATGGTGGTTTAACTTGGACTAACATCGATCAAGTTCAACATACTGCTTGTAACTTTGCCGACATCAACAATGGTTGGTCAGGTGGATTCTACTCAACTACTGCAGGTGGAGGTATCTTCAAGTGGGGTTCAGTTAGAGTTGTATCTGGTGTAAACAACAATAAAGTTGAAAACTTCCAAGTATATCCAAACCCTTCAAACGGAACGTTCTATGTAAGAGCTAACGTAAACGGTGCATCGAGCATTAAAGTAATGGATATTACTGGTCGTATAGTATTTGAAAAAGAATACAACACTCAATCGTTATTATTTACTTCATTCGATTTATCGAACCAAGCACAAGGTGTGTACATGGTAGAAGTTAGAGAAGGTAACAACGTAAGTGTACAAAAAGTAGTGAAGCAATAATTGCAAACATATTTTTTAAAGAAAAGGCTGAGGAGAAATCTTCGGCCTTTTTTTTTGAAAGAGGATATAAGACATGAGACCGCTTCGCTTTGAGATACGGGACTGCTAGCTGCTCCTAGCTTTTTGCTCCTAGCTATTTTTTTTACATCTTTACTAAATGCAATCATATTATGTTATAGGATTAATGTCGGGAACCTCATTAGATGGTTTAGACATTGCCTATGTGGAGTTTGTTCATAATAACAACCAATGGTCGTTTAAGCTTATACATTCAAAAGCGATTCATTATACGAACGATTGGAAAAATAAATTGAACAATGCCATGCAATTAGATGCATTAGGCATTCATTTATTAGATATTGAATTGGCCGAATATTTTTCAGCATGCATACAAGCCTTTAGAAAAGAGTATGCAATCGAAAAAGTAGATTTTATTTCTTCGCACGGTCATACCATTTTTCATCAACCTGAAAAAAAATTAAGTTTACAAATTGGAGCCGGACAAATAATAGCAACGTATTGTAAGCTCGATGTTTTTTGTGATTTTAGAAAACAAGATGTAGCAATGGGCGGACAAGGTGCTCCTTTAGTACCCATTGGCGATAAGCATTTATTTTCCGACTATGAATTTTGTTTAAACATTGGAGGTATTGCTAATGTATCGTTCGATAAAAATAATACACGAATAGCATACGATATTTGTGCAGCCAACATGGTATTCAATTTTTATGCAGAGCAATTGAATCTGCCTTATGATGAAGATGGTAGATTAGCAGCATCAGGAAAAATAAATAAAACACTGTTGGATCAACTGAATGCATTGCCATACTATACACAAGCCGCACCAAAATCATTAGGTAAGGAATGGGTATTTGAAAAACTAATTCCAACTATAAATGCTTACGATATAAGCATTGAAGACAAACTTCATACTTTTTCGGAGCACATCGCGCTACAAATTAGCAAGGAAATAAATGCTGAGCTTAAAAACAATCAAGCTAAGATGCTTATCACAGGTGGAGGTGCGTACCATCAGCATTTAATAAATAGACTAACACATTTTTGCAAGGCTGAAATAGTTATACCCGATAAAAAAATAATTGAATTTAAAGAAGCCATTATTTTTGCTTTCCTAGGAGTTCTAAAAAGCAGAGGAGAAAATAATTGCTTAGCCAGTGTAACCGGTGCAAGCAAAGATCATTGTTCAGGAATAAAGTTTAAATCGAACTAACGAATTAGCGAACTAGCGAAATAGCGAGCAAAGAGCTTTCGTAAATTCGCAAGTTCGCTAATTCGCTTTACTGTTTAAACCTAATTTCATCACCCTCCAACTTTATACTTGCCTCCATGCCCAACTTTATAGCATAGTTATGTTCTATATGTCCGCAAGGGAAATTAAAGAACACAGGGTAATTATATTTTTTTGCGTAGTGTAAAATTATTTCTTCGGTTTGCATACCGAAAGGAATGGAGTTGTCTTTCATGTCGGTCATGCCGCCGATGAGAAGAGCTTTTAAGTTTTTTAATTTACCACCTCGATCTAAACTGCACATCATACGATCTATGTGGTAATAATATTCGTCGAGGTCTTCGAGGAAAAGTATTTTACCATCGGTAGAAATATCGGAAGCGCTACCTTGTAATGCATATACGAGCGATAGGTTGCCTCCTACTAATTCTCCAATTACATTCTTTTGGTTAATGTTATTTTCTGAGTTGTTCCAACGATACTCTAGTATTTCACCTTTTAATGCTTTTTCGATGGAATGCAAAGTAGGGTGATCGGCAATGCTTGGGAAAAGTGATGGCATCGCTGAATGTAAGCTCGCAATACCTAAACATTGCAGATGTTCGTGCAGAACGGTAACATCAGAAAAACCACAAATCCATTTTGGATGTTGTAGGAAATTGCTAAAATCGATTTCATCAATAATACGCATGGTACCATAACCACCTCGCGCGCACAAGATGGCATCGATGCTTGGATCGTCGATGAATTCCTGTAAATTATCTCTACGGATTTGATCATCGCCAGCAAATTGATGTTGCTCTGCGCCAATGCTTTTACCCAAGCGGGTTTGGAAACCCCAGGCATGCAATACATTGATGCAGAATTGCAATTGTTCTTCGTTTATTTTACGAGCGGTACTTAAAATACCGATGGTATCTCCTTTTTTCAGGTACTTTGGAATGCGCATTGTTCAGAAAGCATTATCTTTGGCAAATTATCATTATTTAAGGAATTGGAAAAGAGTTTTAAAAGATTTACGGTTACAGCAGCATTGCCTTATGCAAATGGTCCGGTACATATTGGTCATTTAGCAGGTTGTTATATACCATCCGACATCTATGTTAGGTATTTACGTGCTCAAGGAAAGGATGTGAAGTTTATTTGTGGTTCTGATGAACACGGAGTAGCCATTACTATAAAAGCAAAAAAAGAAGGCATTACTCCACAACAAGTCATTGATAAATACCATAAAATGATGGGTGATGCTTTTAAAGAGTTCGGTATTTCCTTTGATATTTATGCAAGAACCTCTTCTAAAACACATCACGAAACAGCATCGGAGTTTTTTACAAACTTATACGACAAGGGAATGTTCCAAGAAGAAGTAACAGAACAATATTATGATGCCGAAGCAAATCAATTCTTAGCGGATCGTTACATAACCGGTACTTGTCCGAACTGTGGCAACGAAAGTGCATATGGCGACCAATGTGAGAAATGTGGCTCAACCTTAAACCCTACCGATTTAATTAATCCGAAATCAACTTTGTCGGGTTCGGTACCAGTATTAAAGACTACCAAAAATTGGTTTTTGCCACTCGATAAATTTCAAAACAATTTAGAAAATTATTTGAGCGATAAAAAAGATTGGAAATCAAATGTAATAGGTCAATGCAAATCGTGGTTAAACCAAGGTTTACAACCTAGAGCAATGACCCGTGATTTGGATTGGGGTGTAAAAGTTCCATTGAAAGACGCGGAAGGAAAAGTGTTGTACGTTTGGTTTGATGCACCTATTGGATATATTTCGGCAACAAAAGAATTAACACCCGATTGGGAAAAGTATTGGAAATCGGATGATACACGTTTGATACATTTTATAGGAAAAGACAACATCGTATTTCATTGCATTATTTTCCCTGCAATATTAATGGCTCATGGCGATTATATTTTACCGGATAATGTTCCTGCAAATGAGTTTTTAAATTTAGAAGGTGATAAAATTTCAACTTCGAGAAATTGGGCCGTTTGGTTACACGAATATTTAGAGGAGTTTAAAGACAAACAAGATGTATTACGTTATGTATTGTGTGCTAATGCTCCAGAGACAAAAGACAATGATTTTACTTGGAAAGATTTTCAAGCAAGAAATAACAATGAGTTAGTTGCCATCTTCGGAAATTTTGTAAACCGAGTAATGGTATTAAGTCAGAAATATTTTGACGGTAAAGTTGTTGAACGTAATCAGTTAACTTCATACGACGAAGAAGTAATTGCTGAGATGAAAAAATATCCTGAAATAATTTCATCTTCATTAGAGCAATTTAGATTTAGAGAAGGCTTGCAAGAGTTTATGAATTTGGCTCGATTAGGAAATAAATATTTAGCCGACACTGAGCCATGGAAAGTTATTAAAGAAGATGAGCAACGTGTTCAGACTATTTTAAACATAGGCTTACAGATTGCTGCGAACCTTGCTATTTTAGCAGAACCTTTCTTGCCTCATACATCAGCAAAACTAAAAAACATGTTGGCCATTACGCAAAACAAATGGAGCGATGCAGGTAATGAAAATATTTTAGCTACCGGACATCAATTAGGCACAGCGAGTTTATTGTTTGATAAAATTGAAGATGATGTGATTGAAAAACAATTACAAAAATTAGAAGCATCTAAAAAAGAAAATGAATTAATGAATGCAACGGTAGAACCAGCGAAAGAGAACATCAGTTTTGATGAGTTCAGTAAAATGGATATCAGAGTAGGTACTATTTTAGAAGCGGAGAAAGTAGCAAAAACTAAAAAGCTCTTAAAGTTAAAAATAGATACGGGTATTGATGTGCGCACCGTTGTATCGGGTATTGCAGAATACTACGAACCAGAAAATATTATTGGCACACAAGTAAGCATATTGGTAAACCTAGCACCACGAGATATTAAAGGCATTACTTCACAAGGCATGATTTTAATGGCCGAAAATGCCGATGGTAGTTTAGCATTTGTTAGCCCAAGCAAAAACATTAGCAACGGAGGAAGCGTTAAGTAATAATTACGAATTATGAATTACGAATTACGAATGAGTGATTTACTCACTATTTTTTAATTCGGAATTCGTAATTTGAAATTCGGAATTTAAATTTATGGAAATAGGAATCGATAGTTTTGCTTCGGCGATGGGTAACGATGGCAAGATCATGCCAAGCGATGTTTCATTGCAACGATTATTAGACAGAATAGAACACGCAGACAAAAACGGATTAGATTTTTTCGGAATTGGTGAGCACCATCGCGAAGAGTTTTTAGATTCGGCAACGGTAGTAATATTAGCGGCGGCTGCAGCAAGAACATCGAGAATAAAATTAGGAAGTGCGGTAACTGTATTAAGTGCAGCAGATCCAGTGAGAGTGTTTCAACAATTTGCAACGCTCGATTTAATTTCGAAAGGTAGAGCAGAGATTGTAGTAGGTAGAGGATCATTTACCGATGCTTTTCCTTTGTTCGGTTATAACTTACAAGACTACGACGCATTATTTTCAGAAAAATTAGAATTGTTATTGCGCATTCGCGACGAAGAAGAAATTACTTGGTCGGGAAGATTTAGAGCGCCACTACAAAACATCACCATATATCCACGTCCATTACAAGACCCTATTCCAATTTGGTTAGGTGTTGGAGGAACGCCTGCATCATTTATTAGAGCAGGTAAATTAGGACTGCCATTAATGGTTGCTATTATTGGAGGAGAAACTCATCGATTCAGACCACTGATAGATTTATACAGAGAAGCAGGAGTGAAGGCAGGTTATGCATTAAGTGAATTGAAAGTAGGATTACATTCTTTGGGTTATGTAGGAGAGAGCAAAGAAAAAGCAATCGAAGATTTTTACCCAGGTTATGCCGAAGCGTTTACTAGAATTGGCAAAGAGCGAGGATGGCCACCGGTAACAAGAGCACATTTCGATTCGCAAGTGGGTAGCAGAGGAGCCTTGGTTGTAGGCGGTGTTGATGATGTAGCTGAAAAATTATTACGCCACAGCGAAGCATTAGGAGGTATTGATCGATTTACATTCCAGATGGATAGTGCCGCCTTATCGCATGAACAGCTGATGCGATCGATAGAGAGAATTGGCAGCATTAAGTTATAACCAATATTAAATTATAACTTATTAATTATAAGTATTTTGTAAAATTTATATTTTAGTGTTTCAAAACATCTACCAATGCAATGAAAACATTTATTTACTTATGCATTTTTGCATCTTGTTTTATTATTGAAGCTAAGGCCGAACAAAAATTATGGTCGAATCCTACCACTTGGGGAGGAACTAAACCTAGTTTAAATGCTTCAGTTATCATTCCCACAAACGATACCATTATTTTAGACGAAGATCCACCAGCACTTACTGGAATTACTATCAATGGTGTATTAATTTTTGCACGACAAAATATACAACTCACCGCATCGTGGATACTCGTTCATGGTGAATTACAAATTGGTAGTACACAACAACCCTTTACTCAAAAAGCAGTCATCACATTAACCGCCGATAATATGAATGAAAATATTATGGGTATGGGAACTCGTGGAATAATGGTTATGGGTGGTCGATTGGAACTACATGGAGCTGTATCTAATCGATATTATACTAAATTAAATAACAATGCATTTACAGGTAGTGTTACCTTAACCTTAGCTGATACTGTAGATTGGAATTTAAGTGATCAAATTATTATTTCACCGACTGATTATTTTGGCGCAGCCAATGGTAACTCTATAACACAACGTACAACATTAACCAGTAAAAATGGTGTAACTATTGGTATTGCAAACGGTTTGAATGCCGCACGTTGGGGGCGACTACAATATGTTACTGCGAATGGCTTAAGCCTTACTCCAGGAAATTTAGTAAATTCTCCATTACCAGATTCAATAAATAAAATAACTCCACGTGTATTAGATGAACGAGCAATAGTAGCAAATTTATCGCGCAATATTATTATTCAATCTACAAATGATGTGTTATGGAATAACTTTGGTTTTGGTGTTCACATAATGTTAATGGGAAGCAATGCTACTGCACATGTAGAAGGAATAGAAATTCGAAGAGCAGGACAAAGAGGAAGTTTGGGAAGGTATCCGTTTCATTGGCATATGTTAAGTTATAGTGGTACACAAACCTTAGCCGATGCAACAGGTCAATACATTAGAAATTCAAGTATTAACAGTTCGAGAAATAGAGGAATTGTAATTCATGGTACCAATGGTGTTACTGTTCAAAACAATGTAGTGTACGATGTACTTGGCCATGGAATATTTACAGAAGATGCTGTAGAAAGAAGAAATATTATTGATGGAAATATTGTTATGCTCGTTCGTAATCCACCATTACCAGGATTAAAATTACACGAAGTTTCAGAACGAGGATCTTCTGGTTTTTGGATAAGCAATCCTGATAATACAATCACTAATAACATTGCTGCTGATTGTGGCACAAATGGTTTTTGGTTGGCTTTTCCTCGTCAGCCATGGGGTGAGAGCAGTAGTGTTCTGCATTCTGATGGATTGTTGTTAAATCCAAGTCGACTAAGGTTTGGAGTATTCGAAAACAACACAGCATTTTCGAATGCTAAAGAAGGGATAATGTTAGATTTTGTAGAGAGTGATAACGATGGAAACGTTATGCCACACCAATATCAATCGACTTCGAATGGAAGAGATGTTACATGGAATTCTGGAACATTAGAAAGGTTTACCTTAAAGGGATATAAAACATGGAAGAATGGATCGAATGGAATATGGGATCGCGGTGCATGGGCAAATAATTTTGAGGTGGTATCTGCCGATAACTGTGGTAGATATTTTGCAGGTTCTGGGGCTGATGGAATCATTGAGCGTTCCTTAGTAATAGGTACTAGTTTAAATCATATGTTAAACAATACGGATAGGCCACAGTTTAATGATGTGCAAGGTGGTAACCAAACACCTGCAGCCTTTGCAACATATCACAGCGCATTTGATATTAAAAATAATATTGTTGTTAATTTTCCTGCAGTTTATGAAACTCGAAGTGGTGCATTTGCTACTGAAGATTATTACATACGACCTGTAGAAAAAGGTCATATTAGAAATACCAATAATTTACTTATCAACTCACACCCTGGAGTAAAACTAAAAGCCATATTCCCCTATTTTGCATTAGCAAGTGCAATGCTCGATCCGCATGGAACATGGGGCACACAAAATGCTGGAAAATATTTTGTGTACAACAGTCCATTCTTTACCTATAACCAAAATCCAACAATAGGTCCACAAGGCGATACATCTGGTGGAGTTTTTGTAAATGGGCCATTCTATGGGTTTAACGATTTCATTTTAAACAAAGCGAATTTACCATACGAAGATTACATGGAAATTAACGTGAGACGTGTTGATTCTAATAGAGAAACCGTTGGCGTTTGGAATATTTCTTCAGCGGTAAGAGGAAATTTGTTAGATCATATGCGTCATTTTTCTACGCATCATTCTGGACAATACATTTTAGAATTTCCAGGCATTGATACAGTTAGTGATATTGCTATGACGGTTGAAAACATGTTAACACCCAACGATACAGTTGTATTAGCTGTAGAGTATTCGGGAGCTTATGCTGTTTCTCAAGTGTATACTTCAAGTTTTCCAAATTTCATGAATTCGATTCACGAACAATGGATTCCCAATCCACCAAGTCCAACAGATATTAAACAAGTTTACAAAGCAGTTAATTCTTACGAAGAGGTATTAGCAGCATCAGGTGGAGGAGTGTATTGGCACGACAGATGTTCAAATTTAGTTTGGATAAAAATTAAAGGAGGTATACAACAAGTTTGGAACGACAATCAATATTCTCCAATTAGCGATGAACGTTTGTATCGTTTGTTTAATTTAAGAATTTTTGGTACACCCGATTCAACACCATTACCAATTGTAAATGCTAGTGTAAATGTAATCGGTCAAACTATTTATGCAATTGATACAACCACTAAAAATTATCAATGGTATAATTGTACTACCAACCAAATTATTCCGAACGAAAACGGGTCTAGTTTTACACCAACAGTAAGCGGTGAATATGCATTAATAGTTGCTAATGGTAATTGTATAGATACTTCAACATGTGTAAACATGTTAATAGTAAATGTTGAAGGTTTAAAAAATAGTCAGTACTATAAAATTTATCCGAATCCAAGTAAAGGAAATTACTTCATCGATATTAATAATGTAACTAGTGCAAGTATTAAAGTATACGATTACTTGGGAAGACTATTGTTTAATGAGCATAATGTAACAAATTATAAATTAGACTTAAATGGATATTCTAATGGAATTTATGTTGTTGAACTTGAATTAGATGGCTTAACTTATCGAGAAAAGTTACTTAAACTTTAATAGTATTATTTGTAGAATGTATAATCAAAATTTTTTAAGGAATTATAAAACAGATTTAACTCATAATCGTAGGAGCAGTTGTAAAAGAAAATAGGATAAATTGAGAACTTATTGGAATGGTAAATTAATTATCAGGTAAGTCAAATGAAGATAATATAACATAAAGAGATAACCCAATTAGCAAGACTGTAATTAGACCGATTGCAAAAAAATAATAAAATCCAAAAAGGATAAGTTCGCTATAAGTTACCTTTCTTTTTTTGTATGCAATTAGTTTCTTATTATAGTCTCTATTAAAATACGTACGAACTAATTTGCCATTTTTTATTTCATCGAGCGTATATAATTTAGAGTCGTAAGGGACTTTAATTTTATTTTCAGTTTTATTTATTTCATTAACCTTATCAACAATTATCCTGTTTTGTTT
>JACCDS010015102.1_pt1 | contig 9999 bp, 9 predicted proteins | sample 7446441 | NCBI WGS metagenome assembly JACCDS01 (sample SAMN15323445, study PRJNA562643) | freshwater metagenome | isolation source: river surface water | place: USA:Blue River Watershed | collected 2017-08-17 | reverse complement strand
GAGTAGCTATTAAATCTTACATCATAATTTAACGAATATCCAAAACCAACAAATCCAAATTGACTATTTGTAGGTAACACATTCTTATTATAATCGTGTAAATACTCTACTCTACAAGTAATACTATTTTTGGTGTTGAATGCATACTTGCCAAGCAAAATAGGAGAGAACCAAATGTTATAAGTATTTGGTAAATTCCAAAACTCTTCAGCTCCCACATCAAAACCTAGGGTGGTGCTAATTTTGCGATTCCAAATTATTTGGGTGTAAAAGTTATGAAAGTATCTGTTTCTAACATAATTCAGGCTATAACTATTATTATTGCCTAAATATGAACTGCTGTTAATTAATATTTTTTCACTCGGTTTATATTGAATTTGTGTACCTAAACTTAGCGGATAATTTGATTGTTTTGAAATTACTTGCCATCCATTTAATACTAAAATACTAGCATATAATTTTTCATTTTTAGAGTTATAACTTACTCTTGCACCAGCTTCATAATACGGACTTGCTTCTGCTTGTAAACTTCGTGTAAGTGTCCAATTATCTATACCCACTGGACTTTCCATTCCAATATGAGATGGTAATATTCCAATATCAAACCAAATGTTTTGCTTTTTACTGAGTTTAACTCCTATACTTGATTCGTATATATATTTATAGGAATCATCAGCTCCCGAATAATTTTTATCTGCATAGGTGCCTATCATTACACCTAAGTTTGTTCTAAAATAATCATTCGAATAGTTTGCTCTCAGTAAAGCTAGGTTGATGGCAATCTCATTGTTTTTATGATGATTTACAATGCCTCTTAATTTTTCATTGTTTTTATTGTCAAAATCATATGAATAATACGATTCAAAATAAGAGCTAAAGTTTAGTTTTGAAAGTAAACTATCTTTTATGGAAATATTAGCGTAAAGGAATTCGACTTTAAGTAATAAAACAATTAATAAAATTTTTCTAATGTTATTCATCCATGTCTTTTATAAAAGGGAACTGTCTTCTGTTTAAATTAATCTCATACCTACTTAATGTATGTGTATGTGCTTCTGATATTTCAGAGAAATATTCTTGAGTTCCGAAGGGGTGGTATATACTTGTATGCCCTGTATGAGGAATTTCGTTTCCATCCAAACCAATTCTATTCACACCAATTACATAAGCTTGGTTTTCTATGGCCCTAGCTTTTAACAATGCATCCCAATGTTCCATTCGCTTTTCTGGCCAATTGGCTACTACAATTAATGCATCATATGCATCGTTTTTATTGTTTTGCAACCATGCGCCAAAACGCAAATCGTAACAAACCACAAAATTTAGCTTCCACGTTTTGTATTCAATTTGTAAGCGCTCAGTACCGGCAGTATAATATTTATGTTCATCGCCCATACTAAAGAGATGATGTTTATTGTACCATTTTATTTCTCCATTTTCTTGTACAAACAATAATCTGTTATAATACTTATTGTTTTCTTTTATAATGATGCTACCAGCTATCGCCGAATTTTTTTCTTGGGCCATTTTAATCATCCACTGAACTGTATAACCACCCATCTCTTCTGCTAATTCATTAGCACGCATACTAAAGCCTGTATTAAACATCTCCGGTAACAAAATTAAATCGGTAGGTTCTGTGATATTTTTTATAAGCTTTTCAAACATTTTTAAGTTTTCTTGCTTATCTTCCCAATGTAAATCTGCTTGTAAAGTGGTAATTCTTAAATCTTGCATAATTTCTAATGATACTCAAAAATAAGGAAACTCGTTTATTTATTGTACTCGCTTGCTTTTTTATTGCAAATGCTGTTATTGCCGAATTTATTGGAGTTAAAATATTTTCTGTTGAACAAACTCTCGGCTTTCCAGAATTAAATCTTAGCCTCTTTGGTATCGATAACCTTTCTCTTAATATGTCGGCAGGGGTACTTAATTGGCCCATTGTGTTCATCATGACCGACCTTATCAACGAGTATTTTGGTAAAAGAGGAGTGAAGACTCTCTCATATGTAGCGGTAGTAATGATTGCCTATGGTTTTTTCACCATTTATGGTTCTATGAATTTAGTTCCATCGGGCTTTTGGATAAACAAGACTTTAGCCGATGGCAGTGTATTAAACATGGAACATGCTTATAATAATATCCTCGGACAAGGGCTCTGGATTATTGTGGGATCTATTACCGCTTTTCTAATTGGCCAATTAATAGATGTAAGTATATTCCATTGGATAAAAAAGAAAACTGGCGATAAAGGCTTATGGTTAAGAGCTACTGGTTCCACCGTGGTATCGCAGTTAATCGACAGCTTTGTGGTTATTTTTATTGCCTTTTATATAGGTGGCGATTGGTCATTAAAACAAATATTTGCCGTTGGTTTGGTGGGTTATATTTACAAATTTGTGGTGGCCCTCTGTGTTACGCCTATATTATACGTTGTGCATAACTTAATAGATCGATATTTAGGTAAAGAGCTGGCACATAAGCTTATGGATCATGCCAAAAACGAAGATTAATAATTTTCCACCAATTGTATTAATCTCAATATTATTCCTATTTTTGCAATGCTTTGGTTTCCGATTGAGGTCGGAATTAAAAGGGAATCTGGTGTAAATCCAGAACAGTCCCGCTGCTGTAAGCTCTATAAGTTTTGTTTCATTCATTGCCACTGATTATTTCGGGAAGGCGAAACAAAAGAGTAAGTCAGAAGACCTGCCAGGTATTTAATATCATAGCTTTCGTGGATTGAAGCTTGGATAACGATTCGTTAATTTTTACAACGTTTTTTTATCATTAGTTCACATGGCTGTAATAAATTGTATTACACATGAGGTTAGTTTTTATATATGGTATGTTGATGATGCTAGCTTGCAAAAGCTTTGCCTCTAATACTACGCGCGATACAATTCTAATTGCGGATGTAAAAATTATCACTTTTAAAACGAAAGCTTTTAAGCCCTATGTAAGCATCGATTCATCTCGAAAAGCTCAAGCCGATATGCAGTTTTTGAATCGCTTCTTACAAGAAAATACCAGCGTTCAATTTAAAACCTATGGTACTTCGGGCTCTTCTGTAATGAGTATTCGTGGTGCAAATCCTTCGCAAAGTAAAATTATTTGGAACGGCCTTAGCATTGGGTCACCCATGTTAAACATGAACGATGTTTCTTTAATAAATGTGGGAACGGCAAGCTCTATTGAATTACACAGAGGAGGTGCGAGTGCAAGAGAAGGTTCGGGCGCATTAGCCGGTTATATTAATCTTCAAAGTCAACAAGCTTTTAACATACAAAAAATTGGACTTCGAGTTGATATGAATCAACTGAAAAACCAAACGTATTTCTTCAGTTTTGAAAAAGCTAATGATAAAATATCAAGCAGCACTATCTTTCAATGGTTGCACCATCAGAATAAATTTAACTTTAAAAACCATGCTGAATTAGGTGAACCAGAACAAGCACAACTAAATTCTCTTTGGAAACAATTTGCCATCATTCATTCCTTAAAAATAAAATTAAAATCATCTACCATCGAGTGGCATCAATGGTATCAGGAGGGAGATCGTGAGTTGAGTCCCCCGATGTATAATAGAATGCGCAGTAATTACCAATTCGATAAATCGTATCGAAGTATCCTACATTATAAAAAACAGTTAAACTCAAAATGGAATTTCGATGGGAATGCATCCTTTACTCGAGAGAAATTAAGGTATGTAAGTAGAGTAGTCGTTAATAACAATCCTTTGGAATTGTTCAATACCAACAGCTATTTCGACCAGGTTCAACAAAAAAATAAATTTACATATTCAACGAAATCCTTTAGTTCCGAATTCACAACTCAATATTATTTTGATGGTGCATATGTAGAAGATTATACAAAATATGTTACCCGTCAACGATTTTCTATTGCTAATTCCAGTATGTATCAATTCAAAAACAAAGTACAAGTAAATTGGGCAAACAGAATAGAGCTGCTAAATAATAATCAATACTATGCGAGTTCGCTAAATATACAAAGCACTCAGTTTGTGCATTGGGGTTTCCTACCATACTTAAGCTTATCTAAAAATTACAATTTGCCGGGTTTAAACGATTTGTATTGGCAACCAGGCGGTAATCCGAATTTAAAAGCGGAGCGAAGTATAGAGCAAGAAATAGGGCTAACGTATTTTAAAAATTACCGAAAACTCGACTTAAAAACGGTTGTCTCAATATATCATAGCAATGTTAAAGACTGGATTTTATGGCAACCATCGGCGATTGAAAACGGACTATGGACGCCTAACAATTTAGTGGAAGTGAAATTAAGTGGCATCGAATGGGAGCAAGAAATTAAAGTACAAATTTCTGAAAAACAAGTTTGGAAATTAAACATGTTTTATGCAAGAACAAATGCTATTAACAACAAAGCCGTAAATGCAAACGACCAAACAGTGGGTAAACAAATAATTTATGTACCACAAGAAAAAATGGGATTGAATTTACAATTTGCTTATTATAAAAGCGCAGTAAATGTTAATGTTCACAGAGTTTCTCATCGTTTTATTACTGCAGATCATAGTACATTTTTAAAAGCATATTCACTGGTAGATTGCCGAGTTCAACAACAATTTAATTACAAAGACAATATGTTTATTACGGCATTATATGTCGATAATATATTGAATACTTCTTACGAATCGATTCCATTCCAAGCTATGCCGGCACGTGTAATTGGAATAAACATAAACTACTTACTTATCAAAAATTAAAAAATCAACAATGAAAAGAAAATTATTAAACATCGTATTGGTTTCATCAGTCTTATTGAGCGCATGTACCAAAGACCCAGAAACACCAACACCAACAAACCCCGGAGCCGAACTATTCAAATCTGGCGTGTACATCGTTAATGAAGGTGGTTTCGGATTTGGAAATGCAAGCATCGATTTATTTAACCGCGACTCTAACAAAGTATTCAACGACATCTTTAGAACTGTAAATAACAGACCATTGGGTGATGTTGCTCAATCAATGAGCATTGTTAATAACAAAGGATATATTATTTTAAATGGTTCAGCAAAAGTTGAAGTAATTAATGCGAGCAACGCAAAATCAATTGCAACTATTACTGGCTTTACATCGCCGCGTTATATGGTTTCAAAAGACACGAGCCGTGCATTTATTAGCGATTGGTTTTCAAACACAGTGAAGGAAATTAACTTAACTACAAATACTATTGTTAGAAGTATCAGTGTTGGTGAAGGTCCAGAAGGTATGTGTATTGTGGGTAATAAATTATATGTTGCCAATTGTGGTGGTTATAACCTCGACTCTACCATCAGTATAATTAATTTAACAAGCAACACAGTAGAAAAAACTTTAAAAGTAGGGGATGCACCATTAGCAATTCAAGAAGATATAAATGGTAATGTTTGGGTATTATGCAGAGGAAGTTATGGAAGTGATTTTGCAATTATCGACGATGATACTAAAGGTGCATTAGTAAAAATTAATTCACAAAATGATGTTATATCAGCAACATTTGAAATCGGAGTGCTAGGCGACCATCCAGATAAAATAAAAATGAATGCAGCTAAAAACACCATGTACTTCTTAAGTTCTTACAACTTTTTAAGTGGTGTATATAAATTTTCAATTACCGATGTAGCAGCACCTACTACTGCATTTATTAGTGGTTACTATTATGGTTTAGGTTACGATAAAGTAAATGATGAGTTATACTTAACAGATGCTGTTGACTTTAAACAAAATGGTTTTGTTAAACGCTATTCGAGTAACGGAACGTTAATCAATACCTATAGTGTAGGAGTAATTCCGAATGGTATACAAGAACAGTAGTCGAACTAGCGAATTAGCGAATTAGCAAATTCGCTAATTCGTTAGTTCGCTAATTCGCTAATTCGTAATTTGTTATTATAATGAAAATTGCAGTATTAACCGGTGCCGGTATGTCGGCAGAAAGTGGGATTCCTACATTTAGAGCCAGTGATGGCTTATGGGAAAATCATAGAATTGAAGATGTTGCAACACCTATGGCATGGCATAAAAACCCTCAGTTAGTACAAGAGTTTTATAACTTGAGGAGAAAAGCCGTAATTGAGGCAAATCCTAATAAAGGACATATACTCCTAAAAGAATTAGAAAAAATCCATGAAGTGCTTGTCATTACACAAAATATAGATGATTTGCATGAAAGAGCAGGCTCTAGTAATATCATTCATTTACATGGGATGATTCGAAAATCACAAAGCTCTATAAACCCTAATCTTACTTATGATATTGAAGGATGGGAACTGAAATTTGGAGAATTTTGTGAACTGGGTTCACAATTACGTCCTCATGTAGTTTGGTTTGGCGAAGAAGTTCCTATGTTAGAAATAGCAGCAAAAGAAATTGAAAGTGCTGATATGTTAGTAGTGATTGGCACTTCATTAAAAGTATATCCAGCCGCTTCTTTAATTCATTTTACAAAAGCTGGAACACCATTAATTGTTATAGACCCAGAACGACCAGATTCATTACCAAATCACGCCACCTGGATTCCAGAAATTGCCAGCAAAGGAATCGAAATCTTTATTCGTCAATTCGTAAGTTCGTAAGTTCGCCAATTCGCTAATTCGCTAGTTCGCTAGTTCGCCAATTCGCTATCCCGATAACTATCGGGACGCTTTCGCTAAAGAATATTTCGTAACTAAACTGTACGATCCGAATAAAACTGCAGTAAAGAATAAATCACCAGCCAAGCCATTCCAAAAGAAAGGAATTGCTGCTGTATAACTCATCCATAAGCCATCGATGCTTTTCGAGTACATAACTCCGTTATCACCCATCCAAACTGCGAAATTGGTAATAATGTAGAATATTAACGATGAAACTAAGGAAGCTCCAGCAATTGGTAATACCTTATTGGTATTTCTTAGACTTAAACCAAGAGCTGCAATAATTAAGAATGATAAATAAACTGAAGGATTGTAACCAAAAGGAATAAACAAATCTGAAATTAACATAGCTGCAATTGGTAATACAAATGCTAATCGTTTATCTTGTAAACGTGCAGTACCAAATAAAGCCATAGCACCAATAGCTGTAAAGTTAGCTGGGTGTGGTAAGAAACGAGTTGCAGCTGCAATTAATATTAATACGGCAACAGTAATTGTCGATTGTAAATCAAATTCTTTTTTCATAATCTTTTAAGCTGCTCAAAATTAAAAAAAATACTCTTTTATTAGGCATTATTTATAAACATTTATATGTTAGAAAGTATTTGACTTATCTTTGTGTATGCGCATTATAGCTACAATTCCACATTCTGAAATGAGAATAAGCATTTTCGGGATGAACCAAAAGTATATTTTAAAGCTCGAATGGGGGCCATTAGAACAATCATTCAAATGGGATGAGTATGAATTTCAGAACCTCGAAGAGTTTATCAGTCGAGTACAATCGAGTGATTTAATACGCAATTCTCTAGAAAGATTTAAGCAAATGACTGCTCATCTTTCAATATAAAACGTGCACTCAATATTCTAAATCGCCAGTATAATAAGATTGCAGAAATGGTTAAACCTAACGACAAAGCAATCCAAATTCCGTTGCCACCCATTTTTAAAGTAAAGCCTAGATAATAAGCTAAAGGAATAGAAATTACCCAATAGGCAATAAATGTAACCAGTGTTGGTATTTTTACGTCACCCATTCCTCTCAAAGCTCCCAAGCCCACTACTTGTGTTCCATCCGATAGTTGGAAAAATGCTGCAACAATCATAAGTGTTGATGCTAAACTCACTACTTCAGGATGATTCATGTAAAATAATGGGAATGCGGTTTTACCTAGTATCATAACTATTGCCATTATTCCCATGAACATTAATACTATGATATAACCAGTATTACCAGCCCTTTGAAGTTGTTTATAGTTTTGCTCACCTAATGCATTTCCAACTCTTACTGCAGTTGCTGCTCCAATACCACTTGCTGCCATGTACGTTGCACTGGCAATACTTATGGCAATTTGGTGTGCCGACTGATAATTTGGCCCCAACATACCCATCATTAATGCAGCCAATGCAAAAGCACCTACTTCAAATAAATATTGAAAAGCTGTTGGAATTCCATAATTGATAATTTCTTTCGAAACCATCCAGTTCACAAACTTTGTTCTAGCTTGATGTAAATATGGTTTAAAGTTTTTTGAACGTAATACATAAGCCATCATTAATATGGCCATTAATGTTCTAGAGATTAAATTGGCATAACCTGCACCCTCTAATTCTAAACGAGGTAAACCGAAAACACCATTTATCAATCCGTAGGTTAAAAAAATATTAAAGCCATCAGAAATTAATGTAATAATCATGGCTTGTCTGGTAAAATTTAAACCTTCTGCAAATTGTTTAAAGGTTAAAAATACCATCAAGGGTACCATCGAAAATCCAATGATTCTTAAAAAGGGTAGGGCTTCTGTTACAACTTCAGGAGCTTGACCGAAACTGCTTAACTGTGTCGATAATGCATATATCCCAAGGAATACCAATATTCCTGTAAGAATATTAATGAAAAATGAATTCACTAAATATTTACCACAGGCATCTTTATTATCTGCACCATACTCTCTTGAAATATGTGGTGTTAAACCGTAAGCAATTCCAATTCCGAATACCATTAGTACAGCAAAAACACTAATGCCTAGTGAACAGGCAGCTAGTTTAACCGGACCTAAATGTCCAATTAAAACGGAGTCGGTAATATTAACAACAACATGCCCAACCTGACTAATAATTACGGGATAGGCAAGTAAAAAAGTTTTTTTAAAATGAGTTCTTCTGTTTTCCAATAACATTTCAGGCAGCGGTATAAAATTCTATTTTCTCAGTGCTATGCACTCGAATAACGCCCGAAAGTACTAAATTCACAAGTATTCTGGAGGCTCTTCGCCTAGAAATATTTATCAATTTGCAATATTCCATCAATGTAATGCGTTCGTTTGCGGCTAAGTATTCGAGTAAAGCTTTCTCTTTAGAACTAAACTCTATTAAGGCTGCTTCACCCTTAGTCTCTTTGCGTAAAACATCTATTACTATTTTACTGGCTAATACGCTTTTGTCTTTAACACGTATATAAACCCACCATTTATCTTGCTCATCAAGAGCATAATGTGGTTTTACATCACTTTCAGGAATTTCAACGGCTAATACTAAGGCTCCATCAATTTCATACTCTGTAAATCGTGGCTCAATCATAGGTCTGCAATAATAAGTTCCAGCCTTAATTAATTGGTATTTTTCCTCTTCTTCATTCTTTACACCTTTGATGCTTCCATCATCCATTACACCAACTAAAATGGTTCCACCTTTATTGTTTGCAAACGCAACCATAGTCTTGGCAATTTTATGAACATGCGTAATTGTTTTTTTGAAATCGAGCTGAACGCCTTCTCCTTCGTGTATTTTTTTCTTGATGTTCATCGCCTTATACCTTTGCTACACTAAGATACTTGCTAAATAGATTCTGTGTTTGTAAGAATTATCAACACACGTTAAAAGCCTGATAATGTTTTCTGACTGGCTTTAGTTAATCGAATATAAACCTCCGTTTTTGCAATTACAAACACATCGCCATCGGCAGCACAATACCTAACTTCATGGGTGTGTTTATATTTTCCAATATTTCGTAACGATTGTTCTGCTTCTGCAATTTGTTCATCGCTAATATTAAAATGTAAAAACAAATCTCTATCAGCTGGTCGCATGTAATGAATCTCCGCACTCTTTAACCAGGTTTGTACTTTGTATCCTTTGCGTTCAAAAATTTGCCAATATAAGATTGCATAAAATGGATCCGACGCGGAAAACAAGGCTCCACCAAAAATGGTTCCATTCATGTTTCTATTGAAAATGCTTTTCTTAATCTTTACAATACACGACGTGTAACCTTCAGAAATTTTTTGAATCTTGATTCTATTGAAAATGAATGGAGGATAAGCATTAAGTACCCACTT
>JACCDS012510473.1_pt1 | contig 10000 bp, 8 predicted proteins | sample 7446441 | NCBI WGS metagenome assembly JACCDS01 (sample SAMN15323445, study PRJNA562643) | freshwater metagenome | isolation source: river surface water | place: USA:Blue River Watershed | collected 2017-08-17 | reverse complement strand
TGTTCGGTGGGATTTCCACTTATAGCGGCAGTTTTGCTTTGAATAAGTCAAATGGAGCTGACTTAACAAAACGCAGAATACTGTTGATAACATATCTTCACATTTTAATCTGGATCAGGCCGTAAATGGAATACGATTTACACCTCAGATGGGGATAAATGTAATGAAGTGAGTATTGAAGTAAATAAATTGACAGCAGCCACCGATGGTTGCTGTCAAAAAGAATATGTGCAGTTAAACCCGCAGCCCCCAATCCTCAAACGCCGCCCGCGCCAGCGCTTCACGAAACTGTGGCGCGGCGATGTCAATCAGCGCACGGGCGCGTTCGCTCAGGCTTTTTGCCCGCAAATTGGCGATGCCGTATTCGGTGACAATGTAGTGCGCGTGGGCGCGGGTGGTGACCACGCCCGCGCCTGGGCTTAACAGCGAGCTGATACGCGACACAGTGCCGCCGGCGGCGGTACTTGGCAGCGCGATAATGGCGCGGCCGCCTTCGGACAAACCGGCGCCGCGGACAAAATCCATCTGCCCCCCGACGCCGGAATAAATTTTGGTACCGAGCGAATCGGCGCAGATTTGGCCGGATAAATCGACCTGCAGCGCACTGTTAATCGACACCACCTGCGGGTTTTGCCGGATCACCGCGGTGTCGTTGGTATAGGCCACATCGAGAAACACCACTTCCGGATTGTCGTCGACAAAGTCATACAAAGCCTGGCTGCCCATCGCAAAAGTGGTGACGATTTTGCCTGGATGTTTTTTCTTGTTGCGGTTGCTGATCACGCCTTTTTCTATCAGGGGCAAGACGCCGTCTGAAAACATTTCGGTGTGAATGCCGAGGTGTTGCCGGTCGCCAAGACAGGCCAAAGCGGCATCCGGGATAGCACCGATCCCCATCTGCAGGCAATCGCCGTCGCGAATAAGGCTGGCGACATGGGCGCCGATCTGGCGGGTCACCGGGTCCTGTTCTGCCGGCAGATGCAGCGGAATGTCGGCTTCAAGTTCCACATAAGCGCTGAAATCACGCAGATGAACAAAAGAATCGCCGTGGGTGCGTGGCATCCGCGGGTTGATTTGCGCAATGATGTTGCCGGCACTTTGCAGCGCGGCCCGGGTGGCTTCAACTGAAACGCCGAGACTGCACAGCCCGTGTTTATCCGGTGGCGACACCTGAATAATGACGGTATCGACTTTTTGCTCGCCGCTGCGAAACAATTTGGGAATTTCTGATAAAAAACAAGGCACATAGTCGGCCAGCCCGCCATTGATGGCTGCGCGGGTCGGACCGCCGACAAAAAACACCCGCTGGCGCAGATGGCCGGCCAGTGCGGGCGCACACAAAGCGCCGGATTTTTCGGTGTGCAGGCTGAGCAGCGTCAGGTTTTGTTTATCGAGCGCAACCTGCGCCAGGCTGTCGAGCATTAAATACGGGGTGGCAGCCATCGAATGGCACCACAGGGTGGCGCCGTGCCGGATTTGTGACAGGGCGGCGGCAGCGGTTGGATATAACATCGGATTTCCTTCAGGGCAGGGGCGAACTGGCGGTGATGTTAGCGGATCCGGTCACAGCGTTTTGTGACCGGGATCAAGCCTGGCAGTGGAAAAGTACGGGTGACCTCAGGGTTTTAAGCGCTCGACCACAGCGACGAAATTCGCAACACCCCGGCCCACTTCGGCAATGCCGGCCGCTACGTCACTGATACTATGCTGGCCGTGCTCGGCAATCTGATTAATCTGCGTCAGTTCGCCGTCGATTTGTTTGATCAGCGTACTGTTTGTTTGTACCACTTTGGCAATTTCTGCCGTTGCTTCGGCCGTGCGGGCTGCCAGTTTACGGACTTCATCGGCGACGACGGCAAAACCACGGCCAGATTCACCGGCGCGGGCTGCTTCAATGGCGGCATTGAGTGCCAGCAAGTTGGTTTGTTCGGCGATGCCACGAATCGTCGTGACTATCTCACTGATGCTTTTCGCCTGCAGATTCAATTGCTGGCCCAGCCGGGTGGCCTGCTGCACCTGTTTGGCTATCTGGCCTGAGGTTTCGACGGCTTCATGCAGCACCTGCACAGCATTGCCGGTGATTTGCGACGTTTCTTCGGATGTGGCTGAAGCCACTTCGACCGCCTGCTGGGCGGCGTTGACCCGCGCCGTGATGTCGGAGGCAAACTTCACCACTTTATAGACCTGACCGTGCTCGTCGACGATCGGGTTGTACGTGGCTTCCAGCCAGATGCTGTCGCCACGTGCATCAACCCGTTTAAAGCGGCCGGAATACACTTTGCCGCTGGACAGTCGCTGCCAGAAATCCGGGTTTTCCGTATAAAAAGCTCTGTCGCAGAACATTTTATGGTGCTGACCAATAATCTGCTCGGCACGGTAGTGCATGGCTTGCAGGAAATTGTCATTGGCGCGCAGCACATGACCATCGGTGCTGAATTCAATCACGGCCAGTGAGCGGTCCAAGGCGGCTAATACAGAGTTTTTTTCGCGCAGACTGGTTTGGTCAGTGGTGACGTTACAGGCAATTTTCAGCACTTTGATGACACGGCCGTCTGAATTCTTCACCGGGAAATAATTGGCCTGCAGGTACAGCGGGTCGCCATTTTTTTTCAGTCGCAGGTAAGTACCACTGAAGGCGTGGCCGCTGGCCAGCTGTTGCCAGAAACGACGGTATTCTTCGGTATCGGCGTACTCTTTGTCACAGAACATGCGGTGATGATGGCCGACGACTTCCTGATAGCTGTAGCCGACGGCATTGAGGAAGATTTGGTTGGCGTCGGTGATATCACCATCCGGTGTAAAACTAATCACCGCTGTGTTGGCGCGAATGGCGTTCAGTTCATTTTCCAGCCGGGTCAGGTCATCAGCAAACAAGGCGGACTGACTGGCGGTGTGACCTTCTTTGCTACGGGTAAAAAACATACAAAGCTCCTTGCGAGATTCCGGGACGCCAGACAGAACCGGTGCAACCGGGTCCCTGGTCGCCTGCGTGCAGCGATACAGCAACACAGTCTTATTAACGATAGAAGGCTTTGAAAAAGGAACAAGGATGATGTAGAAATTTTCAGGCCGGCATGGTGGCCGGCCTGGGTCTTTACAGATAACAGCGCCTTTGTTCCCACTTTGTGTTCAGGGTTTGAGCCGTTCCACCACCGCGACAAAGTTCGACACGCCCTGACCGACATCGGCGATGCCGAGCGAGACTTCCTGCATGGCATGCTGGCCCTGACAGGCGATCTGACTAATACCATTGAGCTGCTGATCCATGGTTTTAATCAGGCTGGTGTTGGTTTGCACCACTTTGGCAATTTCTGCCGTCGCCTCGGCGGTACGGGCCGCCAGTTTGCGTACTTCATCGGCGACCACCGCAAAACCACGGCCGGAATCGCCGGCCCGCGCGGCTTCAATGGCGGCGTTCAGTGCCAGCAGATTGGTTTGTTCAGCGATGCTGCGAATAGTGGTGACAATCTCTGAAATACTGCTGGCCTGGTGGCTCAGTTCATTGCCAAGCCCGGCAGCCTGTTGCAGCTGCTGGCTGATCAGGTTGGAGGTATTGACCGCGTCTTTCAGTACGCCGATGGCGTTGGTGGTGATTTGGGAAGTTTGCTCCGAGGTGGCGGCAGCCACTTCAACCGCCTGCTGGGCCGCATGCACCCGCTGGCTGATGTCGGAGGCGAATTTCACCACTTTACAGACTTTCCCCTGCGCATCCAGAATTGGGTTGTAAGTGGCTTCCAGCCAGACCGCACTGCCATTGGCGGCTTTGCGCTGGAACCGGCCGGAATAGAGCTGGCCGGATTCGAGCCGACGCCAGAAGTCCGGATGCTGGCGGTAAAAATCATCAAAACAGAACATCCGGTGATGCTGGCCGGTCACCGCGCCAGCGCTGTAACCCATGACCTGCAGGAAGTTCTGATTGGCGCGCAACACAGTACCGTCCGGGGCGAATTCAATCACCGCCAGTGAACGGTCAAGCGCTTCAAAAACGGCATTTTTCTCCTGCAGCAGCAACTGATCGGCGGTGACGTCATAGGCCACTTTCATCACTTTGCGGGCCTGACCCTGACTGTCGTTGACCGGCATATAGCTGGCGCGCAGCCAGACCGGCTCACCGGATTTTTTGTAGCGGACAAAAGTGTCACTGATGGTCTGGCCGCTGGCCAGTTGTTGCCAGAATTGCTGATAGCTGGCAGAGCGCACATAAGCGGGGTCACAAAACATATTGTGATGTTTGCCGGCCACCTCTTCATAGCTGTAGCCCATCAGCTGCAGAAAAGGTTTGCTGACGTCGGTAATAGTGCCGTCGGGTCGGAAGCTGATATAAGCCAGACTGTCCTGCAAAGTATGCAGTTCAGTTTCCAGCCGGCTGACGTCCTGCGCCAGCGAGTCATAGGCTTGTTGGGTGATGTGAGCGTTTTTACTGCGGGTGAAAAACATAATGACCTCCGGGCGGCAACTGCGGTATTTTGCTGTCTTAAACAATTAAGCTTCAGCAGCCTTAAGAAAGTCTTAAAATTCGGCGGTGGTGATTATTTTTTGATCATAGTTTGCGCTTGATAATAAAAAGCAAAGCCTGGACAAAAGCCGGCTGTAAGGGCTGAAGCGCAGTTAGGTGATATCGGGTCGGGCGGTATTGGGTCGGGTGGCATCGCGTTGGGGAAGGGCAGGAGAACAGCCGCGCGCTGATGCTCAGCGGCGGCTTAAACCAAATTTGCGGGCCAGTAACGGATGCAACCAGTTGGCAGGCAATAAAGCTTTAACCAGCGGCAGCAGCCAGCTGCCACGTCCGGCCCGGATGTACAGGCCAGATGATGGCTGCTGCAATGCCTTGACCAGCGCCCTGGCGTAGTCTGGCGCAGGCGTGGGGTAGCCCTGCGAGGCGCGGGCACGGGCACGCACGCCGTCCCGGTACGGCCACCAGTGGGAATCTTGCTGCAGCACCTGTTCGGCTTGCTGGCTGGCCTGGTTGGCAAAACCGGTATCGATTGCGCCTGTTACCGCCAGCAACTGGCGGACACCCAAGGGTTGCAGCTCCATCCGCAGCGCTTCCGTCACTGCGTGCAGCGCTGCTTTGGAAGCGCAGTAGACGCCGGCAAAAGGTGTGACCAGACTGGCGCTGACACTGCCGATATTCAGCACAGTACCGGCGGATGCCATCAAAAGTGGCAGTGCAGCCCTTGTCATCGCCACCACCGCAAACACATTGGTCTGAAATTGTTGGGCCAGCCGCTCCGGGCTGAGATCCAGTACCGGGCCGATAGCACCATAGCCGGCGTTGTTGATCAGCAGGTCAAGCCGGCCAGACTGGTTGCTGATTGCGCTCAGTACGCCATCGATTTGTGCCGGGTCATTAACATCGAGCGCCAGCGCACTGAAGCCTTCGGCTTCCAGACGGGCCAAATCGGCTGCTTGTCGCGCGGTCGCAAACACCTGATACCCCTGATTTTTCAGCTCACGCGCCAGTGCGAGGCCAATGCCGCCGGAGCAGCCGGTGACCAGCGCCACCTGTAGCGGGCGGGCGGAAGTTGCATGCTGTGCCATATAAATCCTGTTTGTGCCTGTTTTCATTAACATATCGGCTTTTTCAGTTGACAGGAAGCCTGCCCGGCAGGTATCAAACCGGCGGGCAACAAATAAAGCGCAGCATTTCAATGGTAAGCAGTACCGCAGACATCAGCATTATGGGCGCCGGTCTGGCCGGCATTCTGACTGCCATGCAGCTGATCAAACAGGCGGAGCGACCTGTCTTCATCCGCATCTTTGAGCAAAGTGGTCACTTTGGGCCAGGTCTTGCCTATCAGGGCCGGCAGGCCGCGCATCTGCTGAATGTAGCGGCGGCCAGAATGAGCCTGGACCCGGCCGCGCCCGATGACTTTCTGGACTGGCTGCAGCACCAGCAGTGTTATCCGCAGGTGGAACGTCCGGTGCTGGCGCAGGCATTTTTGCCGCGCCGGCTGTTTGGTCAGTATTTGCAGGCGCGCTGGCAGCAGGCGCAGCAACTGGCGGCTGCCAAAGGGTGCAGGCTCGAACTGTGTGCGCTGCGTGTCACAGCGCTGCAGCCTGGCTTGCAGCACCATCTGCTGCATTGCGGTGAGCAGGTATTTCTCAGCCGAAAACTGCTGTTGGCCACAGGGAATGAATTACCACGTCATCCGGCTGGCCTGGAGGCTGCTGTGCTGCAAAGCCCGGCTTATATTCACAACCCTTGGTCAGATCAATATTTGCAGCAGATCAAACCGCACAGCCGGGTGCTTATTCTCGGCAACGGGCTGACCATGGTCGATACGCTGCTATCGCTGCGCGAGGCCGGGCTCAAAGGGCCGGTCCTGTCATTATCGCCGCATGGTTACAGCATGTTGCCGCACCGCCATCCGGGCCTGCAGCTGACGGCGTTCAGTCAGCAATTGCCACAGCAGGCCAGCCTGCGCCAGTTACTGCGTCTGTTTAACCGGGCCCGTCATCAGATCAGGGCGCTGGGAGTGTCGGCTGAACCGCTGATTGACGCACTGCGGCCGCATACCCAGCGCTACTGGCAGCAGTTCACTGCCAGGGAGCGTGCTTTGTTTATGCGCCGTTTACGGCATTTGTGGGGCGTGGCCCGTCACCGGGTGCCGCTGCATTTGCACGACCAGCTGCAGCAGCTGCGCTTGCAGGGCCAGTTGCAGGTGCTGGCCGGCCGGCCTGTGCAGGCTGCGCTTTTGGATAACAGTGACGGCGCGCCGGCTATTTTGCTGCAGTACCAGCCACGCGGCGGTGGGGCATTGCAGCAACTGGAAGTGGATATGCTGGTGAACTGTACCGGGCCTGAGCAGGATTATCGCCGGCTGCCGGCGCATCCCTTTGCCATCGCGATTGCCGCCGGTCAGCTGGCGGCCGGCCCGCTGGGGCTGGGGTTGGCGGCTGCATCGACAGGACAACTGCACGATAGCGCCGGTCAGCGTTGGCCGGGCCTCTATGCCATGGGTTCATTGTTGCGTGGTGAGTTATGGGAAACCACAGCGCTGCAGGAGATCCGCCAGCAGGCGGTCCGGCTGGCCGGAGAATTGCTCAACGGAGAATTGAGCAACGGATAATAGCTGCGCGCCGCAGAATCGCTGACAGATAATCGCTGACAGAGCATGAAACCGCGGGCTTCAGCGGCATTTAAAGCGCAAATTTACAGCGCCAGTCCTGTCGGCTTTGCCGCGCCGGCGGGCGTCAGCTGTTGCGAAGTGGCGCCCGGCAGCGACGGATTAAATACCTTCGCCCAAAAACACCCGGTTGTACCGTGGTTTCAGCCAGGTTTGCTGACCAACCGCCAGCCCCAGCTGTTTAAAGCGCGATTTATCCAGCTCGACATGGATGATTTGGTCCGCTTCCTGCGACTGCAGTTCAAGCCGCACTGTCGGGCCCACGACGGTGATGAGATCAAGCCTTGCCGCGATGGCATCGTGGTCGGGCTGATGCAACACGTCAATTTCATGTGGCCGCACGTAAGCGAGGCCGGTTTGTTCCAGTTGGGCCTGCTCTGCCGGCACATCGTGCTGATTGGGCTGCACCAGCTTGTCGCCGTCTTTGACCCGGGCGTGGAACAGATTGACGGTGCCGAGGAACTCGTAAACAAAAGGGTTGGCCGGGTGGTCGTACACTTGCTCCGGCGTGCCTTCCTGCTCGACGCGGCCTTTGTTCATCACGACAATGCGGTCCGCCACTTCCAGTGCTTCTTCCTGGTCATGCGTGACAAACACCGACGTGACATGAATTTCGTCATGCAGGCGGCGCAGCCAGCGCCTCAGTTCAGCCCGCACTTTGGCGTCCAGTGCGCCAAAAGGCTCGTCCAGCAGTAACACTTTAGGTTCAACGGCCAAAGCACGCGCCAGCGCAATGCGCTGACGCTGGCCACCGGATAATTGCGAGGGATAACGATCGGCGGTCCAGTCCAGCTGCACCAGTTCCAGCAAGTTCTTCACTTTTTTCTGGATCTCGGCCGCAGAAGGGCGGAATTTTTTCGGTTTGACGGTCAGGCCAAAAGCGACGTTTTCCCAGACGGTCATATGTTTAAACAAGGCGTAATGCTGAAAGACAAAACCCACACCCCGTTCGCTGACATGCTGGTTGCTGATGTCTTCACCATGAAACAGAATGCGGCCACTGTCGGCTTGTTCGAGGCCGGCAATTAACCGCAGCAACGTGGTTTTACCAGAGCCGGACGGGCCAAGCAGAGCTGTCAGTTCACCACTGTGAATAGATAAGCTGACATTATCGACTGCTTTAAAATCGCCAAAATTTTTGCGCAGTTGTTGGACTTCGATACTCATAACAGCCTCAGTGGGAAGAACGCTCAGATGCAGCGTGGCGTGGATCTGTGGTGACAGGAGCAGGTGCCCACAAGTCCAGTTCGGCTTGGGCCAGGGCGCTGGCCAGTTGCTGGCACCAGTGGGCAAATCGTTGGGCTGTGGTCATGAATCTCTCCGTTTAGACATCTATATGCCTGAGTAAGCATTTAAACAGAGCGCTTTAATAACCTTAAATACTTTTTGGGAGCAGGTTATAACCAAATAGTTATAACCTGGCCGATGAAGAACGGATGCGCTGGCCAGGCCCGCGCAAGCGGCCGGCGTGAAGGGGCCGCAGCAAAGGATATGGCGCGAGCAGCCGGTGTAAAAAGTCTGGCGCCAGGCGCCTATTGTGGCTGGTTCAGATAGGGATCTTCTGCTGGCATCGCCTGGCTGGCGAACTGACTGAGCAGCTGGCTGATTTCACGTTCTGAGAAGCCGACCCGGCCGAGGTGTTCGGCCAGTTGCTCCAGGCTGGCGCCCGCTGACAGCATATTGCGGGCGGTGTTCAGGTGAATATTCAGTACAAAATCGGAGGTCATCATCAGCAAACTTCTGCCTGGTTATCAACTCTGCGCCTTATGCTGGCGCAGCAATGCGGCAGTCTGATGACAAGCTGGTGACAAATCAGCAGCAGGCTCAGTAAAAGGCTCAGGAACAGACTTAGTCGACCAGCACCAGCGCCGATTTGGCCTGTACGCAGCAGGTGAGGATTTCGTCACTTTGCAGCGGCACTGCAGGTTCGAGCGTCTGGCAGACTTCGCCGCTGAGCAGCCGCTTTTTACAAAGGCCACAAGAGCCGCCGCGGCAATCAAACGGGATATTAGCGCCCCGACTGTTGAGCGCATCCAGCACCGAACGAAAACCCGCCGAGTCGGCGTTGATCTGGCGATATTGCAGCGGGAAACTCTGGTTGCTGAGCGCGGCGCTGAACAGTTCATGCTGCAGCGGTTTTTCAGCCAGTCGCTGTAAATCGTTCTGCAGCTGGGCGGTCATGCTGTGGCTGGCGCAGCAGTAATAATCGGCGTCCCGCCCGCCAATCGCCAGCAGGCGTTCTGCAGTGATACGGCCGCTGTTGCCGGTCCAGCCAGTTGGCGGCTGGGTCAGAAAAGGCAGGTAGGTCAGGCCCGGTAAACGGCGCAGCAGGCGGTGGAATAACAGCTGCTCAGCCGTTCTGGCCTGATACACCAGCGTGACCTGGCGCCGTTGACGCAGCGCCTGCATCGCCATGCTCAACAGCGGCGTAATGCCAACACCGCCGGCAACCAGCACCACGGGATTGCGGCGACCACGCAGCCGGAAAGCGCCGGCTGGCGCTGAGACTTCCAGCAGATCGCCGGTTTTGAGCTGACTAAACAGCGAAGGCGTCAGCCGGCCGGCAGGTTCGAGTTTAATCGCCAGCCGGTAATAGTTGCGGTTCTGGCAATCCTGCGCCAGTGAATAAGCCCGGCTGACCGGCTGGCCCTGCAAGTCGCGATAGAACAGTTGCAGATGCTGACCGGCACGGGCTTTGGGTAGAGGTTTGCCGTCGGCTGAAGCTAACCAAATCAACAGGATCTGAGCGCCTGCCCGCCGTTCGCAGCGGACCACCTGCAGCAGCCTGTTCGCTTTGGGTTTGTGCAAAAGAGCACCGCAAAGCTTGCCCGCAGGCAACATGAAAAAACACAGCAATGCCAGCAGATACA
>JACCDS011258883.1_pt1 | contig 10001 bp, 8 predicted proteins | sample 7446441 | NCBI WGS metagenome assembly JACCDS01 (sample SAMN15323445, study PRJNA562643) | freshwater metagenome | isolation source: river surface water | place: USA:Blue River Watershed | collected 2017-08-17 | reverse complement strand
GGGTACCGGGGTTCGAATCCCCGTGGGGACGCCAAAGTCAACTGGAGCGGTAGTTCAGTTGGTTAGAATACCGGCCTGTCACGCCGGGGGTCGCGGGTTCGAGCCCCGTCCGCTCCGCCAACAAAAAAGTAAAGCCCTAAGTCTTTGATAATAAAAGGATTTGGGGCTTTCTTCTTTTTGGGGTTACCCAATCTAGTTACCTAATCATTTATGTAAATTTTCGGTTTGATCTTATTCTGTATATTCACGAACTCTTTTCTTGAAAATAGGCATAAAACTTTACCCGTTATTTAACTTATAAGTCAGTCAGTTAGCTAAAATCAAAAGGTTAAATCGTTTACTAAATTGCCATGACAAAATTATCAAATACCAAACAGCTAATTTTCGCTTTAATCAGTGCGGGCTTGGTCTCACCGCTTGTTGCAAGCACATTGCCAACTGGTTCACAAGTTGTAAGTGGTCAAGTTTCGATTAATCAAGAATCCGCCAATCGTTTGGTTGTTAATCAGTCTAGTGCAACTGCCGCAATTAACTGGCAGCAATTTTCCATTGGCTCTGGCAATACCGTTCTATTTAATCAACCTAGCTCATCTTCAGTGACTCTTAATAGGGTAGTTGGAGCCGATCCTAGTGTTATACAAGGGTCGCTGGTAGCAAACGGTCAAGTTTTTTTAGTTAATCCTAATGGTGTCATTTTTGGGCGTGATTCGAGAGTTGATGTTGGTGGTTTGATTGCTACAACTCTAAATATTACGAATGAAAATTTCCAATCTGGAAATTATGTCTTTAGTTCCAGCGGATCTTTAAATTCAAACGCGGTAGTTAATCAGGGCAACATTAAAGCAGCTGACGGTGGGAGTGTTTCTGTTGTTGCTGCTAGGGTTGTGAATGATGGGCTTATCGAAGCGCCTAAGGGGCAGGTTGCTCTCGCGGCTGCTGATGAAGTGCTGCTAGATTTAGGTGGCCCAGTTAAGTTGAGTATCAAAAAGGGGGCCTATGATGCTCATGTTTCAAATGGCGGTGTTATCAGAGCAACTGATGGTTTGGTTTTTCTTAAGGCTTCAGCATTCAATGATTTAAGTAAATCGGTTATTAACCAGACTGGAATTATTGAGGCTAATGCACTAGATACAAATCAAGCTGGCCAAATACTGCTGACTGCCTTGGGAAAAAATAGTGAGCTTAATGTTTCAGGAAGGTTGGATGCAAGCGCAACTGAGGGTAATGGCGGGTTTGTTGAAACAAGTGCATCTAAATTAAATCTCGCGGCCGATTTGCTAGTGACAACTAAATCTTCTAGAGGTCAAACTGGTCAGTGGCTGATTGATCCAACAAATATAGTTATTAGTTCGGGGGCATCTGGAGTAATTAATTCTAATCTTTCATCGGACACAGTCATAGGTGCAACGACTATACAAAATCATTTGGCTCTGAATAATCTCACGATTGAAACTGTCGGTACTGGGTCTGATGAAGGCAACATAACAGTTAATGCTCCATTATCTTGGGCATCAAATAAATTGACATTGAGTGCTCACAACAATATTGCCATTAATGCAAATTTAAACGCTACTGGCAGTGCTCAGTTGGCCTTTATTTTTGGTCGAAATGGGCTGGGTACAAGTAACTTTAGTTTTGCTTCGGGTGTTAACGCATGGATTCCAAATGCAGATGCATTTACTTGGCAGGAAGCATCTGGGTCAGTCAGGCCTTTATTTTTTGATAGTGGAGCGCTGAGGTTTGGCACAGGAAATCAGGCATCTATCAACACTGCGGGTAATTTGTTGCAACCTTGGTATAAGAGTAGTAATGGTACTTGGTATAAGTTAACTTATTCAAGTTATCCGTTAAATCTATCGCTGGCAGAGGGTGGTGATGGAAGCGGAGTAAACCCTTGGAACTTGAATGGAACAATTGTCGACGTTACATCTTCTGTGACGCAACGCATAAATATTTCTGGATACAGGGTTGGGAATGCGAACACGGCTGATGCAAATAAAGCGTGGGGACGGCTGATTAGCGAAACAGAAGTCTTAGTAGGTTCAAAGTCAGTATTGATTACAAATGATTACAATATTGATAAAAATAGTTCTTACATGAGAACTTTGACTACTCTAAGCAATCCATCTTCAGCATCATCAAATTTAACTAATTTAAGACTTTGGGTAGGCACTCAGGATGACTGGGTTGGTACCAGTGATGGCCCTACTAAAGAGAAGGGTAACTTTACTCCTATCAGCGGCAGTAGCAACTATGAATTTACGCAGATAACAAATCAAGCGGATCAGGGCAAAGCCTTAAAAGTCTATACAGGTTCTGAAACTGTATTCTTTTACTCGACCTCTGTTGAAGCCAACTCTTCAATAGACTGGTGCTGTTCATTCGCTAATGCATATAGAACGAACCCTCTTACCTCGCCAATCACTACTACTGGTGATGGTTCATATGCACTGTTTAGTAAGTTTTCTAATTTGACACCTGGAGCGAGTAACTCGTTAACATGGTTCTATGCCGCAGGTGCTGTTACTGATCTTGCAACTGTGATTAATCAGGTTGCAGCGGCAGCTGTGGTAGCGGAGGTGCAACAGGCTGTAATCAATAATCCCTCGCCAACTCCTGCCCCAGCACCTACTCCAAGCCCATCTATATCCACGCAAGCTGTAGCTGCTATTGAGACAATTCAGTCTTTAGCTAGTGGTAATTCTGGTGGCCGTCCTTTAGCTCTTTCTTCTTCAAGTGGTGTCAATTCAATCAATTTAAATTCATCCTCGGATGCAATTAGAGGAGCTGCTCGAGTAAGTTTGTCAACCAGACAACCGCTTATTCAAGCGCCAGTTGCGCCAAACTCTATTGAGAGTGTTTCAAGTCAATTGCCGAATATGAGTGGTGGTTTGACTTTTACCAGAGCTAGTGTTGAGGTAGAGTCACCTGCTATTAACTCTAGCGCAATAACAACCACTCAAATTTCTAGTGCAAATAGTGGTTCTGATGCATTTGGTTTTATGAGGGTCTTTGTTGTTGGCGGTGGTATTAGTCTGTCAGCTCCTGTAACAACTACGGTTCCTCAATCCAATAACCCCTCGATAGAGAAAAGTGTTAGTCAATAAAACTATAAAGAATTTTCATGCTTAAATTAAATCGAAGTGTTCCAGCAGGCCTTGGTGTATCTTTAGTATTTACGTTGCAGGTGCATGCGCAGCAAGCTCCAGATGCTGGCCAAGTTCTTAGAGACTTTAAGGCTGTTCCCCAAGAGCCGAAGGTTGATAAGCCTGTATTAGTTGAGCTGGAAAAACCATTATCTGTTAAGCCTGGTGGGTTAAAGATTCTTATCCGTGAAGTTAAATTCAGAGGTAATACTGTTTATCCACAAGATGAGTTGGCTGGAGTTTTAACTGCAGATATTAATAAGGAATTAGATTTTTCTGAGCTTAGAGCCCTGACTGATAAAGTAGCTGAGTTTTATTCAAAGAATGGTTACCCCTTTGTTCGCGTGTATTTGCCAGAGCAGAGTCTCAAAAATGAAATCCTTGAGATGGTTGTTATTGAGGGTCGGTATGGCGAAATTAAGATACACGCCAATAAGATAGATGAACAGTCTTCACAGCTGCCTGAGTTTGTTGCAACCCTAAAAGATCTTTTAAAGGATCTTGTACCGGGAGAAATTATTAAGAGTGAGTCTTTAGAGAGAGCAACTCTGATTGCTGATGATCAGCCAGGACTTAAAGTTCTTCCAGTTATCAAGCCAGGTAGTGCCTTGGGTACAGGTGATTTAGTTGTGGGGATTGAGCGCTCAAATCCTTTTACAGCAGATTTGGGGATTGATAATCACGGAAATCGATATAACGGTGAGCATCGATTGAAGGCCGATTTAATATGGAGTAGCCCATTTAGTTTCGGAGATCAGGTAAGGTTGATTGCTTTGCAAACTAACCAGCAGCTTTGGTTAGGTTCATTATCTTATGGTGCTCTCTTGAAAGGTAATGGATTAAGAGGTCGAATTTCCTACTCTCACACAAGTTATCAATTGGGTAAAGACTATGCTAATCTTCAAAAGAGCGGTTTAGCTAAAGTCTCAAGTATTGGATTGAGTTATCCACTTATTCGTTCGCAAGCGAGTAACATCACCTTGTCGGGGGCATTGCAGCATAAAAAATTGATTGATGAGGATGGTGTAAATTCAACAGTTGAAAAGAAAAGTAGCAAGTCATTTCCATTAAATGCACTTTTTGATCATAGAGATCAGTTCTTAGGTGGTGGTGTTACATACGGCTTGATTGGTTACACAACTGGTTGGCTTTATCTTGATGATGCGCTTACTCAGATAGATTCCTCTGGACCCCAGACGAAAGGTCGATTCTCTAAATATGAAATAGATATTTCAAGATTACAAGCATTGCCTGATAAGTTCACGCTATTTGCCAGAATGTCTAAACAGTTTACTAACAATAAAAATTTAGATTCTTCAGAAGGCATTTCATTTGGTGGACCTAATGGTGTTCGAGCATATCCTGTGGGTGAGTCTAGTGGTGACTCTGGTCATTTATTACAGGTTGAATTAAGGTTTACTCAAGCTCAATATTCCCCATTTATTTTCTATGATTATTCACAACTTAAAATCAATGCATCTCCCTACGATCAAGCCATAAACCATAGAAAAATCGCAGGTGCTGGACTAGGATTAAGGTATTACCGAAAGCTAACTAAAGATAATATTGTCTCGTCTGATATTTCTTTTGCCTGGGCAACCGAGGGGGGTAATGCTCAAAGTGATTCTGTTAGACGGGTGCCAAGAGCTTGGTGGTCCTTAAGCTATAAATTTTAATATTTGCTAAGTTTCCGAAGAATGGAAAAGGGTGTTCCATGGAACAGGGTATACCAAATTACCCACCAAGGGAAGGTACACCCTAGGATCATCTAGAAGTCACTTTCTTCATTTGAGTATTTTTCTTTGTATCCCCAATACTCTGCAAGATTCATCGGTAGTCTGCTTGAGTAGATCTCTATAGCTTTAGCAAATGCAGTAGGTTGAGATGCTGCTTTCATTCCAAATTCTCTTGCTAGTCTCCTAGACCAGTTCTTGGCTAATTTATCCTCCCATGAGTCATCTCTATTGATTTGTTCCATGTCAAATCTTTGAGCCTTCTCCCAGGTATAACTTAAGGCTTTATTTAAGAAATCATCCAGAAACTTCTCTTTCATTTTGACTACTACATTCCTCATTCTAGATACTGTACTTATCCCTACCTTGCAGATGATATGTATCTGCTTCTTCGAGTGTTTATCCAGGACTGTCATTCTCCAAGCAGAATTAGCCTTGTCACTTTTGGTCATCTGAAGCTTGTCCTTTGAGTTAAGCTTTACGCTTTCCTCAATCGCTTGATAAAGGTGTCCAGTAAATACCCTTACGGGAATCAAAGGGTTTTTGAGTTTTGCTTTGGATTGAACTCTTCGATAAGCAATGAGGCGATGAGCTCCATCAATAACTCTCCATTTTTCACCTGACCACCAGACAGTAATTGGGTCAAGAGTGTGTGAGGGTTCGTTGAATATAGCCTCAACAAGTTTTTGAATATGGTCTTCAGAATAGCCAACCGATCCCTCTAGAAATTGCCTAGGTTGGAATACTGAGTGTGCCATTCGGATTTGCTCTAAGTGTATAGTTTCAGGATCATCTTGAGGTGGTCTTTTATTAACTTCAGTTTCCTTTATTAGTTTTAGTAAACCTTCTTCAAAAGTCTCTTCTTTAATAGATTCTGTCTCAATTACCTCTATTACAGAAGGCATAACTGATTTATCTGACATCGCTTAATTCCTTATTGTTGAAAATTAGTACTTAGGTCCCATGAAAGCGAAGCGTTCCATGAGATCCCTTTGGTCTTGAAGCCACCCCTGTTTATTTCCTGATTTGGCCTGATCTAGGACGTGAGCATAAAAATGAATCGCCGCTCTGGTTATCAAGGTTCTAGAGGGTTGACGCTCATCCTTGAGGATGAATAGAGGGTCATCTTGAAGCTCCTTGAGTTTTCTTAGGGTTTCTTGATCGAGACCTAGGGAAAATGAAAAGTTACTTTTGGTGGCAATAGCTCGCCGTAGTTTATCCATAAGATAAGCTCCGAGTAAGTGAGTAAAAAGATAGATAAGGAAGGACGAAAGTCCAAACCTGTTAGTTAATCTAGAGTGTTGGTTTTTCGAACAGCCTTTTCGAATGGAAATGGTTACGTCCGGATGGGTCAGATTGGGATGTGCCGCTGGTTATCCTATTGTGCGTCTTTTGATATGGCGGTATATCTACCTATTGTGCGTCTTTTGACTAGGTATCCATTTGTCCAATTGAGGGGGAATAAATCTGTACCATTCATCAAAAGAGCAGTGGCTAATATTTACAACATGTAGCTGTATGAATGTCAAAGTTGTGGCTGTAAATTGTCTGCTTTAAGTCTAGATATGACTCTAGATACCTGCATAGGGCTCCAGTCTTTGCCACTCATGGTTTTCTCTTTTGTCTTATTCAGTGCATTTGCGATGGACTGAAGGGAGGCTCCCTGATTTCTCAAGGGGATAACTATATCCTCGACACGTTTAGCTCTCAGAAGGGCATCTTGTTGCTTAGCCTTGGATCTTTCTAGAGTACCTTTACGGATTCCTCCAAGTTTCACCCCACGGGCTTTAGCCTCTCTAAGGGACGCCTTAGTTCTTTGAGATATGAAGTCTCGTTCCTGCTCTGCCAAAACAGCATAGATATGAAGCATTGTTTTATCTGCATTAGGCAGACAAGCTACCTTAAATTGAAGCTTCTTGTCATCTGTGAGTTTGGCGATGAATGAGACCTTCCTGGAGAGGCGGTCGAGCTTAGCTACCAAAAGAATGGCTTTTGCTTTCTTAGCTAACTGGATTGCTTTCTCAAGTTCAGGCCGGTTGTCATCGGCACCAGAGAGGATGTCTAGGAACTCCCCAAGGATTTCGTAGGGTTGTCCTGAGTAATGCTCTAGGTAAGACTGAATGTCTCTGGATTGAGCATCTAATCCAAGTCCTGACTTGCCCTGTTCCTTGGTAGATACCCGTTTGTAGATTACATATTGGATCATGGCTATGGCTGAGTTAAGTCATTAGCCATTTTTAACACATTCCAACGGTCGTTGTTCATGTAAATTTTGACGCTTTCCTATACTAATTGTGCAATATTCAAAATTTGAGTGTTCCTTTTTGTCAGTGGCAGTATCTGTTTGGGCTATTGGATGGGGATTTGTGGGCATGGGGGGTAAAAGGCTTCATCGAAGTGATCGAGTACCAATTCAAATTTTTGTAATGAAATATTTTGAGGGTTAAGATACCAACATGATTAGATATTTCTTACTTATTGCCATTACATGTTTCCCAGTGTTAGCTAATGCCCAAAAAGTCATAGCCTTGAGTTGCTTCATGACAGGAACAGAGAGTATTTCAAGTACTAAGTCAGCCGTCAAAAAGAAGCCCGTTACTGGGACAGTTACATACTTATTCAAAGAAGAATCAAGGGGTTGGAGTGTACAAGTGGATGGTGAGTCTTCAATTCGCACACAGGCTGACTTGGAGGGAGTAAAAAATAATGACTTAGAGCTTTACTACTCTGCTTATGTAGATGTTGACGAATACAAAATGTCCGTTGAGTGGACAAGACGTATTCCTTCTTTTGTAGATGATAAGGGGGAGAAACAACCCCTTTTATGGTGGTTTGATAAAACAACTATTAACAGACTATCGGGTCAGATATCTCGATCTATAACTTTTGATGTTAAAGGTACAGGTGATTTCAAAGGCAAAACTGTAAGAGATCTCTCAGGAACTTGTTCACCTGCAATAAAGAAATTCTAAGGCTTCACTTTAAGTCGTAGGATATTTGTGATGTAAGGCCAAGCTTAGAATGTGCATTTTCAATAGCTACGACTGCTTCTTCTGCGGAGCAACTAAAGACTTCTCCAAAAGGAGCCGATCTATCCAAATACATATGAAGTGTTTCGTGAACAAGTTCTTCCACTTGATATGCTATTTCTGACTTGAATGAAGCCCTTAAAGACCAACTTCCAGTAAATCTTTGGACATCCTGAGGTTCATCTAGAAGTTTCTCTAAGGAATTGATTCGTTTTACTGCAGACCCCTTAGATTTCCCCTCAATGCCCTTAAGTTCGTTCTTTAGTCTCTTTAGTTCTTCAATAGTTAAGGTTTTATCTTTTGCGATCGGAAGGGCTTGGCTACCCGAACAGTGTTTACCACTTAGAACATGTTTAGGCATTAAGCCATTGAATTCAAGAAGTCTTCTATTGCCACATACTTGGCATCTTCCTTTAGTGCCAAGCCACATCCTATTGATATCTTTGAGGCGCTCACTGGGATTGTTGATCGTTGCACCGATCTTGACTCGATTTGCTTCGGAGTTTTCTAATATGTAGACAGTTCCCTTGAGATGAAACATGGTGAATTAAGATCCTTAACTAGCTTTCTCTTTTAACTTAGGCACTCTTTGGAGTGTATTTTATTGCTGGGAATTTGATCTTTTCAATAGCTTGCCTCTTAAGCTTCATGCTAGTGCCCCCTGAGTACAACCCATAGGTCATCGTTTTCTTTTCGTGCCCAACGATATCGCTAGATATATTCTCGGGCACACCTGCGTTCTCTAAAAGGGTAGCTAGGGTGTGTCTTATGGAATGGAAGTTGTGACTCTTGGTGTAACCCATAGAGGTCTTTAGGCGACCGAAACGCTTTCCTAGCGGATCTGAACGACTGTCATGTTGGTTTCTTGCGGTGGACTTAATTAAGTAGCCATCCTTATCGGGATTGGCGCACATTTCCTTGATTAAAGATTTCAGTTTGCTATGAATAGGTACATCACGGGTGCTTGCTTCTGTTGTAGAGTCAAGTATCCTGAAGTATGAGAAGTTATCTAAAACATGCTCAACTTTTATGGAGCAAAGCTCTTCGATTCTAGCGCCCGTATAGGAGGCGAACATTATGAGTTTGTATAGCTCAGTATCACCTTTTTCTTTAGCCTTATTAGCAATTTGCATCAGCTCTAGTGGTTCATAAGGAAGTATTGTTCTTGTTGCTACGGCTTTAGATAATGGCGTGTTCAAAAAGGGGTTGATTGCTTCCTCAGGTACGCAATACTTAATGGTTTGGCACCATCTCCAAAAGTTGGATAAACCATTCAGAACTCTACCTTGAGTGTTATCGGTTAAAAATGCACCATTGGGCGCTCTTAAACCCCAAAGCCACTCCCTGATCCCTTTTTTGTTAATTTGTTCGAAAGTAGTGAACTCTTTTGCAAATCTAGTTACATCTGCCACATAAAGAGAAACTGTTTTTGAATTGATCCGGTTCTTAATGAAGGCTTTCCACTCAGGAATATAAGGGGCGATAGGATTTGCTCTGCCCGTTGCAATGTTGTAGTAGTCTTTTGCTTTTTTGGTTCCAAATTTTTTGATTAAACCTTCTACCTGATCATCAAGCACAGATTCGACAATTTCTTTTTCTAGGTTAGTTTCTTTTGAGGCAATATCATCCTTCCATATAAGGGCTTCTCTTGTGACATCATCCAATTTAAGACCAGTTTTGCTTCGTGCGAGGGCAATCTCATCCCACCATTCTGCAATGATTCTTCGTGCCCTTTGTTCTGCAACTCGTTTATCACCAGTTTTAAGTGTTTTTCGAAGACGGCTTTTGCCAAGAATATCCTTTACGTCGGGGGGAACATGCATCGAGGCATAATAAGTGCTGTTGATTAATTCTATGTTTTTGGAAGCCATATTTTCTCAAAGTTACCCAATCGAGTTACCCAATAATGTAACACAGACCCTTTTATTTATATAGAATAAGGACTTTTTAGGAGTTTGGAATAGTCCCCCGTCCGCTCCGCCAACAAAAAGCCCTTGTTTAAACCACAAGGGCTTTTTTATTTTTTGTCAGCATTTTGTTGTGTTGAGCGTTGTATGCTTAGTAAACATTGGAGAAGCTATGAAAATTCATTC
>JACCDS011181789.1_pt1 | contig 10003 bp, 7 predicted proteins | sample 7446441 | NCBI WGS metagenome assembly JACCDS01 (sample SAMN15323445, study PRJNA562643) | freshwater metagenome | isolation source: river surface water | place: USA:Blue River Watershed | collected 2017-08-17 | reverse complement strand
TGCTGCTGCTCTACGACGACGCGCAGAGCATCTACGAACGTCGCACGTCACGGCAGTTCAGCTTCAAGAGCGTGGGCATCCAGGCCCAGGGGCGCACGACGATCCTCAAGATCAACTACCGCAACACGAAGCAGATCCTGAAGGTCGCCAGCATGGTCGCCGCCGACCTGCTGACCGCCGAGGACCGCGATGACGACGGCGTGCCGCTGGTCAAGCCGATCAGCTACGGCCGCGAGGGCGACGAGCCGGTTGTCATCCGTCTGCCGACCCTGCGCGACGAGGCCTGGGCCATCGCCGACCATCTGCACGCCGCCCACCAGGAAGGCCACGCCTGGGGTGACATGGCCATCCTCTGCCGCGACTACCCGACGATGGACGCCTGCGCCGCCGCGCTGCGCGGCAAGGGCGTGCCGATGCAGGTCCGCAAGAAGTCCGGCGACTTCCGGCCGAACCACGACTCGGTGAAGGTCATGACCATGAAGGTCAGCAAGGGCCTGGAGTTCCCGGTCGTCGCGCTGTCCGGCGTCGGGCTGATGCCGGTGAATGGAGAAGACGAGCGCGAGGAGGCCCGGCTGTTCTACGTCGCGGCGACGCGGGCGACGCAGCGGCTGGTGATCGGGGTCAGTGGGCGAGGAGGATTTGTGGAGCGACTCGCGGAGCGGGGGAGGGTGCTGGAGCCGGGATGAGGCTTGTACTTTGAGCAGCGACGTAAGGCCAATGTTGAAGTCGACACGCGTGTGACTTCCTGGTGCAGGGCTACGACGGGCGATGGGTGCCCGAAACAGACTGGGTGCGGCCGATCAGTCTCGGCCGCTGAACGACGGCATGGACCGGAACCGGTCGCTCACGGCGCAGCGCCTCGGATGACCGCTGCGCCTCCTTGACCTGCCGCTCGATCGATGCAGCTCGCGTCACGTTCCACGAACGGCTGCATCTGCCTGGAACGACCGTCTGAACCCGACCCACTGCGGTCCTACACGCATCGCATATCAACGCCTCAAAGCAGACGTCGACGGGCCGAACAGGTCGGAGATTTATCGCGGTCGGTCAGCTCGGCGTTTTCAGCGGTGAGTTTGGTGTTGCCGTTGGTCAGCATTCGCATGACGTTGCCGCATCGCTCCCGACCTCCCCCAGTACCGACCCCCAACCCCGGCCCTGAGACGAGACGCTGACCAGCGCGATAGCTGCACCTGCTCGGATCAGAACGGCAAGTTGGAATCAAGTATCGGTGACGCAGGTTCGTCCGCCGCCGAAAAAACCCGATGGATTTCCTTGAGCTTTTCCAGCAGCTCATTGAAGGTGACGATGGCCACATCCTTGGTCGAGTTCCGGAACAACTCCAGAGACTTTCTCTCGTCCTTGCTGGCCGGAGCTGTGCCGACGATGACGATGCACTGAATTGAATAGGGGTGGATGTTGGTCAGGCCGGATTCATAGGCCTTCTGCGTGAAGCTGTTCTGCAGGCGGTACTTCTGATCGAGAACCTGCGACACCGAGCCGCTGACCTCTGTCGTCGGCGCGTAAAGGTCGGTCCTGTATGGAACGGCCTTCAAGAGCGGGGTCTTCGGGCGCTTGATCTCGATGAGCGCCAGATTGCCCGTGTAGCGCTGGGCCAGCAGGAAGTCGGCGATCTTCTCGCCAGCGCCGCGAATAGTCGCGCCGCCGACATATGCCTGATCCTGAACGAGGAAAACAGGGTACGCAAAGGCGAGACTTAGGATGAATGCGTTCGCCTTCAAGAATTCCTGCCACTTCGGTTCGGTCAGGTCCTTGGTCAGCATGTCCTCGAACTTTGCGATCAAGGCACCAAGAGTCACCTTCTCGATATCTGACCGCAGGGCCAGCAATGCCTCAGGGTCGGTCTTGGCGATCTCTTCCTTGTCCTTGACGATGATCGACATCGCGGCCTGACGGTCATCGCGGGAGAGATTGGAACGCTCACCACCGAGTTTCACCAGTTCGTAGATCGCGCCGGGCCGAATCTTCTTCGTCCTTAGCGGAAAGTCAGCGGGCACGACAGCATGGAGCAGATTGGTATATGCAACAAGGAGCTTGTCTTCAAGCGCCTCCCGCTGGTATCGGCGCGCGATGTTGTCGATTGCCCGGCGCAGTTGCTCAAAACGTTTGACCCCGAGTCGGTACGTCGGCGGCATGACCGTTGTCTCGAAACCTGAAGTGATCACGAGCTCTGTAACCCCTTCGATATCTTCAATTGAATTGACGAAGAAGCGATACTCCCACTTCAGACCTAGCCCGTACTGGAATTGTTTTGAGAACCCCGTCGGCAGACCGAGGAGCAACTTTTCAAAGTCGCCCGGCTCCGTCGGCAGGGGCCAGCCGTAGTCATCACTCTCGATCGTGATGGCAGTGAGATGCTCGTGACGAGGCTTCAGATAATCGGCAACCCCTCGTCGGACATTGATCGGAAACATGCGCAGCGCGCTTTCAGTGACCGTCGCCAAGAGCACCTTGTCGCGCGTCGCACTCAGCCCGGATTCGTCTGCCTCATAGGATTTCTCGCTGATCGCGACATAGAATGCCTTCACGCAGGCCGTGCCGTCGATGGCGCCGTGCTCGATCTCGAGCACGGGATCGAAGGGGCTCACTGGTGGTGGAAGTGTTGCCATGAATTGCCGTCCCTGTTCGTTGTTATGTTGTCGCGTCATGTACGCGCCTGCAGTGCAAAAGTAAACCGGCTGGATGGCGTCGCCGCGAACAGCTCAAGCAGATATTCACGGTTCGCGTCGCGCCGAACCAGTGCGTGAACATCATCGCCGGGCCCTCACCGCAACGTCGCGCCGACCAGTTTGACCGACTCTCTGGCTACGCGTACTTCCGACATGAGCGCGTCTCCCGTCCGCCGCGGATTCTGCGTCACGGCGCTGCGGCGCGACAATGCATGCGGCCATTTGTCAACCGAGAGGACAGAGAGCAACCGGCGGTCAGAGACCGCTCCTGGCCGGGAGTGTGAGTCCGGCTCGGCGCCCGGTAGCGGACTTCGGCGCGGCCGCGTATGACGTCAGGCCTTGACTCAGGGCAAGCGCCCTGGCCGCCCGCAGGTGCATGTTGACCGGCCCTCAACTCGATGGGAGACCATCATGGGATCCGTCGCCAATGCGGCTCGTCGCGAGCCTTGGAACAAGGGCAAGATCGTTGGGCAGAAGGCTCCGTTCAAGCCCAAGGACATCTGGGCGCTCCGTGTTCGTCTACAGATGGAGCACCGCGTGCGCGAACTTGCCCTGTTCAATCTGGGCATCGATAGCAAGCTCCGGGGCTGCGATCTGGTCGCGCTCAAGGTCCGGGACGTGTGTCACGGTGATCAGCTGGCAACACGTGCAATTGTCATGCAGCACAAGACCCAGCGCCCGGTTCAGTTCGAAATCACGCCGGCGACTCGGGAGGCACTGCAGGCTTGGATCAAGCAGGCGGAGCTGAAGCCCGAGGACTTCCTGTTCCCCAGCCGTCTTCATGACTCACCACATCTGGGCACACGGCAGTACGCCCGCATCCTCGGACACTGGGTCGACGAACTGGGCCTGGACCGCGCCGACTACGGGACGCACTCAATGCGCAGGACGAAGGCGACGTTGATCTACCGTCGAACCAAGAACCTGCGCGCGGTCCAGTTGCTCCTCGGACACTCGAAGCTGGAATCCACGGTGAGGTACCTCGGCATCGAGGTCGACGATGCCTTGGAGAGCTCTGAGCAGACCGAGATCTGATCGCTTGGAGGTACGGGCCGCCTCTGCTGACAGCCGCGGCGGCCAGACACGGACGACTGCTGCCTGGCGCATGGTTAGACTGGCACTCCCGGCCACAAGGCGTCATCCACGGGCTCGCCCGATAGAGATCATCGGCGCCAATGTCTTGGTGCACTTGTGAAGCCATCGTCGATCGACATCGCCGTGGCGCCTTGTCGCGACCATGTGCACCACGGCGCCTTCCAACACCTTGGAGGCAGCTCGCCGGGCTTTCGACGACCGACAGGGCCGTCGTCGACCAGCACGATTCATACGCGAAACCCGATGACGAGTCCCGCCGCCTCGTCAAGTTTGCCGAGACGAGAAGGGGCTCAGTTGGGTCGCCCCCGGGGCCCAGCGCCCGTATCGGCTACGCTGCCAAACTCCCACTCGGCCCGCCCTAGCCAACCGGACAGGGCTCACAACCGCATCAGCATCGCGAATGCGACGAACTTCCATTCTCCGCGCCCTGCAGCGCGTCATCCTCGGCCACCTTCGAATGGTGATGCGCATGCTTCCGGGAAGGGCGACTGGCTCCCTTTCCCACTGCGCGGAGAGGCATCTGAAGCCATGGCGCAGGGCAGGCGCTGAGGATCAGAGGAGAAGTTCTGTCGTAGAACTAGGGCTGCTGTATGCAGCGGCACACCCGTGGCAATGGATCGCCGCAGGTGTTCTTTCCTGGGCGCTGGTCGCCTTCCTGTTCGTCGGCGCTGCCCGCACCTTCGGCTGGAGCTTGTACGTTTGGGGGCGCAACGATCTCCCAACGTACTTCGGCACGGTTTGGGCGGTGCAAGCCACGGTCGTCGCTCTCGTCTACCCACTGGTTGTGTCGTTTGTAGGTCTGCTGCTGCAGCGTCGGGTGGGCGCGAAAGTGGCGTTGACAGGCTACCTGCTGGAAACAGGGGTCAAGGCCTCTGGGATCAGCGCATTCGCACTGCTTCTTCTGATGACGGCCCAGTACATCGTCCTGCCTTGGCTACTCCTGGATGACGTGCAGGCGGTGGTCGTAGCCAGTACATGTTGGCTCGGCGTCAATCTACTGCTGACAGGCAGGTTCTTGGCTCTCACTGCTCGCTACCTAGTCGATGACCGGAGCATCCACACGCTGAAATGGATGACTCAATGCATGTCGCTGCCGCGCGAGGCGAAACAACGCACGATGGGCCTACTGCTACAGAACGCGCAGAGGAACGGTTGGATGCCTGGCAGGATCGAAGCTGACGAGGATGATCAACCGAGGGTGCTAGTGTTTCCAATGGGTCGCGGACGAGCTGTCGTGGAGTTCCGGTCTGCCACCGTGACGGAGGCTGTAGACATTTATCTTCGACCGCTGTCATGGGCCGCACACATCTGGCTCCGAAGCTCAAAGGAGCGGCAACTCAACGGCGTCCTTGAACTGCCGTGCGTGCCATTCCATCCATCGCGAGAGCATGTTCTGAGCCGTCTGGATGGCCCTGCCGTCCAGCTCGGGTTGCCAGCCAAGGCGCTCGTACAGGCCGCCTACGATTTTCGGGCGACGCGCTCGCCTGTCATGCCATTCTCGACGTTGGAAATCCTCGAGGAGCTTAGCCAGGAGGCGTCGGCTCAACTTCAGGCACGCAACGAGCCACGGCTCGAGTTGGCACTTCAGGACTTGCTGAACGTGCACGCAGGTGTCCTGAACGCCGCCGCTTACGAGGGCGCAGACGGAGCGCTCGAAAGCGTGGCCATGCTTTCAGAGCCCTATGGATTCGGTTCCCAGCGCTTGAGCAGCCAGTGGATGAGGTGTTATCGACCTTTCCTAGAGACGAGCGTCAACAGTCTCGACTCGGGAACGGACTTCGTGGGCGACGCCGCGAACATCACACTGAGGTTGGTAACACGGGTCAGGCGCCAGCCGCCGGAAATCCTATCGGACCTGCTTTTCCCTGCCTCTCTAATGCTGTATCTGATGGGCAAGTGGTGGGCCAAACAAGCAGCGAAAGATTTGAGCACCACATCCCCACAGCCGATCTACCTTGCTCAGCCGCTGCGGAACGTCTACCGCGAGGCCGTTCGGACCTGGATCGGTGCATGGGAGTCCATCTTCTTGCCCGACAAGAAGAAGCACGACGGTCGGCTGGACAGGATCTGGCAAAGCGACACGATGCGGGTGCGGTTCTACGCCGACCATCTCGACGACACGGCCATGCTACTGCTGGCCGCCGTGGCGCGTTCAGACGCCGAAGCAGCCAGGGGCCTCGCCGACAGCTTGGTCAAATGGTGGGGACGTCGCTCGTTCGACTTGGATGGCGGCAGACCTACTCTTGATCGAGACGAGGTGGAGGCAACCTTGGTCATGGCCGAGCAGCCTTGGCACATCGCTCAGCAGCGTATTCCCAACCTTCCAGAGGGAAGCGAAGCAGGCATTGTTGTCAGGCGCCTGCTTCAGTCAACGCTCAAGCGCTACTGGTCTGACGTGTGCCTAGTCGTCGTCTTGACCTTGCTTGACCAAGCAGCCGAGGACGGCGCCGATTCACTGGGCGCTGAGATCGCCCTGGCGGTGCTAGAGGGCCGGGAGTATGAAGGCGGCGGCACACGTGACTTCGAGAGGATCCGCTCAGTTGGCGGGGCGAGCGCAAAGATCGCGATGATGCAGTTCCTCGATCACGCATATGCGCGCCGCCTTGACCGGATCGTAGAGCGGTATAGAAATGACTCACGTCCTCCAATAATGGCCGGCCGGGTCTATTCCTTTTCAGGTTCGGACGATGTCGACACGCTGGTGCGCGGCCAAACGTTGCTGTTCACCATCCTCGCGCAGCCGCGAGCGCAGCAGCACTACGAGGTCAACAGATTGGTCGAGCGCTGGAAGCACGACCTGTCGCGGCTGGACCGTGTTCAGCGACACTTCAAGACGATTTCAGATTTCATCAGCGGGACCGAGTTCGACCCGTTGGAGCCGCTCGCAGAGGCGTTGCGGGACAAGGCAGGCCGACCTCAGGTAGCTGACCAACGTGCCTTGGCCGCCGAAGCATGCTCGGAGATTTCGAACCTCGCCGGCGCCGCGCACCAAACGGTCGTCGAAGGCGCCGAAGTCAGTGCCGAGCGCCTACTACAGTTCGCCGAGGAGGCGGAACAGAAGATCCTCAACTCGCGGGAGGGCTCGTTGTTCCCGCTTGGGCTCGTCGAGGCGTTTGAGGAAACGCACGATGACCTCGATGTATCGACGCAGGTCTTCAGCGGCGTTTCGAAGCTGCCCTTTACGCCTCATGAGGTCTTGGATGCAAGTCTCATCGATTGGTTGAGCGAGTACGCGGCGAAGAACGTGTGCGCGAGAGCGGTGCTACGTCTGGTGGAAAGCCGCGAGGTCCAGCCCGTTCGCGACGATAGGGCCGAGTCGTTCTATGCGGATCTGCTCAAGCGGATTGGTGCAGTCAAGGAGAGTGGACTCGATCCCGTGGTTCTTCTTGGCAATGGACAACGGACCCAGTATCTGTCGCCATACCCGCTCGATGAGGATGCGAAGCTTCCAGATGGGGTCGAGATTCGACCGCCACCGCCTGGGATCAAGGGCCTGTACTCCGTCGTTAACGGTACTGATGTCTACATGGTTCCCATGCTTGGAACCCGGCATTTCGTTGTACCGAAGGACTGGCTCAGGTGCGTCCAGTTCAAGCGCTACCCCACAGGCTTCGGAGTAAGCGCGGAGGTTCAGCGGGAAAAAGATGGGAAGCTCGATCTCGCAGTGAAAGTGGCGTGTCGCTTCGAGGGCGAAATCAGCTGAGGACATCGATGGTTCATTGCCCACTAGGGCTCAGCCGCTACGCTGAATGAGGTTTGACGCGCGCCGCTACCATCGGTAGACAGTCCATGAAATCGACGAAGCAGCGCGTAACTCTATTCATCCTGTCCTGACTTCCCGTGAGCGCGGCGAGAAACCGGTGGGCAAAATAAAGCATGCCAGCCGACATCCGCAGGACAGCTGCGGCGAGCTCGATAGGAAAGCCCTTTCGAACCCTCGTGAGCGGATGAATTCCAGCGTGGACGAACGAGTTGAGCGCGTGTCGGGATGATTCGTTGAACTCCGCGAGCGGAGCTGCCAGCCCCGCCGGGGCATCCCGCTCGACCGCTTTGAGCATGTCGCTGAAGCAGGGGCCGTTCTTGCCGACTGCCTCAGCCTCCAGATTTAGGTCAGCCTTGAGCTTGTCGACCTGGATAGAAGTCGCGGAGAACATCAGCCACGTCGCGCGAATCACCGCTTCGTATTCCAGCCGTAGCAAGGCTGCGGCTGAGTTCATCGCACCGCTCGACGTCGCCGCGCCTATCGCTCCAGCATGCTCGATAGCGATGAGCGCAGATGCCGCGGCCAGCTCGAACTTGGCCTCCTGTCCCCACAAGGGCAACTCGCCTCTGGGGAATTCCCCCAGCAGGGCAGCCTCGAACTCTTCTGTTCTGTCCAGGATTCGCAGAAGCTCAGGATTTGGCAAGTTCCGGGGCTTTCGAGAGTAGAGCGCCACGATCAGACGGCGTCTGGGTCGCCTCGACGCGTCTTCCACCGCGTGTGCAGCCACTCTTCGATTTGCTGTTGCAACCAGAGCCCGAGCTTTTCTGCCTCAGCAATCGCCTCGTGCAGTTTCTCCCTGCTGATGCGGATCGCAGGAGCCAAGAAGACGCTGCCATCGAGCTCGGCGCCTTCATCCTCGGGGCGGACGAAGAACAGGCTCGGCAGATCCTTCATTAACGGCTCGTCGTGGGTCAGGTGGTCCAGGACGAGATCGGGATGCTGGGCACTATTTCTAACCAGCACGACCTGCTTCAGGACGTTCAAATCGGCCGGGCAAGTTGACCAGTCAATGCCAAGGCGCAGCGTGAAGCACTCCTTGTAGCCGTTCACGAACCCAAGTTTGAACGCCTTCTTGCACTGACCTGCGCACGGACCGTCGCGCCACAGCTGCCGCTCCGACGTCACCAGGAACTGCTTCAGCGCCTCCGACAGCATGGACACCGCTGCTCGGCCGACCAGTTCGTGTTCTACGTCCGCCCGAAGCCACTCGGCGAGATACGGCGGCTCCCCACTGTCGTCGAACGGCGGGGCATGAAAGGGTGGTTGTCCGTCCGTGATGGACTGCTTCGTGCCCACGAACGGGGCAGCCGCCGCATCGTAGAAATGGCGAATCAGGTCGGTGCGCTGCTTCAGGAAGTAGAAAACGTCCACGGCTTATCTCAAGGCTGCCCGAGTCCACAAGCGCGAACTGCCGGTGGAGCGACTACTGAATTCTGCCGCAGTACCTCAAAAGAACGCAAAAGTCCCCGCGTCGGGCCGTGCGACTGTACTGCGCTACTAGCTCTTGACGACCTCAGGCACAGCGGCGCACAGGTCGGCGACCAAGAAGATTGGCGCCCCCTAGTCCTCATTGATCGCGACGATCACCTTGCTGTCCTTCATGCTGGCCAGGTGCTGGATCGCGCCGCTGATGCCGGCGGCGATGTACAACTGCGGTGCGACGACCTTACCGGTCTGCTTAACCTGCCAGTCGTTCGGCACGTATCACGCGTCCACCGCGGCGCTGCTCGCGCCGGGCGTGCTGCCTAGCTTGTCGGCCACCGGCGTCAGCAATCGTTGAACTTGTCGCTCGAGCCCAGCGCCCGGTCGCCCGACACATTAATCTTCGCGGCCGTCAGCTCCGGCCGGTCGATCTTCGCAATATCGGTGTCGACGAAGCTCGACAGGCCGAGTCGGCCGCGGCTGGGCCGCCGGTCGAAGCGAGTGGTGCGCACCGTGACGACTTGAATCGAGCTGCCCCACTGTACCGTCGCGATGGCGTTGCCGGCGTAGCTCGGGTGCGCGTAGGTGGTGGGCGAAACCACCTTGGTCATGTGTGAGGCCTGTGGAACGTCCAGCAGCGTAGCGGCGCGCGGCGTGACGTTCTTGCCCAACGTGGCGAGCAGGAACAGCACATGCTGTAGCCCGGCGCGAGGGCAACGACGTGCGCTCCGACATTCTCGGCCAGGCCGTGGGCGAAGCCCTTGCGGTCCGTGTGCAGCACCTGCTGCTGCAATTCAGCAATGCGCGGCCACCTCGGGTGCGAGGCCCTGAGGATCTGAGGGGAAAGACCACGCATGCCGAGCAGGCGTGGCCTCGTGCCCGAGCGTGCCGGTGGGGCCCATCAGCACAGTAAGCGTCCGCCAAAGTCACCTTGACCCCGGCACGGCCGGCACTCAGGCCCCAAGCTCCCAGCGATACGGCAGCAGTTCGCGCAGCGCCGATGCCGGCTGCGTCGGCAGTCGCTCCAGCACGTTCT
>JACCDS011176954.1_pt1 | contig 10004 bp, 7 predicted proteins | sample 7446441 | NCBI WGS metagenome assembly JACCDS01 (sample SAMN15323445, study PRJNA562643) | freshwater metagenome | isolation source: river surface water | place: USA:Blue River Watershed | collected 2017-08-17 | reverse complement strand
TGGTCGGGGTCGGCTGGCGTTATCGTTCCGCCGGCGGGTTATCTGCAGCGCCTGCGCGAGATTTGCGATCGGCATGACATCCTGCTGATCTTCGACGAAGTGATCACGGCCTTCGGCCGCTCCGGCGCATGGACCGGCGCCGAAGCCTTCGGCGTCACGCCCGACATCCTCAACTGCGCGAAGCAGATCACCAATGGCGTGCAGCCGCTGGGGGCGGTGGTAGCGAACAAGAAGATCTATGACGCCTTCATGCAGGCCGGCGGCCCGCACTACCTGCTGGAATTCCCGCACGGGTATACGTACTCCGCGCATCCGGTGGCTTGCGCGGCTGCGCTGGCCACGCTCGACCTGTTGCAGAAGGAAGAGGCACTGGCGCGCGTGAATGCGCTGGCGCCCGTGTTCGAACGTGCAGTGCACGCGCTCAAAGGCAGCAAGCACATCACCGACATCCGCAACTTCGGTCTTGCAGCCGGCTTCAGCGTCGATCCCGTGCCCGGCGAGCCGGCCAGGCGTCCGTACGAGATTGCGATGGCGATGTGGCAGCGGGGATTCTATGTGCGCTATGGCGGCGACACCATACAGCTGGCGCCGCCCTTCATCTCGACCGAGGGCGAGATCGATGCGCTGGTCAATGCGCTGGGCGAAGCCTTCAACGCTTGCGCGTAATGCCCCGTCCCTGATCCGCCCGGATCACCAGCTGCCGGTATTGGGCATCGAGGCCCAGGGTTCGGCTGGCGGCAAAGACTTGCCGTGCTGCAGAAGCTCGATCGAGATATTGTCGGGCGAACGCACGAAGGCCATGCGGCCATCACGCGGCGGGCGCAGGATGGTTACGCCATGCTGCTGCAGCCGTTCGCACGCAGCGTAAATGTTCTCGACCGCATAGGCGATGTGACCGAAGTTGCGCGCCCCGCCCAGGTCTTCCGGATCCCAGTTGTGGGTCAGTTCGATCTCGGCTTGCGGGTCGCCCGGCGCGGCCAGGTAGACCAGGGTGTAGCGGCCACCCGGATTGTCGTACTGGCGCGTGACTTCCAGCCCGAGTGCGTCGCGATAAAAGCGCAGTGACGCTTCGATGTCGGTGACGCGCACCATCGTGTGCAAGTATTTCATGCGGGGAAGCTCCAAGGATGAACCTGACGGCGCGATTTTAGCGCGAGGCTTGCGGCACCGAGGCGGCCGGCGGCAATTCCGCGTGATCGAAGAATTGCACGCCGTGCAGCCAGCCTTCGGCCTTTTCCGAAGGCACCGGTGGTGACGCCAGGTAGCCCTGGATCTCGTCGCAGCCCATCAGGCGCAGCATGCGCAATTGCTGCTGCGTCTCCACGCCTTCGGCCACCGTGGCGATGCCGAGCGAGCGCGCCAGTTGCGTCATTGCCTGGCAAAGCACGAAGCTCTCGCTGTCCGGCGACAGGTTTTGCACAAAAGACTGGTCGATCTTGAGCACGTCGACATTCAGCCGGTGCAGGCGCGCCAGCGACGAATAACCGGTGCCGAAGTCATCGATCATCAGGCGCATGCCCATGCTTTCTAGCGCGGCCAGTTCACGCTGCACACTGGCGTCATCGCCGATCATGGTTGACTCGGTCAGCTCGATCGCCAGCTGCGACGGCAGGATGGCATAGCGCGCCATGCAGCGTTGCAAATGTTCGCGGAAGGCCGGCGTCGTCAACTGGCGTACCGACACATTGATCGACACCGGGTACTGGCCAAGCTTGCGCTGCCGCCAGTCGGCCAGCATCGCACAGGCACGCTCGGCCACCCAGTCGCCGATTTCGCTGATGAGGTTGCTCTCCTCGGCCAGCGGTATGAAGCGTTCCGGCGAGATCAGGCCCAGGCGCGGATGCTGCCAGCGCAGCAGTGCCTCGAAGCCAACCAGCCTGCCTGTCATCGCGCTGGCGCGCGGCTGCAGGTAGAGCAGCAGCTGGTTGTCGGCGACGGCCATCGTCAGCGCCGCTTCCAGCGTCACCCGGTCGCTGATCTCGCGCTGCATCTCGGCGGTGTACGACGCGACACGTCCCTTGCCGGCGCGCTTGGCTTCATACATCGCGATATCCGCCGCCTGCACCAGCAGGTCCGCGTCGGCTGCATCATCCGGGTAGAACGCCAGGCCGATCGAGGCGCGATGCCGCATGCCATCCATACCCTGCAAGGCCTTGATGCTGCCCAGCCTGTCCAGCAGATGGGCCGCAATCTCGAGCGCGGTCTCGCGCCGGTTCAAGTCCTGCAACAGCACCATGAATTCATCGCCGCCCAGACGCAACACATGGTCTTGCTTGCGCACCGTCGCGCGCAGGCAGGCCGCGACTTCCAGCAGGAACTGGTCGCCGGCCTTGTGGCCGAGCGTGTCGTTGATCATCTTGAAGTTGTCGAGGTCGATGAACAGGGCCGCAAACTTCTGGTTCTGCTGCCGGGCTTCATCAATCATGGACGGCAGCATCGCCTGCATCCAGCGCCGGTTCGGCAGGCGCGTCAGCGGATCGGTCAGGGCCAATTCGCGCAACTGGTTTTCCTTGTCCTTCAACTCGGTAATGTCGCGCAGCGTGACGGCCAGGCCAAGGTCGGCCCTGACCGCGCGGCAGTGATACCAGCGTGTCTGGCGCGGGCCGGCGCGATAGATGTCGAGTTCGGCCTCGGCGAAGCCCTTGTCCAGTGCTTCGTGCAACATTGTCTCGATATCGACGCGGCCGCCGATCATCAGCACGTCATCCAGCGGCCGGCCGATCATCATGTCGCGTGCCTTGCCCGTCATGCGCGAGGCCTGGCCATTGCAATCCTCGATGAGGAACGCGACGCGCCCACGCGTGTTCGGGGCGCTGGGTGACACCATGTACAGCTCTTCGCGTGCGCCATCGACGGCGAGGCGGAAGGTGTTGCGCACCTGCTCTTCGCGCTGCAGGCGTTCGTCGCGCCGCCACTGGATCAGGCCGAAGACGCTGCAAAGCACCAGCGCCAGCAGGCTCAGGCCGTACTGGAGCACGCGGTAAGCGACTTCGGTTTCGTCATGTTCGCGCAGCGCATTGACCAGATTGATGCCCACGAAGGCTTGCACCGGGTAGTACTGCAATTTGCTCCAGGCGACCTGCGCCGGCTCGCCGTTGATACTGCCGACGAATACCTGGTCGCTGCCCCGCAGGTCGGCTACGCCGAAATGTGGCTTCGCGTTGCGGCCCTCGCCGATCACTTGCCGAATCAGCCATTCGCCGTCGGAGAAGCGCAGCGCGATGGCATCGCCGTCATTGAGTTCATTGTCGCCGCCAAAGCGCACCAGATCTTCGGGCAGGACGGTGACCGCTACCACGCCGACCATCTTGCCGTTTTCGTCGTTGAGCCGGCGCGACAGTCGTATCACCTGCTTGCCCGCATAACGACGGATGCCGGGCTCGGGCGGGTTGATCACCAGCGTCGTCGAATTCGATGCCAGGTGATTGACAAAGAAGGACAGACCGCGGACCGAGCCGCCGATGGCGACCGGATCGGTCGCGCCTCGCACGATGCCTCCGGCATCGATGAACAGCGAGTTTGCCGAGGCATGCGACGGCATCGATGCAAAAACGTTGTTCAACAAGTGGCTCGACGCGCGTTGGGCATGCAGGTAGCCGACGAACCATGCGATCTGGTCCAGCTGCCGCAGCGTGTCCTCGACCTGACTGCGATAACTGGAGGCCAGACCGGCCACTTTTTCCCGGCCCTGGTTCAGCCATGCGTCACGGCTGCGATTGAGCGCGTATTGCGTGGCCGTGGCCACCAGGCTGATGCTGAGCACGGCCACCAGTCCCCAGATGCGCAAGGGGCGCACCCAGAGGGCGGGCAGTTTCTTGTTATCCAGGCGTAGTCTCATCCGTTGCGTAGGCTGCCGATGGCAGGTAACGACCCTGCATGCTTGTATCTAACCGTATCCGAACGATTGTAGGTGTTTCCGTTTCGCAATGCTCGAATGCCCCGCGTTTTCACGAATGTCAAAATGAAAACGAGCGCGTGCGGAAAGGCAGTCGCATGCCTTCACATCTTCAGCCCTTTGACCCTTGCGACTGCAGCGCCATGATCTGGAAGTTCTGCATGCGCGCTTCGCTGACCGAGTACCACTGGTTTTGCTGGTTCTGGAAGCGGTTGTAATGCTCGTACAACTTGCGGAAGGCCGCGCTTTTCGATGCTTCCTCATTGAGCATCTCGCGCGCGGCCTTCAGGCTGGCCATCATCACTTCCTTCGGGAAGGCGCGCAGCTTGACGCCGCGCTTGACCAGCCTTGCCAGCGCCATCGGGTTATGCATGTCGTACTGTGCCTGCATCCACACATGGGCTTCGTACGCGGCCGCGGTGACGGCCGCCCGGTAGGCCAGCGGCAGCGCCTCCCATTGCTTGGTGCCCGTGATTGCCGATACCTGGGAACCGGTCTCCCACCAGCCCGGCGTGTAGTAGAAGGGCGCGACGCGGTCGAGGCCGAGCTTTTCATCGTCGAACGGGCCAACGAATTCGGCCGCATCGATGGTGCCTTTCTCGAGCGCCGGATAGATGTCACCCGGCGGTATCTGCTGCGGCACCACGTCCAGCCGCTGCAAGATGCGGCCGCCGATGCCGCCCACACGGAATTTCAGACCCTTCAGGTCGTCCAGTCCGCGCACCTCCTTGCGGAACCAGCCGCCCATCTGGCTGCCGGTATTGCCGCAGGGCGTGGCGGTGATGCCATAGCCTTTCAGGAAGTCCAGCACCAGTTCGCGCCCGCCGCCTGACACATACCAGGCCGATTGCTGGCGCGAGTTCATGCCGAAGGGCACGCAGGTGTCGAAGGTGAAGGCCGGATCCTTGCCGAAGTAGAAGTAGAGCGCGGTATGGCCCATTTCGATGGTGCCGGCCTGTACCGCATCGAGCACCTGCAGCGCCGGCACGATCTCGCCGGCCGGGAAGACGCGTATCGTGAATTTGCCCTGAGTGATCTCGCCGACCCGGCGCGCGATCAGCTCGGCGCTGCCGTACAGCCATTCGAGGGATTTCGGGAAACTCGAGGCCATACGCCAGTTCAGCGTCGGCAGGTTCTCTGCTGCCGCGGCCGATGCTGCCGTTGTTGCCAAGGCGGTGGCCGCTGCTGCGGCACCGAGGAAACCGCGTCTCTGCATGGTGTCTCCCTGTTTTTCTTGTCGCTTCGGGTCGGTCCTGCGGCCAGGCGCGCAGGTCGGGCGTGCGAGCCATTGTATGCGAGCGTCAACGCCGGTGGCGGTTCTGAACGCTGCGCTAAGCAAAGACAAAGCTGCACTGTGCAGCGCGCGAAAAGGCGGGGAAAAAAAAGCCCGGGACGGTCCCGGGCTTTCCATGTGCAGGCGGCAGCTTGTGCGCGGCTTGCCTGTCAGCGCTGCGCTGATCAGTGGCGATGATGATGACGATGTTGATGATGTGGGTGATGTTGATGATGGCCCCAGCCGCCCGAGCTCCAGCGCAAGCTGATGCCGGAGCCATAGCCGGGACCGTAGGTCGGGCCGTAATAGGGGCCGTAATACGGGTAGACCGGCGGCGGCGCGACCATCACGGGCGGGGCGACCACCACGGGGGGCGGAGCGACCACTTGCGGTGCGGTCGACACCACGACTGCCGGGGCCGGAGCCGGTGCCGGTGCGCCGGCCGGGGCGATCGTGATCGGCAGGTAGGGGCCGGGGTCGTTCGGCATCTGCACGGCGTACTGCTTGCCTGCGTATTCGTAGTTGACGTTGTAGGCCACGACGCGATTCTCGTAGACGGCCTGGTCGGTACAGGTGGTGACAGGCTGCGCGACCGGGGCTGGCTGGCCTTCGATGCGGTCGCCAAGGATGGCGCCGCCAAACACGCCGGCGGCAGTTGCCGCTACCCGTCCCATGCCGCCGCCAAGCTGGCTGCCGACAGCGCCACCGGCAATGGCGCCCATCACGGCGCCTGCGCCGGATTTCGGGGCCTGGGTCACGACCGTGCTGTTGGTGCAGACCTGACGTGGCACGGCCACTTGCTGCATGACCGGCGTGGTCGAGATCACGCGCGCCATTTCCTGCTGCTGCGCATGGGCCGCATGCGGCAGCGCGCCCGCGACGGCGAGGCCGGCCACGGTGGAAATCTTGGTGATCAGGGTATTCATGTGTCCTCCGCTGTATTGGACGCCGCAACGGGCAGTCGGGTGCCCGGAACCGCGTCATGCAAAGCAGGTTAACGGCTGGGCAAGGGGGTGGGATGCCTGATTACAATTCGATACACGGATGAAACACCGCCCCTTGCGGGCAGGCTTGATTTCGCGCAAGCCCTCCACGGTTTTTCGCGCCGGTAATCGAAGAAAGCGGGCGTTTTGCCTTCTGTTCAACTCTTGCTTTGCAACGGGATTGCTTAAAGTCGGCGGTACGGCTGGGCCTGTGTGCCTGCAGCTCTCCCTAACACTTTCGGGCCCTCGTCCCGGCGACTTGAACAGGAAACTCCCATGTACGGATTGGTAAACCGCGCGCTGCAGCAACTGGTCTGCACCTGCCAGGGTGAAGCGACCTGGCTTGAAATCCGCAAGAAGGCCGGTGTCGAAGACGAAGTCTTCATGCGCATGGATGCCTACCCGGATGAGCTGACCTACCGGCTGGTGGGCGCCACCTCCGAGGTGCTGGGAATCCCGGTGCCTGAGTTGATGCGCAAGTTCGGCCGTTACTGGACGCGCTACACGATGGACGAAGGCTATGGCTCGATGCTCAATGATCTGGGCCAAACCTTCCAGGAAGCGCTGTCTGCGCTCGACGCCATGCATGCGCGGGTTACCTTGCTGTACCCCGAGCTCAAGCCGCCGACCTTTCGCGTGACGGATGTCTCGCCCGAGGGGCTGAGCCTGCATTACTACTCTCAGCGACCGGCGCTCGGGCCGATCGTGCACGGCCTGGTCGAAGGACTGGCGACCCGCTTCGGCATCGAGATCGATGTCGTCCATGCATACGCGAAGGATGACGACCATGACCACGACCGCTTCGACATCCGCATCCTCGGACCCCTGTCCCATGTCGCATGATCAGGTGCGGGCCATTGCCCGCCAATGCAGCTCACCGACGTCGACCATGCTGCGCTGGGCGCAGGCGTTTCCGTTCGCCTTCGTCGTCGACCAGTCGCGCCGCATCACTGCTGCCGGCGAACTGCTGCTGCGCATCTGCCCCGAGGTGGCAGCGCAGCCCCTGCTCGAGGAATGCTTTTCCGCGACCCACTACGACCTGACGCGCGATTTCTCGCAACTGGCGGCCGAAAGCGGCCAGCTGCTGATACTGAATCGCATCCGAGCCGGCGTCGTGCCGCCACTGCGCGGGCAGTGGATGTCCATCAGCGACAGCAGCCTGATGTTCATCGGCTGGCCCTGGGTCACGTCCTTCGGACAGTTGGGCGAAATGGGTATCAAGCTCTCCGAGATCCCGCCGCATAATCCGCTGGCGGAAATGCTGATGCTGCTGCAGACCAATCGCAGCGCGATAGACGATGCGCATGAACTGGCTCAAGCACTGCGCCAGCGCCGCCAGGAACTCGAAGAGGTCAACAAGGAGCTGGCGCATCGCGCATTCCACGATGCGCTGACTGGCCTGCCCAATCGGTTGATGCTGCGCGACCGTCTGTCGCAGGCCATCACCCGCGCCGAGCGCAATGGCACCGTGCTGGCTGTGCTCTTCATCGACCTCGACCGCTTCAAGGCCATCAATGACACGCTGGGCCATCGCATCGGCGATGCGGTGCTGCATTCGGTAGCCACGCGCATCGCCGGCCCGTTGCGCAAATCGGATACGGTGGCGCGCGAAGGCGGCGACGAATTCCTGGTGCTGCTGGAAGAGGTCGGCAGCGCGCAGAATGCCGCTCGGGTGGCGACCAAGCTGTTGCAAAGCCTGGGCCAGCCGCACGACATCGAAGGGCACACCCTGCACTGCAGCGGCAGCATAGGCGTGGCCATGTATCCGGATGACGGCAAGAGCGCCGACGAACTGATCAAGCATGCCGACGCAGCGATGTTCGATTCCAAAGGCGGAGGCCGCAACCAGGTGCACTTCTTCTCCGAAGAGAGCTGGTCGCGTCTCGCGAAGCGCTTCACGCTCGAAGCCGAGCTGCGCACGGCGATCGAGGAAAAGCAGTTCATCATCCATTACCAGCCGCAGGTCGAGCTGGCAGGCAACCGCATCACCGGCGCCGAGGCGCTGATACGCTGGAAGCATCCGGTGCGCGGGATCGTGCCACCGCTGGAATTCATTCCGCTGGCCGAGGAGCTGGGGCTGATCGTGCCGATCGGCGATTGGGTGCTCAACGAAGTGTGCGCGCAAATGAAGGAGTGGCTGCGACGCTTCGGCTGGAGCCCTTCGGTATCGGTCAATATTTCGGCGCGTCAGCTGCAACTGAATGATTTCGCGCAACGCGTCGAAGACATCCTCGCGCGTCATCAACTGCCGCCGCAACTGCTCGAGCTGGAGCTCACCGAGCACTCGCTGATGCAGCAGCACGAACGCGCATCGCGCCTGATGGCCGGGCTCAAGCAGCAGGGCGTGCGGCTGGTGCTGGACGATTTCGGTACCGGCTATTCAAACCTGATGACGCTGTTCAGCCTGCCCTTCGATATGCTGAAGGTCGATCGTTCCTTCGTCAGCGGCATCGAGGATGACGTGCCCAGCCGCGCGCTGGTCGACATGATCCTTGCGCTGGCGCGCCAGCTGCGGCTGCAGGTGGTGGCCGAAGGTGTCGAAACCCGCACCCAGCAAGCTTTGCTGGCCAACCTCGGCTGCGAATTCGTGCAGGGCTACCTGCATTCGCCGCCACTGTCGCCCGCCAGCTTCGAGGCCATGACCTTTGTCGGCAGTTCAGTCGCTGCCTGAGCTTCGGCCCGACCGTGTTTGCAGCGCTTGAATGTGCTGCACACACGCCAGCCAACCCGCCAACCCGCCAACGCGCCTTGCGCCCGCACGGGCCATGTGTTTACTGGCCGGTCTGCGGGTTCTTGCCGCCGGACTGGGTGCCCGTCGGTCCGGCGCTGCTGCCCATGTTCTCGGTGGGCTGCACCGGTTGCGCGGGCTGCGTTCCCATGCTGCCGCCACCTTCGGTGTCGCCCGTACCGCTGGTTCCGCCACCGCCATTGCTGCCACCCGACGTTCCCTCGGGCGTGCTGCCACTGGCTCCACCGCCCGTGCCACTGGCTCCACCGCCCGCACCACCCGAAGGCATGCCCGACTCCTTTCCGCTCGACGAGGTATCGGCCGGCTTCGGCGTCGCTTCCGATGTCGGCGCTGCTTCGGCGCCACCTGTCAGCGTATGCGTGCTGCCCGACTGCTGGCTGCCGCGTTGCCCCCATCCTGAGCTGCTGCAAGCGCCCAGCGCGAGCATCGAGGCCGATGCGATCGTGAGCGTCAACAAGGTCTTGCGCATGATGTATCCCGCCTGTCTGTGATCGTCATGCCACGTTAAGCGGCGCTGTACATCATCGATTGCGTGCGCTCAAACGGCCGCCATACAAGCTTGCGCCGGCGACAGTGTTTCGACTCATGAAAAGGCCGCGCTTGAAGCGCGTCAAACGAAGTCCATTGCACCGGGATGCGTGCGAAAGCTGCCGCGAATCTCCTGTCTATACGTCGGTACGACGCGGCAGGGGAACAGTCCATGTTCCGGCGCGCGACGAGTGTCAACTTCCAGGAGATCACGATGGGTTTTGCGCGCACATACTGGCTGGCCGGCACCGGCCTGCTGCTGGCATCGGTCACGACGCTGTCCATCGCGCAGGGCGCTTCGCCCTCCCGCAGCGATAACTTGCAAAAGCTCGAGTCCTTCCGTTCCACCGGCGGGCCGATGACCCTCGAAACCGTACCGCAGACCGGCCCGCGCGCCGACGCCATTCGGCGCAACCTGCAGAGAATCAAGCTGCCGCCGGGCTTTCGCATTGACCTGTATGCGCTCGTGCCCGATGCGCGGCTGATGGCGGTCGGCCCGTCGACCGGCATCGTGTTCGTCGGCACCCGCAAGAACCGCGTCTGGGCCGTGACCGACCGCACCCATACGCGCGTGGC
>JACCDS010645373.1_pt1 | contig 10005 bp, 14 predicted proteins | sample 7446441 | NCBI WGS metagenome assembly JACCDS01 (sample SAMN15323445, study PRJNA562643) | freshwater metagenome | isolation source: river surface water | place: USA:Blue River Watershed | collected 2017-08-17 | reverse complement strand
GCGATAGTTTCCGCTTGTTTTTGATTTAATAAACTTGTAATGTTAATGCATTCACCTAACAATTTAAAACTCCTAACTTACTAAAAATTATAACATAAAATAATAAAAAGTAAAGAAAAATAAGCTTTTTTTAGAAAAATAAATAACTAACCGCGCCATAAATAACAAGGCTTGCGTTATTTAAAATCTCTGGTAAATATTTTTCAGAAAAGATTACGATAAAATTATCTCTTTCGTTCCTTTAAATGTACTTATTTCTTGACTTTAAATCTCTAAAAGTGGTATAATCAATTATCACTTTTAGAGGTTATTATGCTTAAAAATCAAAGATTAAAAAATCATTTATTAAATAAAATTGATAAAAAATATGGAACTAATTTCTTACATCAACCCGATGATTTTATTCCTTATATTGATTTTTCATTTTGTTTAGGTTATGAAAATAAACCTGTCATTATCGATTCGCCAGAAGATTTAGAGCAAATTTTAGCAGAAGGTAATATTGATTTTTATCATAATGAAGCTTATGAAAAATTCTACAATGTCAAATTAGATTCTTTATCTGTTGTTGACTTCTTTTATCAACTTCATCTTGCTATGGAACATACAGGCGATACACATCATCGATATATTGAACGATTGATTATTAAACAAGACAACGACTTAATTACAGTAACCAATGAATGCGGTTCTTAATTAAATAAATATATTAAAATATAATTTTTCTTGATTTTAAAAACTCATTTTGCTATAATACCCATATCAATCGGAGGCTACATATGCAAATTACTTCAAACATGGTTTTAGGATATGCGAATAGCAAAGGCTTATCTATTGTTGTTCAATTACCACAACATACTGTACTTAATGTAGGTCAAACTCTTGTTATTGCAGATAAACAATATGTTTTATCTCATATTCAAGGCATTGATCCAAATATCAACTCTTATGCTTTAACATTGGAAGCAAAATCAGTATTGGAAACTCTTTTCCAAGAACCAGTTACAACTAAATTTTTTAAAGTTTAATTATATTTTTAAGGATAATATTTAAAATGACTCAGATTAAAAAATTTAAAAATTACGAACAACTTTTAGATCACTTTAATCAATTAAATGCAACAATTGATCAATTGAACCAAGATAAACAAAAATTAACAACAATGCTTGCTGAAGCTCAAGTTGAAAAACACCAACTTAAAGAATCTAATCATTCTTTGGAAAAAACGAATCAACAACTTATTGTTAACAATCAGCAGATGTTAAAAGAAATTGAAAAATTAAATAACGAAAAATCACATATTTTATCTCAAATCGAATCTATGCGCGAAGGCGTAAAACAAATTGAATTATCTTTTGAAGCAAAACAATCGCAATATTCAGAATATATTAATAATTTAACTGCACAAGTTCAACAATTAAAGCAATTGTTATTGCAATCTGATCCATTAGAGTTTGTATACCAAGAATTTGTGAATGCTTATCCGCAGTTAAAAGATTACTTATCACAAATTAAAAATTCAGTATTAATTTTTAAAAAGTCTAATCCATTTGCTCAACTTTCATTAGAACAAATTAATAAATATTTTATTGATAATTTAAATTCTTATGGACAAAAAATGAGACGTTAATATTCTTTTTTAAATTTTTAAATTAATAGACTATCTTTGATAGTCTATTTTTTTTGTTGCTATTTTATCTAATTTTGTGTATAATAACCTAAATTATAGGAGAATATTATGACCGATTTAATTAAAAAACCGTCAATTGAAGAACTACAACAAATGTATTCACAAAATGGCAGTTTACGTGCTGAATATTTTGAAGCTGTTAATGGTCGGGATTATAAACCTTCTGATATTCGGACACATAAAGATCATATTCTTAGCTATGATCCTATCCAAGATGTTCGCATTCGAAAAACTGTTTGTAAAATGAATACTTCTTCAAATTGTGGAGCCACTAAAACTCTTATCGGTTATGTTGAAGCAAAAACGAATACGGTTGAAGCTAATGTAGCTTCATTTACTAATGTTCTCTATTTCCCTTTAGCTAAAGATATTAACATGGTTATGATTAAATCTTTGGATGTGCAAACTGTTTATCCTAAAGTTATGATCGAACGCTTTAAAATGGTTGAACAATCTAAAACAGGCAGAGAAAACTTATCTTCTATTATTAGATTAACTCATTCTGCTAATTTTTATTTTTCACCTTCAGAAGAAAATTTCTACTTTTTCTTTGATGTTCGCTTTTTTGATAATTTTTCTTCTGAATCTATCAAACATATTTTACCTGTAAGTAAAAATATTTTTGTTTATAAAAATTTGTTAGCTATTCGAAACAAAGATCTTACTGAATTAAAAAACTACTTAAAATCAGAAGAATATCTTTCGTTTTTAAATGACTATTCAAATTTATTTCTTGATTTTTCAACAGGTGAAGAAGTTATTTTTATTAAATATAAATCTTCAAAACAAAACTTTCTTTTAAGCTCACGTTTAAATGAAGTTGATTATTTTTCAAAAAGTTCATCAAATTTGCAGTTTGTTAAAGCTATTAAATTTGGTAAATATATTTACTTTTATAAAGATGGACAGATCGATGCTAAATCTTGCCAATCATTAAATAATAATGAACTATCTTTAGATACATATCAATCATTTAAAAATGAAATTTTAACGGGTGATACACCTTTAACGTTACTAATTCCATATTCAGACGAAGACTGGAATTTACTTACTTCTATTCAATTAAAATTAGAAGAAATTTCTAAAACTCTTGAAGATTTTTTTGTTAGCTCTAAAAGCGAACCACAAAAAGGAATTCAATTTGATAATAAACTGCAACCTAATTTATTAAAATTACTTAAATGATATTTTTTATTGACTAATTATATTTATTTTTGTATAATTATTTTATTCAAACAAAGAGGTTTTTATTATGTCAAAAATTAAAATTGTTGTAGATTCTTCACCTTCAAATCCAAGAGTAGATTTTGATTGCTTAGGTTTTATGTTGACAAAAAACTATATTGAAAATAAATTTTTCAATAAAGCAAAAGACGTATTATTATCTAAAGATTATGAATCTGTATTAGAACATAAACGTGATGCAAGAGAAATTAAAAAAATAATCCAAAAAACAAATCAATTTTTAATTTTCGATCTTTACAGATATGAACATGGTAATGTTATTTTTAAAGTTGCAGACTCAAATCCATTCAATTGCCAATTTGATTCTGGTTTATGTGGTTGGGTTGTTGTTGCCAAGAATGACGTTCGTAAAGAATTTAGTTGCACACGTATTTCTCAAAAACTAAATGATAAAATTAAAAAAGTTATCAATGGTGAAATGGAGCAATACACAAATTATTGCAATGGTGAAGTTTATGGTTTTCAATATATTGATTCTGAAGGTGATGAAGATTCTTGTTATGGATTTTTCGGTTATGATTTTGAAACAAACGGTATTCTTGACTATATTCCAGAAGAATTTCATAAAGCTTTGAAAGACAATAATTTCCCTATCGATCAATGGTTAGATATTCACGGAAATGAAGTTGAAGATGAAGAATTAGAAGACGAATTAATGTACGCATAAGTCTTATTTTTTGTTGACTATATAGACCTATTATTATATAATAGGTCTATTCTTTTTAAGAGGTAATACATTATGCTTATTGGATTATTTGTTTTATGTTTAATTGTTTATTTGTTTGTCTTATCAAATAAATATGATAAAGCTAAAAAATTAAATCAACACTTAATTACAGAATTAAGTAATGGCGTTTATTCTTGTAAAACAGATCCACAAGAAAGAATTATTATTGTAGAATTAAAACATTCTACTTTAACAATTGATCAAGATGATTCAAGCAGCTATACATTGAGTAAAAAATAATGGAAACACTACATCAAGCTTTTGTTCGTAAATCACAAGAACAAATTCAATTCGTAGAAAATAAACCTGATTGTGTTGACTTTCATCAAGGTTGTGTTGATGCGTTTAACTTTTTTCAAACAGGTATTAAATCGAAAGAATTTTTTCTTGAAAATTTAAAAAATCTTTCACTTGAAGATAAAAAACATCTTTTAATGAATATAGAAAAGAAAATTGAATCAGAAAAAGAAAAAACAAAAATTAAAGTTTACTATTTTACTATTCAAAATAAAGAATATATTTCATTAGATAAAGATAAATTAATTTCTTGTTATGTAGAACTTATCAATCAAGCCCAAACACGAAAAGAAATTAAATCGCAATTTTCAGATAAAAATATGTTTCTTGAAGAATTTAATCAATATAAGGAAAAAAGCAATGTTACAACAATTGATTAATTCATACTTAAAAAAACAAGAGAACCAAAACAAACATCGTGATTACTTTAGAGGTTTTGAAGCCATTCAACATTTTATAGATAATCATAGTTTTTTTTATTTTAATGTTTTACCTGACTCAATTGAAGAATTAAATAATTATAAAGACATTCTTCAATCTATGATTTCAGAAGAAGAAAATCAAGGCTCTGTTACAATTTATTTAGCGAGCGTCGATGATTGTGAATCAGAATATTTTTATACAGAAGATCTTGGGTTAGAATACATTAAAGAGCAATTACCAAAATATATTAAAGATAATGCAGATAAATTATATTTTGAAACGAATATTAATATCAGACCTATAAAAATTTTCACTGCTGAAATTTCTGATTATTTTTCTGGTAAACAATTAGAACAAGCTTTGATTTATTTTAAACTTGAAAATTTTTAATTTTACATATTGACTTTTAATAATGGATAGATTATATTAAAGCAATCAGGATATAGTATTTAGGACAATATAAGGAAATTAACAGGGAACGTACTTTCGCAGGTATCTTATAATGGTTATTATCTCGTCCTTCCAAGTCGATAATGTGGGTTCGATTCCCACTACCTGCTCCATTCCTATCCAAATGAGAATTATTCTATGTTAAAACTTGTTAATAATCAAAATATTCTTTCTATGTCAAATTCAAAAATTTTTTATTTTGTTCAAAATAATGCTTTTTGTACTGATTTTGACATTGATTCTTTCGAATATAAACCAGAATTTATTTTAACTCCGCTATTTAATCATGTCGAACCTTTTTATTGTAAATCATTAAAAGTGACTCAATCAGGTTTGTTTTGTAAATATTCAAATGATATTTTCATTAATCAATATGTTGCAGCTTTCCTTGCGGCTACAAATGATTATCTTAAAAATAAAAATCAAGACGAAGGTTTTGCTGCATTTTTATTTAGAAAATGTCAAGACAAAGAATATATTGATTTCTATAACAATTATCTTTCATCAGGTAACACTGAATATTCTCTTAATATTCAATTGTTTGATTATGAGTTTAAAATCTTTTCTTAAAATATAAATATTTTCTCTTTGCTATTGATTTATTATCTCTATTTTTGTATAATATTTGAAAATAGCAAAGAGGAAAATTAAATGTCAGATAAATTCATTCGTTTCAGTTCCATTGAAAGCTTATTCAATCTTTCTAAAGAAATGTCTGCTTTACGCAATCGTTATTCTTTAGATTTTACTGGTTTAACTGTTGACTTAACTGGCTTTGTTAAAGTTCATGGTACTAATTTTGGCGTTTCTTATTTAAAAGATGGCTCTTTACAATATCAATCAAGAGAGCGCGTTTTAGATCTTTCTAAAGAAAATTTCTATAACACTTTCAATTATTTCTTTTTAAACTTAAAAGAAGAAACTTTAAAATCTATTCTTTCACCATTCATGAATGATACGTGTGAATCAGTTATGCTTTTTGGTGAAATTTTTGGTAAAGGTGTTCAAGGTAAAGTTGGTGTATCTAATTTTGAAACCTCATTTATGGCATTCTCTTTAGTTCGTATTTATACTAATGAAGAAGGCGAACAATATAAAGAACACTTAGACCTTAATTTGATTCCTTCTATTCCTGAAAAACGCTTTTATAAAAAAACGGATTTTAAAACTTTTAATTATTCTTTAAAATTAGATAATATTCAATCTGCTTTCGATGACCTTATGGCTTTAACTTTAGAAGTTGAAGAATGTTGCCCTGTTGCTTTTGCAATTGATCCTACGATTGCTGTTAAAACTGGCGAAGGAATTGTATGGGAAGGTAAAATTGATTTACCTAATTTTAAAAAAATCGTTGTTTTTAAAACTAAAGGTGAAAAACATAAACGGGGCGGTGATGGTACTCAAAAAGCACAGCGTATCAAAGAAGAAAAAGTCTATACACCAGAACAAAATAAAGGTATTCAAGACTTTATCGAATTAACTGTCACAGAAGATCGATTAGAACAAGGTTTTGAATATTTGATTAACGCTGGTATTTCATTAGAAATGAAAAATATGCGGCACTATTTAGAATGGTTGCAAAATGATATTCATAAAGAACATTCTCACGAATTTCTTGAAATGGTAGGTTCTACTGGTTTAGATTGGAAACCTGTTAATAAAAATATCTGTGCTATCGGCGTTGAAACATTTAAACAAAAATTAATTCAATCTGATTAATACTTTTATTTATAAAAAGACGGTTGTTACCGTCTTTTTTTATTGTTTTTTTATATAAAATGTTGTATAATTGATTTATCAACGAATAGAGGTTTATATGGCAACTTTTCAAATTTCAGCAGAATCAGTCATTGAAAGAGCGAGACACTTATTTCTTTCAGAAGATTTTCTAAATGCATTTACTGTTATTTCAGAATCCTTTGATCCTATTAGTTATCCTGATATTTTATCTTTACTTCGTGGCGAATTAGATTTGGTCAATTTAGAACTTGTCGAAGGTACTGATGAAGATTATAAATCAGATGTCAAAGATATTTTATCTAATCATGATTTTTTAATTTCTCATAAAAATAAATATTATCAAATTACTTCTTCCATTCCTTTCGATATCTCAAATCAGTTTAATGATTTATCTAATTATTTAAAAGATAATGAAAATAAACTTATTTTTGAAGGGGCTTATTTTAAAATTTTATCTACAATGATTAATAAAAATCATTATGAAGCACCTGAAATAGTTATCTATTCAAATAATAAAATTTATATTCTTGAATTATTTAAAAATAATATTTTTCAAGATATTTCTATGCTTTATGAATTTCCACATTTAGCAATTGAATCTTTTAATCAATATCAAGACTCTATTTAAATTTAGTGAGGCTTTTATATGTGTCAACCGTTAGACTCAAGTGAAATTACTCTCGACTCAAAATTTAAAATGATTACAAAAAAAGGAGAAATTCCTGTTTATGTTGCTACTTTTTACTCCGCAACAAGACGATTACTTTTCCGTTATTTTCCTGCAACTTATTCTATGAAAGATATTGCAACGACTATGAATGAGATTTTACATAAACAATATCCAAATTTGCAAAACATGATCGATCAAGGAAAATCTATCGTTGAATTCGAAATCCAACGAGGTTAATTCTTTACTTTCTTATTTTTTTTTGATATAATAACCTTAATTATCTTATTAAGGTTATTGTATGTCTTTCTTACTTAAAAAATCAGGTAAATATTATCAATTAGCTGGATTTTATTATTTCAATAATTCCAGAGAATATTCTTTTTCTGAATATTCAGGATCATATAAACAAGATTTTAAACAAGTTCATCCTCTAATTCAAAAAATTGCAACTCATGGATACGGTTATTTCTGTAATATAACAGAACCTAAAAAAACAATATATACAGAACATCATAATGCTTTTATTTCAGATATTGGATTAGATCCTTATACAACTTTTGTTTTTGAGTCTCAATTATGTTCTTTTTTATTTGTTCCTTATCAAGGTACTTTATCTTTTAATACAAAACACTATACCGATCCTAAAAAAATGATTTTTGATTATGTTAATCAAGGAAACTCTATTTATCTTTTAAAATCTTCTTTTAGAATGCTTCAAGAATTATCTAATACTATTTGTAGTGGTACTTCTAGAAAAAATAAAGATATTGAAATTATTAATAAAGAAAATATTAATCTTTTCTTTTTTCAATCTATTAAACCTTTAGATAGTAAAATAGTATATAAAGAAAGACAATTACCAAAACAAGAAAGTTTTGAATTATGTGAAAACTATAATGAAGAAATGAATATTCTTCGTGAAAAAATTATTCAAAAAGCAAAAAATAATGGCGGATTTTTAAAATTTATTTTTGAAAATAAAGAATATCTTATTCCTAAAATTCCATTTATGATTTGGACTCATTTAATAGGAGTTCATTATTTTACAGGTAATGAAACTTTTCAATATGATAATTACTCTTGGAATACAGTTTGCAAAGATCAAGGAATTAAGACATATGAAGATAGTTTAATTCATTCAGATTGGTGGATTGGTGCAGGATTTCCAATTTTTGTTTATACTGATACTCATAATTATTATCATGATTTTAATAAAGCACTTAATAATTTTTCATTTGAAGTTTCAAAATTTAAATTAAATAGTGCAATTACTTTGGCTGGACATGATTTACCTGAAATCACTGGTAAAGTTGTATTACGACCACAAACATTAGAAGATTTTAATGAAGATGATATTATTGTACTACCAAGTGCAGGTGTTGAATTTGATTCATTTATTCGCAAATGCTGTAAAAATGGTAAAGGGGCTGTTATTGTAGAAGTACACAATAAAGTATCACACCTTGTCATTGTATCCAGAGAAATGAATCAAAAAGGAAAACAATATAGATTGCTTTCTATGCCTAATGCTTATTCAACATTAAAAAATGGTCATTTTTATAAAATTAATACAAAAAATAATGAAATTCAAATCTATAACGGAGTGACTGAGATTAAATGAATATTACCAAAGTAGTTTGTAAAGATACACACCCTTACGATGTTTATATAGGTAGAGGAAGCCCTTTTGGAAATCCCTACGAAATTGGCAAACATGGCACAAGAGAAGAAGTTATTGATTTATATCGAAATCATTTATTTTATCAAATTGATAATTATCAAATTGATTTTAAATTATTACTTAGCTTAGAAGGTAAAACTCTTGGTTGTTATTGCCCTACTGGATTACCTTGTCATGGCTATGTTATTATTGAAGGTATTGCATATCTTAAAAATAAATTAGCGAAAAGAGAACTTTTTTTATAATTCTCTTATTGATTTACTATTACAAAAGTTGTATAATACATTCTCTTTAACAACAAAGGAAAAAAAATAATGAAAAATATGATTCGTGCTTTAATTGTTTCTGTTACTGCTCTATCTATGACCGCTTGTACTTTCTTTGATATCAACGTTGAATCAACTGCAGTTTCATACGTTTACATTAAAGATATTAATGATTCAGAACGCTATAATAGTGGTTCTGATTATAAAGTCAATTATCCATTTCAACCTGATCGAAAGATGCTAACTATTGACTATGGCACTTCAGTTCAACCTTTTAAAGCGATCTACACTTTACCGACTGCTCAGAAAATTTCAATTGAAGTCAATGCAGAAATTATTTATCAATTAAAACGTAATCCAGAAGACAAAAACAATAGTCTTCCATATATTAATGATAAATACGCTCAATTTTTTGCTCAAAACATTAAACCTAAACAAACAGAAAATGATTATTATTTAATTGATGGTGAAACTGTTTATAATAAAATGATGGCTGAACATGAAGATTTAGCATTTAGAGCAGTTTTTAATGACTCTAAAACCTATACCAGTTTTGATGATGTTGAATCAAATATTCAAAAAATTCAACAACAAGTTAAAGAATCTTTAACTCAAAAAGCTAAAAATAGTTATATCGAGATTATTGGTGTTCGAATTAAAGATATTCCTGTACCAGACGAAATTGCAACTGGACGTAAACAAGCTTTAGCTTTACAACAAAATGCAACTAATAAATTAGCAGAAATTGATAATGCTTTAAAAATTATGGCTAAACAAACCGCTGTTGATGCTCGTAAAGCTATGAATGATGTTATT
>JACCDS010537227.1_pt1 | contig 10006 bp, 4 predicted proteins | sample 7446441 | NCBI WGS metagenome assembly JACCDS01 (sample SAMN15323445, study PRJNA562643) | freshwater metagenome | isolation source: river surface water | place: USA:Blue River Watershed | collected 2017-08-17 | reverse complement strand
CTGAAGTAAGTTTTGAAAAATAATCAGCCGTAATCGACATTCTATTATTGAAAAGTTCTAAATCTACTCCTATATCACTAATGGTTGTTGTTTCCCACTTAATGTTTGGATTACCCAATGAAGTAGGTGCGACCCCAGGCGCAATACCTTGATTACTACCCAATACATAGTTCTGTGATAAATCTAAACCAGAGGTAAAAGCATATAAACCAATTTCCTGATTACCCAATTGTCCCCAGCTACCACGAATTTTAAGGTCTGAAATTGCACTAAGGTCTTTCATGAAATCTTCGGCAGAAACCCTCCAAGCAGCAGCGAATGATGGAAATACGCCATATTTATTATTGGTACCAAAACGGGAAGACCCATCAATACGCACATTAGCTGAAACTAAGTATTTGTCTGAAAAATTATAGTTTATTCTGGCTAAATATGAACGAATTGACCATTCAGAGGCAGTACCTCTGGCTCTGTCGTTCAAAGCTCCTGCATCTAATACTCTGATGTCATTATTCGGAAAGGTTTCACGGTGAGCGGTATAAGTATCATAACGGTTTGCTTGTTGGGTAAGACCAACCAATGCGGAAATACTGTGTTTTTGGGCAAAAGTATAGTCATAAGCCAAAGTATTTTCGTTGAGCCAAGTACTGCTGTTCAGATAGGTTCTATCTAATGTACTGATTGTATTGGTTCTTCCACCAAAAGCATAAGTAGGCGTAAAGCTAGTTCTATCTTCAATCAAAATATCAGCCCCTAAAGTCGTTCTGAATTTTAAGAAAGGAAGAATGCTATATTCTGCATACACGTTTCCTAACAAGCGGTACCTGTCAATATCGTTCTGAAAAATATAGGCATTAGGCACTGAAGGCAAGTAACCTAATTGTTCGCCTTGGCGTGTTGCATAGCCATATTCTCCGTTCGCAAATCTGTAGGGAATCGTTGGCGAAAAACGAATAGCATTCACAAAAGTCTCATTCCATTGTCCACTTCGTTCTAATCCTTTGGTAAGCGATAAGCTATTTCCAAATTTGAATTTCTTAGTGATTTGATGGTCGGATGTTACGTTTAAAGAAAGTCTATTATATTTAACACCAATACCGATACCTTCTTGAGAGAAATAGCCCATTGAAACCGCATATTGCGATTTTTCAGAACCGCCAGAAATACCAAAATTATAGTTTTGAATAGGAGCTGTTTGAAAAACTTCTGCGATTTTTTCGTTGCCTACACCCAATGTATCTACTCTTCCCCAATAAATTGGTAAACCTGCATTGGTCCTTGCTTCATTTTGTAAAGTGGCAAATTCTGTCGCATTCAGCATTTTAGGTAAACGCCAAGCTTTCTGAATACCATAATAGCTACTAAAAGTAATTTTTGCTTGACCAGCTTTCCCTCTTTTCGTCGTAATCAAAATAACACCATTGGCAGCTCTGGCTCCATAGATTGCCGAAGATGCAGCATCTTTCAATACCGTCATTGATTCTATATCATCTGGATTGATATTACTAATGCCTTGATCTGTAATTACGCCATCAATTACATAAAGAGGATTGCTGTTTCCTGTTGTACCAACTCCTCTGATTCTAACAATGGGTGAATCGCCCGGACGACCAGTGTTTTGAGTTACCTGTACTCCTGCACTTCGTCCTTGTAAAGCTTGCCCGACGTTGGTATTCACCGTGTTCTCAAAATCTTTTGAAGAGATAGTAGATACTGCTCCTGTCAAATCAGATTTCTTCGCTGTGCCATAACCAATGACGATGACTTCACTAAGTGATTTTGTATCTTCTAATAATTTTATCGTTAGAAAAGATTGTTTCCCAACTGTCACCTCCTGACTAACATAACCTACTGAAGTAATGACTAAAACCGTATTTTCATCACCAATATTCAATGAAAAAGTACCATCGTTTTTAGTACTTGTACCAATGTTAGTGCCTTTTACTTGGATATTTACTCCTGGTAGGGCTTCATTATTTATACCTGTTACTTTTCCTGAGATGGGCAGAAATACTATTTCGTTTGTTATGTCGATTAACTTGTTTTCGACTAAATGCTTTTTTTCAATTTTATTCAATAAGATTTGTCTGCCAGATACTTCGTAAGACAACTCTAAAGAAGCACATAGTTTATCTAATACTTCTATCAACTTACCTTTGTCAGTATTGAAATTGACTCTTTGTTGTGGATTAAGTACTCGATTACTATAAATAAATTTTACGTTAGATGACTGCTCAATTGTTTTTAAGGCATCTTTTATTTTTTGATTTGAAAAGTTTACTGTAACAGTTTGATTCAACAAGCTTTGGGCATCGCTAATATGGGCTGAAACCACATTAGTGAACACTAAAACCCATAAAAGTTGTACAAAGGTTAATTTCATAATACTCCATATAAAATGGTGGATTTTGGGATTTTTTTTCATAAATTCGTTTTGTTAAAATGTTCGATTTTGACAATAAAAGGTCATTCGTCATTTCTGACGATTGATTAGGAGACGTCGGTAAAGTGGCCGCTTTATCGACGTTTTTAATTAAAAATTGATTTTAAAGTCATGAAGGACTTCATTGTGAGGGAAAGATTGTCTGTTTTTTTTTCATACACTAAAAGGGTTGTTTTATGATATACTGATTATTATTGTTCATTGCATCCTACTCCACTAATTATAATTTTCCCGTTCACGATTTCATAAGTTGCTTCTACTGATTTACTGATTAGTTTTAATTTTTCAGATAATGGTTCGTCTGTCAGAGAGGCTGTTACTAGGCAATTTTTAAAGATGTTTTCATCACATACAATGGTAATATTATAGGCTTCTGAAAGGTCTTTAAATATTTTGAGTACTGATACTTCTTCATACTCAAAGGCTATATTTTGAATAGAAATAGCTTGTTTGTCAATTGCTTTAATGTTTTTCTTTTCAAAAGTGAGCAATTGTCTTTTGATGATAACCTCTTGATTAGGGCTCAATACAAATCCTTCTAATTTTTTATGATTAGCCTGCTGTTCCGCTTCAATTCCATCTGATTGATATACAGAAACTTTCCCCGTTTTAACACTTACTTGAATTTGTTTATCGTTTGGATAAGCCTTCACATTAAAACTTGTGCCTAATACTTTCGTAATGATTTCATGAGCATGCACATAAAAAGGTTTAGAGGGGTCTTTGGCAATTTCAAAAAAAGCTTCACCTGTTAAATATATTTCACGGGAATCGTCCGAAAAATGATTGGGATAAGATAGCTTACTTCCTTTCTTTAAAATGACAGAACTACCGTCAGGCAAAACAACTAGCTGTACAGCATTTGATAAATTCCCTACTTCTACAAGATTATATTTGGAAGAAGCTTCACTAACTAAATCTGAATATTCGATAGTTTTTGTATCGACCTTTTTATAAAAAAATACAGAAAGAACAATGACTAAACTTGCTGCCAAAGCCGTAATTAGCCAAAGGTTCTTTTTATAAAATTTAGCTGGTTTTACACTAATATTAGCATGATTCGCACTTTCATCAATCGTAGAAAAGATGGATTTTTTTAACGATTCTACTTGGAGAGAAGACAGTTTTGGTATTTCTAATTGATGGATAGTCAATACAATTTGGCGTGCTGTTTCTACATCAGCTCTTTTGAATGGATAGGTTTCTAGCCAGTTTTGCCAAAATTGTTCTGTAGAAATATCAGTAGAACAGACCCAAGAAATGAAGTAATCATCTTGGGCTAATTGTTCTGGCGTATAATATAAGTAGTCAAACATTGTATTTATTGAATAATAATTTGTCTTTCAATAATACAGAGTTGGGTGCTATATTTTACTACTAAAGAATTTTAGATTTTTTTTAAATTAATTGAAGAAGAGAAAAAAGAGGGTAATGCAATACACTAATTTACTACGAAGTTTGGTCAGTGCATTTTGAAGAGTATTCGCAATGGTTTGTTCTTTTAGATTCAATAATAAGGCAATGTCTTTAATTTTCATGCCAGAAAAGTACTTCAAAGAAATAATTTCTTTTTCTCGTAGCGACAACATATCTAAAGAATCAGCTAATTGTTTATCTTGTTTATGCTGTTCTTCAGTCTGTATCCACAAATCCTCGAAAGAGTCATCGTTATCCTCCAACATTTCCTCGTCAAATATTCCAGTATAGATATTTTCTTTTGTGAGGGTGTTTAAAAGCGTGCGTCTTAAACATTTATACAGATAAAATTTTACCTGAACGTCTTTGGCTAAATTTTCATGATAATGCCAGATTTGAATAAAAACGTCTTGAATGGCATCTTGTGTGAGGGCACTATTATTAGATAAACGATAGCCATAACTATGTAATTCTTGTACGTAGCGGTCAAAAATCAAACCCAAAGCATTGATATTGCCTTCTACGACCGACATCCACAGCCTTTGGTCTTCTTTTTGATTCGATATTTCGTAATAATAACCTTTCATCTTTGATTCATAAAGAGAAGGCTTATTTATAAATACTCAAAAAGTTATTATTTTTATTAAAATAGTTAAATAATAAACTTTCAAGAATCGCATTGTATAGGTTTATTGCAATAAACAAGAGAAATAATTTCATCTGAAAGGCTTAAATTTGTTCATAAATTTGGAAGAAGCTCTACTAATTTTGGCAATAGTGAAATACGAAAGTATCATTATAACCTAAACCTCTAAAATATGTATTTAAAAAGCAATCTGATACAATTCTTAAAAACAGATGAATCCATTCTTGATTTTATTGAGGAATATGCACTTGATGGTTTATGGTTTTGGAATGCCGAAGACAGCAATCGTTCTTGGGTAAATACAAAGTTGAAAAGTGTTTTGGGCTATCAACAAAAAGATAATGATGTTGCTTTAAATCAGCAATTTATACATTTTTTTAAGCAAGATTTTTTCTTAAATACTATTGATTACTCAGTCGAAAAAGGCAGTTATTTTCATCAATTTACCTATTTTCATGAAAATGGAAATAAGCTGGTGATGGATTGCAAAATGCTTAATGTATTTGATGAAAAGAAAAAAATGTTGGGTGTATTAGGGGCAAATACTTTTGCTTTTCAAGTTGATATTGATGCAAATAAAGTAGTCCTTGATTTAGATTTTTTCAATCAGCTCAAAAAAAACGAAGAGATTCTCGAAGAGAGTAGCCAAATGGCAAGAGTTGGTAGTTGGGAAATGAATTTGAATACTGGAGCTTTATACTGGAGTAAAGTAACCTGTGAAATCCATGAAGTACCCGATACCTTTCAGCCTTGTTTAGCTGATGGAATTAATTTCTATAAAGAAGGCATTAGTAGAGATACCATCACAAAAGCCGTTGAAGATTGTATAGCACTAGAAAAAACCTTTGATGTTGAACTCCAACTCATTACTGCAAAAGGGAATGAAATTTGGGTAAGAGCAATTGGGAAAGCCGATTTTTCAGCATCGAATGATAAAAGGATTTTTGGAGTTTTTCAAGATATTAATCAAATAAAAAAAATAGCTGTTGAATATACTCAAACAACGGAATTATTAGCAAAACTTGCAACTCAAGTACCAGGAACACTCTTTCAGTTTCAGTTACTTGATACTGGAGAATCTTACTTTCCATATACTTCTCGAAATTTCATTAATTCAAATAATTATTATGAAATGACTCCCCAACAGAGGAGTGCCTATTATTTTCAGCACATTCATTCAGAAGACTTGCCCATAATAATGCAAAAGGTGCAGCAGTCGGCTAAAACATTAACAACGCTAAGTTTTCAATATCGTTATCATGATGAAAATAGAGGTACGCTATGGATTGCTTTAGTTGCTAATCCAGAACGTTTGGTGAATAGCGTTTTATGGCATGGATATTCTATTGAAATTACGAAGAGTAAAAAAGTAGAAGATGAATTAAAAGACACCAAAAGGCTATTGCAAGAAAGTAATAAACTTGCTATGATTGGTGCTTGGGAAAGTAACCTTAATACTGGAGAATCAAATTGGTCTGATTTCACTAGAGAAATCTTTGGGATTAATGAGGCTTTCCAGCCTTCTATTGAAACTATCAATACTTTTTTTAAAGAAGGAGAAAGTAGAGATGCCATTTCTAAAGCCTTGAATTTGTGTATTAATGATGGTCAGCCATTCAATCTTGAACTGGAAATGACGAATAATTTTGGAGATGAAATTTGGGTAAGAATTATTGGTTATGCAGATTTTTCGGAATCAAATAATAAAAGAATTTTTGGATCGATTCAAGATATTTCTTACATAAAAGAAATAGAAATAGGGAAAGAAGCATCTAATATTTTACTCACAAAACTGACGAAACAACTTCCGGGAGTATTGTATCAATTCGAGGTAAATCGTAATGGAGGTTCATCTATCATCTATCACTCAAATGATTTCTTTGAAATAGAAGGTTTCAATAAAATGTCTTCTGCTGAAAAAGCCAATGCTTTTTGGAAAATTATTCATCCAGAAGATTTTCAAGAAATGACAGGGTTAATCATGCAAGCTGTTAAAAGTTTTTCAAAATTTGAACACGAGTATAGAGTCTGTTTACCTGATGGAACGATAAAATGGGTGCATTCGATTGCAAAACCAGAAAGAGTTAAAAATGGAGTACTTTTTCATGGTTATTTATTTGATATTACACAACAAAAAGAAATAGAATTAGCATTTCAAAGAACAAGAAACTTATTAGAAGAATCAAGCCGAGTTGCTAAACTCGGAGGTTGGAGTTTTGATTTAAAAACCAAGGTTATTCATTGGTCAAATCTTATTAAAGAAATTTTAGGTACTCCAGCTGACTTCAATCCATCACTAGAATCTGGAATAATATTTTATAAAGAAGGGCATTATCGAGATTCGGTAAGAATAGCTCTGAAAAACTGTTTAGAAGAAGGAATACCTTTTGATATAGAATCTAAAATTATTAATACAGCAGGGAAAGAAATTTGGATTAGAGTAGCTGGTAAAGCTGAAAAAACAAAAGGAGAAGTAAATCGTATATACGGTATTTTTCAGGATATTGAACATCTTAAAGTAGCCGAAGCGCATAAAGAGAAACTTCAAAAATTAGAATTACTATTGGCGAAGGAAAAAGAGCTTAATGCTATCAAATCAAGGTATCTTACTTTAACTTCACATGAGTTCCGTACACCTTTGGCTGCTATCTTGGGAAGTACAGAATTAATAGAAATGACAAACGATTTTATAGAAAATAAGTCTGTTTCCGAGAAAATACGTAAACATATTGAAATCATAAAACTACAAATAGATAGATTATCATTTATGATTAAAGATGTTTTGTCTTTAGAAAATACAGGTGCAGATACAACAAGGCTTACTACTCAGTCTTTTTCTATTAAAACATTTGTATCAGATTTACGACAGTCATTACCAAGTAACCAAACGCTTGAATTATTTTTACCTGATGATGATAAAGAGATAATTTCTGATAAAACATTGTTGGATGTGATACTCAATAATTTACTCAACAATGCCTTTAAATATTCCCGTTTATCGAATCAAAACCCTGAACTCCAATTAACATATTTAGATAAATCAATTGAGATAGCCATAAAAGATTATGGAATTGGGATTCCAGCCAAGGAACAAGACCAAGTATTTGAGGCATTCTTCAGAGCGAGTAATTCTATCAGAACTGAGGGTACTGGTTTTGGACTGAGTGTTGCCAAAGAATTGACGGAAAGATTAGGAGGAAATATTACTTTTCATAGCGTAGAAGGAGAGGGGAGTACCTTTTTGCTGAATATTCCTTATTTCATATAATTTTTTGGTTCGTAATTTTAATAGCACTTGTCTTAAAACAAAAAACAGTCGGAATATTTTCCGACTGTTTCTGCATTTCACCAATATGAAATTCATTTCGCTTCTGAGTACCACTTTTTCTTGAACCAGAAGGCTACTCTAACCAGTAAAATTAAAGCAGGAACTTCTACCAAAGGACCGATTACTCCTGCAAAGGCTTGCCCACTGTTTATTCCGAAAATTCCGATAGCAACTGCGATAGCCAATTCAAAATTATTTCCTGTTGCTGTGAATGAAATGGCAGTATTTTTAGCATAATCAGCACCCATTTTTCTGCCTATAACAAAGCTCACTAAAAACATAATAATAAAATAAAGTACTAAAGGAACTGCAATTGCCAGTACATCAAATGGAATTTGTACAATCAGTTTTCCCTTTAAACTGAACATTAATACAATGGTGAAAAGCAAAGCAATCAAAGTAATAGGAGAAATAAATGGAATATATTTATGATTGAACCACTCAATCCCTTTCCACTTTATCAATACATATCGACTGATAATTCCTGCAAAAAAAGGAATGCCTAAATAAATCAAAACACTTTCTGCAATTTGTTCAATAGTGATATTTACTTCCATACTTTTCACCCCAAAATATGGTGGTAAAACAGTAATAAAAAGATACGCATAGATACTGTAAAATAGAATTTGAAAAACGCTATTTAAAGCTACCAATCCAGCAGCATACTCTCGATTTCCTTCTGCTAATTCATTCCAAACGATGACCATTGCAATACATCTTGCAATACCGATTAAAATTAAACCAACCATGTATTCAGGTTGATTATGAAAGAAAATGATTGCCAATACAAACATCAAGATTGGTCCAATTATCCAATTTAATAAAAGCGAAACACTTAGTATTTTGGTGTTTTTGAACACTTCACCGATATTCTCAAAACGTACTTTTGCCAAAGGCGGATACATCATTAATATTAAACCAATAGCCAAAGGAATATTGGTTGTTCCACTAGAAAATGAATTAATAAATTGGGATGAATCAGGAATAAAATAGCCAATCCCTACGCCCAAAAACATGGCTAGAAAAATCCATAAAGTTAGGTATTGGTCTAAAAAACTTAGCTTTTTCCGTTGTGTTGGATTGCAATTAATAGCACTCATAAACTCTGATTTGTTTATATTATACAGTTGGGCTTAGCGTCAGCCATGTATTATTTTGAGAGTAATGATTTAAATGTCTTTGTGAGCATTCTCAAAATTCATTTAAAAGCAGATTACTTCAATGTTTTTGAAGTAAATTATTATGTAATATTGCAATATTACGATAAACATCTAAAATAAAAAAGAGAATGGTTACTGTTTTCTTTTTGTGATTTGTTTTTTATTTAACATAACATAAATTATAAAGCTAAACATATTCTTTGCTTATCGCTTCCTTGTACTTATTTAGCAGTAAATGTTTTCCGTTTTCTGAGGCTATTTTTAAAACACTAACTTTACACAAAGCATCGATTCTAGCTATTTGGTCATTAGCTGAATTTATCTTTCCTAATTCATCATCAAAACCTGCAATATTTTTTATAGCATTTTTAATGATTGAAGTAAGTTTTTCAAAGTTTTCAAAAGATAGGTCTGAACTACCTAGATAGTTTTCGAGCCTAGCTCCTTTTCTATAAGTTGGATAATTTTCTAATCCCATGAATGCCAACATCCAATCCATACTGTAATAACCAATAGTCTTAGTAATTCCTACATAATCTGCAATTAGTTCGTCGTGAAGGTTATTAGACGCACTGCCATATTTTTTTAGCGTAAATAGATGTGTACACTCATGTTCAAGTCTGATTGAATAGGAATATAACTTCCATTCAGATTCAGATATTGCTAAACTACTAGCAGAAACGTTACTGTAAGGTTTTGTACTTAAAATGATTATTCTATCTTTAAATAACCCTGAATTTGGTAAGACATTTTTTACAAATTCCTCATTCCAGTTTTCTGAAGGATTATTTGCTAACCAATCTTGTTTCAAAGAATGTAATCTATCCCAATTATTAATTCCATTAATTAGTATTGCCCCCATTGAGTCAGGAATAGAGATTGGGCTATTTTTGTATAAAAGGCTTTGAACTATTTGTTTAAAATCCTGATTGTTAGGAACTTTTATCACTGGAACTTTACCCGCTATACTTTCAATAATATTAATTTCAATTCCCTCAGGGTCAATAAGGTTT
>JACCDS010395951.1_pt1 | contig 10006 bp, 8 predicted proteins | sample 7446441 | NCBI WGS metagenome assembly JACCDS01 (sample SAMN15323445, study PRJNA562643) | freshwater metagenome | isolation source: river surface water | place: USA:Blue River Watershed | collected 2017-08-17 | reverse complement strand
TCGACAAGGGCTATCGCGGGGTTGAGGTCGACGGGGTGCGGATCCTGCGCTCGGGACAGAAACGCGGGATCACGCGAACGTTGAAGGCGATGATCAAGCGACGCAGTGCGATCGAGCCGACGATTGGGCACATGAAGATGGACGGGCGACTCGGGCGCAATCCCTTGAAGGGCGCGCTCGGCGATGCGCTGCATGCGGTGCTGTGCGGCGCCGGTCACAACCTGCGGCTGCTGATGAAGAAGCTGCGGCTTCTTTGGGACCGAATTCGGGCGGTGCTGTTGGCGCTGATGGATGCGCCTGGTAGGGAGAACACGCCACGATCAATCTGCGCCATCTGAAAAAGTGAATTGTTCAGGGTGGACGAATTAGCTCGGCATCTCCCCTTTTTTTGCTGCCCAACATGTAGCGCCATCAGGTCTAAGTTGGTGTGCTTAGACTGAGACCGATTTGATGCGTAAAACGATTCGTCTGTTGAGATGGTGTTTTGTCGTGAATTCATGCATACGGCATGGTTCAGTAAGTGTGCCAGAATCTGAACCCTAAAATCTAGCTAATTCGAGCATCTTGGATTTTCAGAAAGTTGTCGATTTCAGGGATCAGAAGTGAGTTATTTTGAGAGCCATTCAGTTAATTGAGAAGTCATCAACTGATAGCTCCAGACCTGTGCCAATCAAAGCGATGGCAACTGCAGCTTTGCTCCTGCTACCGTCGGCGTCATAGCTGAGCAGTCCTGAGTCGCTGTTGTAGATGACGAAGTTGGTCGGGGAATTGGCTTCTGCTCCAACAGCAAAAAAATTCGAAGTAGCCTTCAACTTGCTGGAAATTTTGCTACTGAGTTGGATTTGATCTTCACCAACGACAAAATCACTGATCACGTCGATGTTAGAAGCCGAGAGCTTCGACGTGAAAACGAATCGATCGGTACCGCTGCCACCGGTCAACGTATCGACACCCAAGCCACCGTCGATGGTGTCATTTCCATTGTCGCCATCGAGTTGGTTGCCGAACTTGCTGCCGAAAAGCTTGTCATCGAAATCGCTGCCGACGACATTCTCAATGTTTTTGAGTGAGTCGATGCCAATCGCAGCAAGATCATCAGCGAATGTCGACTGCGCCTTGCTTTTTGCGAGATTGACGTAAACACCAGCCAGAGCGTCAGCATAGTCAGCAACGTCTATTCCTCGTCCACCATCAAGCTTGTCGTTGCCCTCGCCGCCATTTAGCGTATCGTCGCCGTCCAAGCTAGTCAGTTTGTCGTTGCCAGCCATCCCCATAATTTGATCATTATCAGCAGAGCCAGATAAAACATCGGATTGATCAGTGCCTCTGATACCTCCATCAAAATAGAGCGGGGCGTATTTTACGCTCGTATATCCCTTATCAACTTGCAGTTCAGAAATTAGATAATATGTGCTGTTTGGTCCTTGAGCTATTGCCGCTTTGCCCCCACCGTTTTCCACCATATTTGAAAGTTTTTGACGATATGAATCAACAAACGTATGGTCGGCCTGCTGCATGAGAATTGTGGTGGAGTTATAAACTGGCGCATCCCAGCTGCCTTCGCTCAAAAAAATGTCAGTCAACCCGTCCCCGTTGAAATCTCCAAGTTTGGGGGCATAGTCGGCGGCAGTCTCTTTAACATAACCCTTTCTAACTGTATCCGTTACATCTTCAAAATTTCCACCGCCTGCATTTCTTAGGAATTGCACTTCTGAATATAACGGCCAAGTCTCCCCATCAAAGGATGGTCTGCTAATGGCGAGCACATCCAATAATCCATCTGAATCAAAATCAAAGGGAGTGGCTCTTACATCATGGCTATGGCCCCATGGATCGCTGATGACACCGTAAACTGGCAAGTCATAAAGAGGTAGGTCAAATCTTGCCGAGGGAAGACCAGATACGAATTCAGGTCTTATATCACCATCCGAATTCTTAGAAAATTTAAATAGAGCAGTATCGCTGTCAGAGGGCTTGTGGTGATCCGTCAATACCATTGATATGGTGCCGTCACCTAAAAAGTCTCCCAGGGCCACTCCAGAGCCCCCTATATAATCAGGAATTAATTTTTCCGTTAAACCATCAGGACCGCCAAAATAAAATCTGGGGCCGTCACCATATCCAGTTGCAACAATATCGCAAAATCCATCGCCATTTATATCCGCCGCTGCTGAGCCGTGCTGGAAAACTGCAGATCCTAGGTTTGTTTTTTCAAAATATTCACCTCTATTTATAAATTCATATGCATTTGTAGCAAAATCCATATCGGACCATGCTGACGAGAATATATCTATAAGGCCGTCGTTATTAAAATCACCAAATGATAATTCACTCGTACCCTCAATTTTTCTTAAGCCATTTGGAAAAATGTTTTCAGTGATGTCTTTCAAATATCCTTGATCCCAACCGAAAATCGATATTTGTGTATTGGTATATTTTTCTGAAGTGACAGGTTGAGTTTCCCAGCCAGACGAGATAATTTCGTCCATTCCATCGCCATTTAAATCAACTACATAGACCATGCTGCAAGCATATGAAGGACTCGGATCTCCTTCGCCAGAGAAGAAATTGAAAGTACCCGCAAATTTTTGTGGTCCGATGGTAAGCATTTAATTGTCTCGGCTGTGGCTTGTAAGTAATTTATCTGCTTTAAACCGCCGCAGGCAGCTAAGGACGTTGGCATTCGTGCGGTGGTGAGCCTGACAAAGCATCGCAAAGTTGGTTCGACACAAGCCTCGATCGACGTCCACGAGCAAATGAAGCGTCCTGCGGTTGAGATGCCGTAAACCAGCCCAATTCAAGCGACGACGAAATCGGCTTCCATTAAAATCAGACCGGTGCCAATCAAAGCAATAGCAACTGCAGCTTTGCTGCCGCTACCGTCAGCGTCATAGCTGAGCAGTCCTGAGTCGCTTTTGTATACGAGATGTCCTGATGCGATGAAGTCTGTGCCTGGCGTGAGTGCCTTGAAAAGCTTCGCACTCAGTTGGATAGTGTCGATACCTGCTTGAAAATCGATGGTGTCGATATTTTTGGTGCTGGGTTTGGAGCTAAACACGAACTTATCGTCACCATCACCACCGATCAGCGTGTCATTTCCGAGACCGCCATCGATCGTATCGTTGCCTGCACCGCCTTCGATGGAGTTAGCTATCTTGCTGCCGGTTAGCGTATCGCCGAAATCGCCAGCAATAATGTTCTCGATGTTCTTGAGTTTGTCGGAGCCAATGCCAGCTGCATCCGATCCATCGGTAGAAGTCGCAGTACCTTTTGCTAGATTGACGCTGATGCTCGCAAGTGCACTGGTGTATTTGGCGGTATCAATGCCCTTGCCACCGTCATAGGTGTCATTTCCTGCACCGTCACCGCCGATAATTAGGTCGTTTCCGTTGCCGGCATTGATAACATCATTGCCATCACCAGCAATTAAAATATCCTCTCCGTCACCGCTTGTGATGAAATCGTCACCAGCGTAGCTATTTATATTGTCTTCAAATTTTGTTCCTGAAATCTTATTCGCTCCGGCGAAGAATCGTTCACGATATGCCTCGTCGTATTCGTCATCCCCTCCGAGGTCGTAATCTGAAATATCAATTTTAAAAACCTCTACACCAGTCGGATCAAAAAGCGAAACAAATCCCCCGCTACCCGAATTAGTATAATCTCCTGCAGTATAAGTAAAACGATTATCGTACGTAATTTTGGCTTGCCATCCGTCATTAAATGTTCGGTCCAGCAAGGTATTGGTACCTGAAAACTCTCCCTCTCCGTTGTAAGAGAAATTCCCTTGCGTGACTATCTTTGTCAGTACATTGGGAGTGTCAAAAAAGGAACTAAGTGTATTTGCAGAAAAAATCTCAATTTCTGATATTTTGGTTCCAGCTGCGATTGAGGATTGGTCTTCTGATACTTTAAACATGCCTTTCATAATAAAGGTTGTACCATCCACAGACGTAAAAACAATCTTGTTTAGGTTCCATTTTGACGTATCGTCTGAGGGAAAGCTGCCGATAACCTCTAATGTTTCGCCAGTCTGCCAGAGTACTTTTTTTAAAGTTGATGTGTTAACTAAGGGCGAGCTTGTGGAGCCATTAAGTGTGATGTCCCTAAAAATTTTATCCAGACTTTCGACAATAACATCGTTAAATGTCTTATATTCAGGATAAGTTACGATGTCATAAAATTTCTCAAGGTCTCGCTCAGTATTTTGAATGATTATTGGTTTGGCTGACATGATGTAATAATTTTTGGTTAATAAAATTTTTTCTGAATATTCGTTGGGATTGCTAATAAATTATTTCATCATTGATGCGAATCATTTTTTCCTTAACTTAGTTTAAGCCAACCTCTCTGCTGCCATAGTTGCCGATAGCTTTGAGTAGTGCCGCTCAATGATCGCCGCTGAGTTGCCCATTTACTTGCTCAGCGTGTGTATGTCTGTCCGGTTTTCCAGTAATTTAAATGCGGCATAGGTGTGGTAGCCAGAAAGAAAATTGATTACGCACTTCAAAACGCAACAGTTTTAAACGACAACAAAATCGCTTAATGAAATATCCAATTCCTTGCTAATCAACGCTATGGCAGCTGCAGCTTTGCTGCCGCTACCGTCAGCGTCATAGCTGAATTGCTGAATACACACTCCCAACCCTAACCTGAAGCTGTTTCGCAATCTGCTTGATACCCATTCCCTTATCTCGCAGTAGCTTCACAGCAGTTCGCATTCCATCGTTCATCTTGCTCGGTCGACCAAGCTTTACACCGTTCGCTTTTGCTCTGTTTTGCCCTGCAATCACTCGCTCACGAATGAGATTGCGTTCGAACTCTCCGATGGCTGCGAAGACGCTGAAGATCATGCGACCGCTGGGTGTACTCGTGTCCATGCTCTGCTGCTGGAAGAACAAGTCGATCTTCAGTGCTTGAAGCTCGTTCAGAATTTCAATCAAGTGCTGAAGACTCCGTCCCAGGCGATCGATGCTCCAACACATGACCATGTCGAATTTGCGCTGCGTTGCTGCGTTCAACATCGCATCGAGTGCAGGACGATCGTTGCGTCCCTTGGCGCCAGAGATGCCCTGATCGACATATTTTTTATAAATCCTATACCCAAGTCTTGCGCAAAGGCAACGAAGTTCTTGTAGCTGGTTTTCTGCTGTCTGTTTGTCTGTAGAGACTCGTGCGTAGATCGCTACGATTTTTGACATGCCAAGTCCTTTCAGTAAATTTGAAAGGCTCAGACAGACTTGACTGAGCCGAGAACTCAATCGCTCTCGGTCTCACGCTGAATTGCTCACACATGTGTAGCAAACATGTTTGGAAATGAAAAATCCCGAATCTTCTACCTTTGATATCAGATAAGAATTCGGGATTTTCTATGTACTGGCGGAGAGAGGGGGATTGTAGCTTCTCTCTTCAAACCCCAGAAAAAATGCGGGTTTTCAGGCGATCACTTCGCATTTGTATCCCGGTTTGTATCCCGAAAAACGCACGCTTATTTTAAATTTTACATGCGTTCACATACGAATACAATTGCCTGTCGCGCACTGGCTTACTTAATTTCACTGGATGCTTATCTGCGCTTGGTTTGAATCCCTATGTGGCATTCTTACGATCGACTAGTGCTACATTCTGGCAAGGCGCCAATTGCTCTTTAGCAATACCATCGTAGACCAAGCTACCTAACACATCTGAAAAATATTTTGCCCTAGGGGAAATTAATAATTTTTCGAATAGAGGGGAAATTCTATTGACCTGACAAGGCGAAGGGCAGGCTAATCCTCGGATTGCCTATCTTGCTCTGAGTTCTCTTCTGCGTACTCCTGACATCCTTCGATGAATGAATTCGAATTGCCATCGCAATCATCAGGATCCGATATCCCATTTTCCTCGGCCCAGTCATAGCCAGCTTGATGACCGGAGCAATCAACTGTACAAGGGTAAGAACCGAAATGCCGTCGGGGCGAAGGACTGTAGGAATATCGAGGCTGCTCTAGCGGGTAAGGAGGTGGCTCTGAAGAGTAAGAAGTTGGAGGTACTGAAGGCAAAGAGGCTGGCTTATCCTTCTTACCAAAGAAATAAAAAGCTCCCACAATTACTGCTATCCAAAGAAGGAATTTGGAATTCATTTCTCGGGAAACGGCCTTATGTGTTGGCTATATTTATATTCTTTTTGAGAAGAGAAAAATCCCCCACATTCAGACTGCTTAGAACATCCAGAACACTCCGAGACATACTCATTCTTCCAATCGCTTATGGATTTCCTGTAGGCGGGCAAAATGTCTTCATTCACCAAACATCTCTGATGATTATAAACTGAGACATTCATTCCGTAGCTACGCAGCAAACCAACTGCCTCACTGAGTTGGTCTCGATACTCAAATGGGTCAATCCACAGCAAATCGAGATTAGCCCGTGTAAATCCAGTTATTTCAAGACCCATTAAGGCAACGTGATCAACAAAAAGTAGGTTCCTAGCCATAAAATTGGCAAACGAAACAAGGCGATCGACTGTAAGTCTGTGGATTACAAATCGAACCTCCACTTTTGCACCCAGTGCCTTGAGATTTATTATCCCTCGAATTGTCTCATCAAACGCTCCATTTGATTGGACAACGTAATTATGAGTTACAGGGTCATCAGAATAAAGAGGAATGCCAAGCATCATGTCCTGATGCCCAACCTCGCTATAATTTTTAGCGAAACCCCAGTCAGAAAAACTCCGACCGTTACTTAATATGTGAATAGCGGTTTGAGGAAGATAAGATTTGATGATCCACATCAACTCAATAAATCCACTCCCATAAGTAGTAGGCTCCCCTCCAGTAAAACCGAGCTCAGGAGTATCACTTGGAATAATTTTTATAAGCTGCTTTGTCTCCTCCAATAACCAAGAGTCGTTAACATTCTTTGGAGGCTGCGAGCACATTAAGCAATAATGATTGCACCTCTCAGTAAGCAAAATAGAATTGTGAGGAGAATTTTTTCGAAAAAGAACGCGCAGATGCACGCCCGCCTCATCAATCACCACGATATCGCCATCTGAAAGATGCCATAAACTTTCTGGCAGCTTAAATTGCGCTGGAAGATCAGCATTTGCAAAAAATTTATTTTTTCGAAGCACAGCCAAATATCCATCCCCTTCCAGAGGATTGTCTGATAGAAGGATTTTATTAGCAGCCAAAGCCTCAGGGAGATTTGCGTTGTCCGTGACAATCGCGGGACCTAGTCGCTTGCTGACCTCTGAAATTTTTTCTAATTTTCCATGCAGGTGAATCATCTGCCATTTGCCCATCGAAAAAATAACTTTCGAACAAAAACATCCTCTTCCATCAATCTAATTAAGTGGCGGAATATTTCCATATTTCTTTTGCAGAAATCGCTTTCTGGTTTTTTACCTACGAAATCTTTATGAATTGCGTAATGGTAGACTGGATCGGCACCGCAGTAAGGTTCAAATGCGCAGTCACTACACATTGGAACGCTAGCCGTAAAGGACTCTTGCAAAGGATTCAGTAAAGAGTTCGAAGAAAAAATTTCCTCGTAAGAGTGAGTCAACACATTGCCTAGCAAAAATGTGTTGTCTCCCATTTCAGCCAGCATCCGACTTTCATCGGAGGGATGTACTGAGCCATCATAATTATAAACAACAGCTGCAATACCAATTCCCGCAGGATTCATTAAGTCTACAAAACCTGAATCCTCGCTTGTAAGCATCTTTTTTAATATCGTGGAGGCATAATACTCTTGGAAGTAGATGCCTTTCTTATTTAACTTAATTATGTACGCCAAGCCCTCTTTATAGAAATCCAACCATTTTTCAGTTGTGTATGCCCTATAGCTTTTTGTCTTTATTGCAAATCCATAGGGTGACAAAAATCTCAGGAAGATCCCAGTAAAATCTCGCCTCAAATATTCATCAATGATTTCTTTTACCCTACCAAGACTTGCCTCAGTAGTAGTCATGAGTGCAGAAACCTGATCTTTTCCTAAAATTTCTCGCGTAAGTTCGATGCCCTTTATCGCACGCTCGTAACTATCTCTCCCTGGGCGGGGTCGGTTTTTATTGTGCAGATCAGCCGGCCCATCCAGCGAGGTAGAAATGTGTATTGAATTGTTTCGGCAAAACTCCAGCACATCTGCACTAATCAACGCAAGATTAGTCGCGATTACAAAATCTAAGTTTCTATTGTGGTCTTTATTCCGTTGCTTTGCGGAATTAACAACCTGTTTGATACGATCGAAATTCAGTAATGGCTCTCCACCCTGAAACTCAATTTTTATGTTCTCTGACGGAGATTTGAAAACCAAATCCAAGGATTTTTCTGCCACTTCTTCTGACATATCGAATGCGTCACGATCTTCAGATTGCCGCGATACTTGGCAATAGGGACAACTATGCTCGCACCGAAGAGACACCACAAAAATATGTAGAGAGGTGAAATCAGCGAGCCTTTTAATCTTTGTTCTAAATTTCAGAGAAAGAAGATCAAGCGCGACTTCATTCGTTTCATCAAACACGAAGTGTTTCGCTCGAAAATCTTTGTACTCTGCACTGTCCGCTGATAATTTGTGCTCAACAAGCTGCAAAAGAACAGATCGTGAGATGACCAAATGCTCGCCCACCATGTTGGTCGCGACCACTCTCTGTTCATCTAAGGGGGAAAACCTGAAGGGAAGAAGATTGTACTTGCCAGAAGTCTTATTGCTATAAAACTGCAGAGGCTGAAATTTACTCATTTTTAATTAAAGAAGTCCTCGAAAAGACGTGCGAGAGGATCAAATTCCGGTATGGCTCAGATTCAGCTTTGATCACCATACGCAGTTCTTGATCAAGGACTTCTTTTTTGAAGTCATCGACTATTCTATCCATTGATGCTTCAGATTTCGCAGTAACAGACTTCAAGACAACTTCAAACAAATCCGGGGTCACTGAAATGTCTACGATGCACTTGTCCAACAACCGATAAGCTGCTTTTTTTAGTGCATCGGCAGAATAGAGCGACTTCTCAAAAACCAATTTCCGGTCATCCACGATCAATAACGACTCGAGTAGTGAGAGGCATGCGACGCGTGCGAAGCATGGGAGCGATGCGAATAGTGGTCAGCGACTGTTATGCCTTGTTCACTCCGTCGGAGAATTAAGCCATGCCATTCCTCTCCGCGTTTAATAGTCGCCAGATGATCACCTTGGTTCAGTACCGGCTTTACAGAGGCAAGTCCCTTTGCCGCAGAGTCGGATAGGCTCAACTCGGTTGGGTTCAGTTTTGTTGTCTGCGCTGCATCGCTAGTCGGCACAATAGCCGCCAGGGCAGTGGCTACAGGAACGAGAAACTTTTTGGTTGAATTTTCCATTGTCGTCCTCTCAGTGTATTGGTACAGGAATTCTATCAGCGGAGCTAGTTCCTTTTTAGCAAAATTGACTCTTCTAGTAGGTTGTTCTATTCGTACCCACTCTACTGGGATTTCGGAGACGAACCTCACTCCGCGAGCTTAAAAGCGCGTCTCGATAGGTCAGTGGCAAGAAGGCAGTTCCGCAAACATTCCAGACGTGCGGCAGGGGACTGCCAATGCCACTACCATCCAAACGGGATAGGCACTAAGTAAAGCTTCAGTTGTTCTACATTTGAAAATAACCGATAGACGGACTCACAGAATCACATCTCAGCATCTTCGGAAATTCAATGATGAATCGCCCCGGGTTTTGAGGAGGCTCCCACTTTTGAGAGAATGGAGCGGTAATCCCCCCGGAATTGAGGGCATTCAGAAGTAGAGTCACGCGGCCATGGCCAACCGCTGTTTTGGGGTGAAGCCGCCCAAGGCCATGTTTGGGCGATCGTGATTGTAGCCATACATCCACTGAGTGGCGAATAGCTGCACTTCCTCGAGATCCGTCCAGTAATACTGCGATAGCCACTCGTAGCGTACCGTGCGATTGAATCGCTCGACGTAGGCATTTTGCTGCGGCTTGCCGGGCTGGATGTAATTGATCCGGATGTGCCGTTGTGCTGCC
>JACCDS011952693.1_pt1 | contig 10007 bp, 11 predicted proteins | sample 7446441 | NCBI WGS metagenome assembly JACCDS01 (sample SAMN15323445, study PRJNA562643) | freshwater metagenome | isolation source: river surface water | place: USA:Blue River Watershed | collected 2017-08-17 | reverse complement strand
GGGCCAGCGTGTCGAACTCGTCGAGCAGATGGTCGATGACTTCGACGCCATAGGCGGCGGGAATGATGGCGAAGGTTTCGTCCTCTTCGGCCAGCGTCGTGCCGGTGAACGCGGCGGCGGCGGCGAAGGAGGAAACGCCGGGGATGGTTTTGACTTCGACCTCAGGCACCAGCTCGCGAACGACGCGGGCGAGGTGGCCGAAGGTGGCGAAGGTGGAGGCATCGCCTTCGACCAGGAAGACCAGGTCGCGGCCCTCGGCGAGCAGTTCGACGGTCTGCACGGCGGCGCGGCTCCAGGCCTTGGCCAGGATCTCGGCGTCGCGCGTCATCGGGAAGACCAGTTCGACCGCGTCGCCCGGCACGGCGATGCCGCCGCGTTCGACGATGGACAGCGCGTAGGACGATTCCTCGGCCTTCTTCACCGGGTACAGCCAGCGGGCGCCGGATTGCAGCGCGCGCCAGGCTCGGCGGGTGATCAGCTCGGGGTCGCCGGGGCCGAGCGAGGCGCCGATCAGTTTGCCGAATTTCATCCCTTCACGTTTTTGTTCAGTCATGCGTTTTCCTTGCTTGCGGTAACAATCCACACCGGGTTCTGCGCCGCCATCCGGTGCATGTCGAGAATCGGCTGGCTGCGGCTGGCCTGCAGTTGCACGACATCCCAGCCGGCGCCGAGGTCTTTCAGCGTCGTCGTCGCGCTAGCCAGGTTTTCCAGCGTGACGAAGTTCATCACCAGGCGGCCACCGGGCTTCAGGCGGCCGAGGATCAGCTGGATCAATTCGGCCAGCTCGCCGCCCGAACCGCCGATGAACACGGCATCCGGGTCGGGCCAGGTGCCGAGGTGCTGCGGTGCCTTGCCTTCGACCAGCGTGTAGTTGCCGACCCGGAAACGGGCGGCGTTGGCGCGGGCGTTTTCGGCATCGCCTTCGTTTTTCTCGATGGCCCAGACATGCCCTTCCGGGGCCAGGCGGGCGGCTTCCAGGCCGACCGAACCGGAGCCGGCGCCGATGTCCCAGACCAGCGCATCCGGCTTCAGGCGCAGCTTGGCCAGCGACAGGGCGCGCGCTTCCTGCTTGGTGATCAGGCCTTTTTCGGGCGAGCGCTGGATGTACTCGCCGTCCTCCAGCCCGAAGGCGGGGGCGGCCGTTCCCGTGCGTTCGACGAGCACGACATTGGGTTGCGGGAAGTCGATGGCGGCGGCTTCAGCCGGGGTCAGGCTGCGATAAATGGCCTCGTCCGGCAGGAGCAGGCGGCAAGCCACCGACAGCCTGGCTTCGTCGCCATAGCCGGCCAAGATCAGCGCCCGGGCCAGCCGCGCCGGATTGTTCTCCGGGCCGGTGAACAGTGCCACGCGCGGATGGCGGGCGATGGTTCGCATCAGCTTGTACAGGCCGTGCGACGGCGGGGCGCCAAGCACCCATTCGCCGGCATCGGCGGTGTGGCAGGTGGCGATCCGGATATCCTGCCAGGCCGTCTGGAAGCGGGCGAAGGCCAGTTGCAGCGTCGATACGGCAGGAATGATCTCGAAGCCCTGTGGCCCGAGCTTGCCGGTCAGCCAGGACGCGATGCCATGGCACAGCGGGTCGCCGGTGGCCAGTGCAACGATGCGTTGGCCGGCTTCGCAGGCCGCAGTGATCCAGCCTGGCACCTGGCCGAGCAGGCCATCCATGTCGCGGTATGCGGCAGCGGGCGCCAGGTGTGGGCGCACCAGGTCGAGCGTGCGCCCGGCTCCGATCACGATATCGGCCGTCGCCAGCCGCTGGCGGGCACTATCCGACAGGCCGGCCCAGCCGTCGTCGAGGATGCCGAGCAGGGTGCAGGTATTAACAGGTTTCATCAGGTTCCACGCGGCAAATGAACCGGCCTTCGAAATCGCAGACCAGCACGGTCAGGCGATAGTTGCCGGGATAGTGGGTGGTCAGGCTGCGGATGGCCTTGATCGCCAACTGGCGATGGAAGGCTGCTGAGAGGCCGAGGGCGGCCAGCCGTTCGGCGGCGAAGCGGGCGGTTTCGGCGGCGCGGATTTCCTCGATCAGGTCGTCCGGGGCGCCGACTTCGCGCGCCGAGTCGGCCAGGATGTCGCGGTCCACCTCGGCCTTCCAGGCGTGGGTGACGGCCAGGCCCTGGCACATCTTGGTCAGCTTGCCGACCATGGCGCCGACCGTGATGTTCGGCACGCCGCGCTTGATGGCGCTGGTGAAGGCGGCCTTGACGAAGTCGCCCATCTGCACGAAACAGGAGTCGTCGAGTTCCGGCAACTGGCGCATGGCGAATTTTTCGGTGCGCCCGCCGGTGGTGAAGACCAGGTGGTCCTGCCCCTGATTGACCGCGACATCGACGGCCTGGACGACGCTGGCGCGGAAGGCAGCCGTCGAATAGGGGCGGACGATGCCGGTGGTGCCGAGGATGGAAATGCCGCCGACGATGCCGAGCCGGGCGTTCAGGGTCTTTTTCGCCATTTCGTCGCCACCCGGCACGGAAATGGTGACTTCCAGGCCGTCGTGGTCGAGCAGTTCGCCGGCCACGGCGCGCACGTTGTCGACGATGTTGCGACGCGGCACCGGGTTGATCGCCGGGCCGCCGACTTCGAGGCCCAGGCCAGCCTTGGTCACGACGCCGACCCCGAAGCCGCCCTTGAGCACGACCTCCCCGGCCCGGTGCGGCAGCAGGCGCACATCGGCCGTCAGGTGAGCGCCGTGCGTTGCATCGGGGTCGTCGCCGGCATCCTTGACGATCGCAGCATGGGCCAGCCCGGCGCTTTCCTCGACGCTGCCGTCGATCACCGCGAATGCCTGATCCTGGCCGTTGGGCAGGCGGCTGACGACCGTTTCCGGGACTTCGCTGAGCAGCAGGCCGAGCGTCGCCGCCCGCGCCGCCGCCGCCGAACAGGCGCCAGTGGTGAAGCCGGTGCGGTTGCCGCGCTGGCGCTTGGCGTCGCCCTTGCGAACCTTGGCCGGCGTAGGTGTCACCGGCAATGTGTCTTCGCTCATGCGGCCTTTTTCTGTTCGGCCTCGGCCAGCGACAGCATGGCGTGGATGGCGGCGACGACCAGCGTCGAACCGCCCTTGCGGCCCTTGATGGCAACCCACGGCACGTTGTTCACGGTCATCAGCAGGTCCTTCGATTCAGCGGCCGAGACGAAGCCGACCGGCATGCCGACGACTAACGCCGGGCGCACGCCTTCCTCGCGGATCAGGCGCACCAGTTCGATCAACGCGGTGGGTGCGTTGCCGATGCCGACGATGGCGCCATCCAGCTTGCCGAGCTTGTGTGCCTTGCGCATGGCCTGCACGGCGCGGGTGCTGTTCTCGGCCTTGGCGGCGTCGATCACATCGGCGTCGGAAATGTAGTGGTGGGTGCTCAGGCCGAAGTGGGCCAGGCGCGGCTTGGAGAGGCCGACGCAGATCATCTCGACGTCGGCGACGATGGGCGTGCCGCCCTTCAGCACGGCCTGCATGCCGGCTTGCATGGCGTCGGGGTGGAAGGCGGTCAGGCCGTTGAATTCGAAATCGGCATTGGCGTGGATCATTCGGCGCACCAGCGGCCATTGCTCGGCGGTGTAGGCGTACGGGCCGGCCTCGGCGTCGATGATGGCGAAGGAGTCGTGCTCGATGGCGCGGCCGGCTTCGGTGAGCTGTTCGGTAACGGTGTTGGCGGCAGTGTTGATGGTCATGGAAAACCTCGCAAATCAAACGTGTGGGTGGGAGCAGCCGTGGTGATGGTGGTCGTGATTTGGCCCATGCTGATGGCCGCAGCCGCCGCTCTTGCCGCCCACGGCCGTATGGCTGTGGTCGTGCAGGTGTTCGTCCTCGGCCGCCTCACGGTATTTGCAGCCATCGCATTCGAGCATGCGGCCTTCGGGAAGGGGCTCGCCGACGACCTTGGCGTCGAGCAGCGCAAAAATGCCCGGATCGAAGCCGAAATGCGTGCCGAGCGCGAAGGCGACCTGCGGGTATTGCTGCTTCAGGCGGGCCACCTGTTCCTGGATGCGTTCGATCAGCACGCCGGTGAACAGGTATACCGGGACGATGGCAATTTGCATCGCGCCCAGCTTGACCTGTCGCTGGACGGCCGTTTCCAGGCGCGGCCAGGTGACGCCGGTGAAGGCCAGGTCGACCAGTTCGTGGTCGTTGTCCTCGAAGACCCAGCGCGCCATCTTGGCCAGTTCGCCGTTGGCGCCGGCATCCGAGGAGCCGCGGCCGAGCAGGATGACGCCGGTGCTCATCGGGTCGGGCATGGCCAGTTGCTTCATCAGGCGTTCCAACTGGCCCTGCAGCACGGCGAAGATTTCGCGCCCCATGCCGAGGTGGCGGGTGACGATGAACTCGACCTCGGGGTGCCGCTGGCGGGCTTCCGCCAGTGCATGTGGCAGCTCCATCTTGACGTGGCCGGCGGCGTTGAGGATGAAGGGAATGGTGATCACCTGCCGCGCCCCCTTGGCGGCGCGGTCCAGCCCTTCGTCAAGCAGCACCTCGGCATGTTCGATGAAGCAGACCTCGATGCGCCAATCCGGGTGCTGCTCGCGCCACTGGGCGGCAAAGTTGATGGTTTCCCGGTTGCCCTCGCGGCCGCGCGAACCGTGGCCGACGAGCAGGATGGTGGTATCAGTCATGAAGTGTCGCCTTGCGGAAGCGGTGGCCAAAAGTGGGGTCGTACAGCTTGGAGCGGATCAGGTCGGGCCAGTCGGCGGCGCCCAGCGTCGGGCTGGCAACGATCATGGCCTGGCTGGCGATCTTCTCGTCCTGGCATTTGCGCTTGATGTCCTTGAGCGTGCCGCGCACGATCTTTTCCTCGCCGGGCCAGCTGGCTTTTTGCACGACCAGGATCGGCGCATCCTCGTTCCAGCCGGCTTTGATCAGCGCTTCCTGCACCTTGTGCAGCAGCGTGATCGACAGGTAGATGCACAGCGTCGTCTTGTGCGCGGCCAGGGCTTCCAGTTCCTCGCCCGGCGGCATCGGTGTGCGGCCAGCAACGCGGGTGAGGATCACGGTTTGGGTGATTTCCGGCAGGGTCAGCGTTTCACCGGCGGCGGCCATCGAGGCCATGGCCGACGAGACGCCCGGCACCACGGTCCATTCGATATGGGCGGCGGTCAGCGGCCGCGTCATCTCGATCAGCGCACCGTACAGGCCGGGGTCGCCGGTCTGCAGGCGGACCACCGTTTCGTGCTGGGCGGCGGCGGCGATCAGCCAGTCGGTCATCTCCTCCAGCGTCATGTCCTTGGAGTCGCGGATCTCGCAGCCGTCCGGCGCGTACAGCGTCGCCGCCTGGTCGACCAGCGAGCCGGCGAAGAGCACGGCGCCAGCCGCTTCGAGCAGCTTGCGCCCCTTGACGGTGATCAGGTCGGGATCGCCAGGGCCGGCGCCGACAAACCAGATTTTTCCGGGCATTTACGGGGTTCTCCTGCGCCGGATCGGCGCGCTAGGTGAGGGTGTGTTCATGGCGACACCATGGGCGCCAGCGTGGCCAGCAAGGCGTCCAGGCTGCGCGGCACCGGCTGGGCGGCGACCTGTCCGCGGGCCTGCAGCACCCGGTGCAGATCGACCACGGCCGGCAGTTTCTGGCCGGCGGCGGCCAGTGTCGGGGCCTGCTCGGGCAGGTCGCCGGCGGCAAAACTGGCCATGCAACGGCCGGCGGCCAACAGATGCAACTGGTCGGCCCAGCGGTAGGCAAAATCGACGTCGTGCGTGGCCAGCAGGATGGTGATGCCACGGCCCGAAAGACGATCGAGAACGGCCAGCAAATCGGCCTGCATCGGGGTATCGAGGCCGGCCATCGGCTCGTCGAGCAGCAGCAGGTCGGGTTGCATGGCCAGCACGCCGGCGATGCAGACGCGCTTCTTCTGGCCGAAGCTGAGGTGATGCACCGGCTTGTCGGCCAGTTCGGTCATGCCGACAGCGGCCAGCGCCTCGGTCACGCGCTGGCGCACCGTTGCCTCGTCCAGCCCGAGATTGAGCGGGCCGAAGGAAACATCCTCGCGGACATTGCTCGAAAAGAGCTGATGGTCGGGATTCTGGAAAACCAGGCCGACCCGGCAACGCAGGGCGTTGAGCGCGGTGCGGCTGTAGTCCAGCGGCACGCCGTCGAAAGCGACGCTGCCCGAGGTGGGCCGCAGCAAGCCGTTCAGGTGTTGCAGCAGGGTGGTCTTGCCCGAACCATTCACGCCGAGCAGCGCATTGCGGCTGCCGAGCCGGATGCGCAACGAGCAATCGACCAGGGCCGTGCTGCCGTCGGCGTAGATGTGGCCCAAGGCGCGGGTTTCGAGCAGGCAACTCATGCGCCCAGCCTCGCTGCCAGGATCAGCCCGGCCCCGGCCACCAGGGCCAGCCACTGGTGGCGGCCGGCTTGCGGGTAGTCCGGAGTCAGGAAGCGTAGCGGCCCATCGCCATTGCGGGCCAGCGCGGCGCGCTGCAGGCAGGCAGCGCGTTGCCAGACCTGGATCGCCAGATTGGCGACGAGCAGGGCGAGCGAGCGCAGGCTGCGCCGGGTGTCGCCATAGCCCAGGCGAGCCCGTTGGGCGACCCGGGTGTGGCGGATCGCGCTGCGCAGCACGAAGAGCATACGGTAGCAGAGCACCATCAGGTCGAGCAGCACCTCGGGGGCGCGCAGGCGGCGCAACAGGGCGAGCAGGTCGGGCAGCGGCGTGGTCAGCACCAACCCGATCAGGGCGGCCAGGGCCGCCAGCGAGCGGGCAGCGATCAGGGCGATGGTCGGCAGCGCATCCGGGGCCAGTTGCCACACCGGGCGGCTGTCGGCATCGAGGCTGACCGAAAAGGCCAGGCTCAGGCAGGACAGGGCGAGAAACCCGGTGGCCGGCAAGGCGACGCGCAGGTAGTGGCCCGCCGTCACGCCGGCGCCGCCCAGCGTGGCGCCGGCGAGCAGCAAGGCGACGAGCAGCGCGCTGCCCGGCGTCGTCGCCGCAAAGGCCGCGATCAGGCCGGCCAGCGCAAAGCCGCCCTTGGCCACCGGTGTCACCTGGCGCCAGCGGTTGCTATAGGCCGATTGCTCAATCAGCACGCATGTTCTCGTTTTTCCGGTGTTTAGCTGCTTTGCGCAGTTTTTCGCGGGTCACCGAGGCGCCCAGCCAGTAGCCGATGATGCCGGCGCCAATAGCGGCTTGCAGTGCGAAAAGCAGCGATTCGACCTGGTCGCTGGCCGGTTCGAGCAAGGGTTCGAACCAGCGCTGGTAATGTGGCGCGATTTGGCCGATGGCCGCTTGCGCCTGGTTGTCGGTGCCACCAAAGGCCTCGCCAACTTGCCCGTCCGGCCCGCTGGCCGGCTTCGGCACCAGCCAGAGCGGCAGCGCGGTGAGCAGCACGACAGCGCCGACGATCAGCCAGGTCTGCTTTTTCATGCCTGTGCTTCCCGGCCGGCGAACAGCGGCATATGGCGCAATTCCTCGGCATTGAAGCGGTTCAGCGCATTGACCACGAGCACGGTCAGCAAGCCTTCGCTGATCGCCAGCGGAATCTGGGTAATTGCGAAAATGCCGGCGAACTTGGCCAACGAAGCGGTAAAACCGCCAAGCGGATCGGGGAAGGCCCAGGCCAGTTGCAGCGCGGTGGTCAGGTAGGTGGACAAGTCGCCGAGGCTGGCGGCCAGGAAAACCGCCACCGACAGCGGCAGCCCGACGGCTCGCCCGGCGCGGAACAGGCCGTAGGCGACGAAAGGCCCGACGATGGCCATCGAGAACAGGTTGGCGCCCAACGTGGTGAGGCCGCCGTGGGCCAGCAGCAGCGCCTGGAAAAGCAGGACGACAAGGCCGACTGGAACCATGGCGAGTGGCCCGAAGAGCAGTGCGCCGAGCCCGACACCGGTGGCGTGCGATGAGCTGCCGGTGACAGAAGGCAGCTTGAGGGCGGACAAGGTGAAGGAAAAGGCGGCGGCGACGCCGAGCAGCATGCGGAGTTCCGGCTGTTCGGCCAGGCGACGACGGAGTGTCAGCACGCCGCCGACGACGAAAGGCGCAGCCGCGGCAGTCCACCCGAGCGCGTGCCCGGCCGGAAGAAAACCTTCCAAGATGTGCATGTTGACTCCCTCGCTGTGCATGCAGATTGCAACGCACCATGCCGCAGGGAATTCGATGAAGCAGGATGGCTGCTCCTTGAATACGGACGCAGCCCATCGACAGCCCACCTCCCCTCCCCGGGGAATGGTGCAACTCAAGTCTTTGGGCCGGTCTTCTGGCTCGCCTTCATTCTTCTCCACTCCTTCCCGCGCCGATGGCGCAGTGGTTTGACGTGGAGTCGTCAGGCTTACAGCAGCGGGGGCTGCGCCGGAATGGCTGCTTGCGCAGCGTCACCGGCTTCCCGTTTCACTTCTCTTTGATATTCAGAGAGAAGCACCCAAAGCTATGCAATAGTAATCAAAGAGCGTAATAAATCCAAGCGGCGGGGGGCGATATCGGCGGTTTGCAGTCGCCCGTCCCCGCTAGCGGCGCGCACCGCCCGGTTCGATCAGCACCAGCCTGCCCGTCTTCGGATCGCGGAAGACTTCGCCGACCCGGTCGTAGCCGCTGCCGGCCTGCTGGGTGCCGACGGCGGGGCGTTCGATTTCCTGTCCCTTTTCGACCGGCTGCGGCGCTTTCAGGCTGTTTTGCGTGCCGGCGGCCAGCGCGGCGAGCAGGCCGCAGGCGAAGACCAGCATGACGTCGACCAGATTGACCAGGCTGGCACGCGGGTCTTCGTCGTGATCGTCGAAGCGGGCGTCGAGCTTGGAATAGAGGCGCAGGCGCTTTCTCGGCTGCAATTCGCTCATTGGCCGTCCTCCATGGCTTCCAGCGCTTCCTCGTACCAGCGGCGGCGCAGCTTGCCCACCACGAGGCCGCCAATACCGGCGACCAGGCCGAGCACGGTGGCGTCGAAGGCGACGGTGACGGCACTGGCCAGTTGCGCCGGGTTGCCCTGGCCGAGCGCGGCCAGACCCGGCCCGAGCGGGATGATGGTGGCCATCAGGCCGAGCATGGGCGGAATGCGGGCGAGCAGGTCGGCGCGTTCCAGCCGGTGGCGGGCCATTTTCTGCAGGGCACCGACGTCGCCGGCGGCGCGCAGGCGGGCCAGGCCGCCGAAACGTTCGCCGGCGGCGATGCCGGCCTCGATGGCGGCGACGGCGCAGGCCAGGATCAGGGCGGCGAGGGCCGGGGTGAGCAGCCAGGTGACGGCATCGTGCAGCCAGGCGAAGGAGGTGGCGTCAGACATGGGGTTCTCCGGAGGGAAGGCGGGGGGCTTGCAGGCCGCGCCACAGGCCGAGGGTGAACAGGGCGAGCGTGGCGGCCAGCAGGCCGAGGATGTGGAGCAATCGGTCGGCGATGGACGGGGTGTCAGCGACGGCTTGCAGTTCGTAATAACGGGCGACGGATGCCGTTTCAGGCGTGGCTTGCGGCGTACTGTCAGGGTCTGCGGCAGGTACAGCGACGGCGGGCGCCGGGCGTTCAGCTTTCTGCCCGGCGGCGTTCGCCGCGGGGGCCGGCAGCAGGTCGCCGCGTGCCTTGGCCAGCGTGACGCCGAGTGCCTGCGCGTCGGCGGCATCGAGTTGCGGGGCCAGCCATTGCCACATCGGGTGGTTGGGGGCGGTGTGGCCGCTGCCGGGCAGGCCATTCCTGGCGACCAGGCGGGCCAGTTCGCCGCCCAGCTTCTTGATGGTTGCGGCGTCGCTCTGCCAGAAGCCCTTTTCGGCGGCAACCATGAAGATGGCCAGCATGTGCGCCTTGACGTGGGCGTTGTGGCCTTGGTCGAGGAATTGCGGCAGGCCCAGCTTGTGGGCGTCGTCGAAATACACCGATTTGACTTCGTCCCAGGCCCAGTTCTTGACCAGGTCGGGACGCGTCACCTGCCAGCCCCAGAGGTTTTCGAGGAATTCCTGGCCCATCGTGCGGGCGCCGGCATAGCCATGGCCCATCAGCGGCTTGAGCCAGGCCGGATTGAGGAAGCGACCGCGCAGTTCGCCCAGCAACGCGCTGGCCAGCGGCTCGACGTCGGCCCGGCCCGGCTCGGCGTGCTGCAGGACGTAGGC
>JACCDS011444141.1_pt1 | contig 10009 bp, 6 predicted proteins | sample 7446441 | NCBI WGS metagenome assembly JACCDS01 (sample SAMN15323445, study PRJNA562643) | freshwater metagenome | isolation source: river surface water | place: USA:Blue River Watershed | collected 2017-08-17 | reverse complement strand
AGCTGATCCATGACGTCGCGCTGCAGAATCTTGATGTCACGTTCGCGCTCGATCGCGCGGGGCTGGTCGGTGCCGACGGTGCCACGCATGCGGGCAATTACGATATTGCCTACCTGCGCTGCATCCCTAACATGGTCGTGATGACGCCGAGCGATGAACTCGAATGCCGGCGGATGCTCAGCACCGGCTATCACCATCCCGGCCCGGCCTCGGTACGCTATCCGCGCGGGGCCGGCATCGGCGCTGCTACGGGGGAGTCGCTCGACACCATCGAGATCGGCAAGGGCGCCGTTCGGCGCGAGGGTCGTCAGGTGGCGTTGCTGGCTTTCGGCACGATGGTTGCGCCGGCATTGAAAGCGGCCGACGAACTGAATGCCACCGTCGCCGACATGCGCTTCGTCAAGCCGCTGGATACAGCGCTGGTCACGCAGCTGGCGGCCACGCACGAGCTGATCGTCACGCTGGAGGAAGGCTGCGTGATGGGCGGCGCCGGTTCGGCGGTGGCCGAGGCGCTCGCCGCTGCGGGCATCGTCAAGCCGGTGCTGCAGCTGGGGCTGCCAGACAAGTTCATCGACCACGGTGACGCGCAGGTACTGCTGGCGCAATGTGGTCTCGACGCGGCCGGGATCGCCGCATCGGTCAGGCAGCGGCTCGGCGGCAGTGAGCCGCGGCTTGTGGTGAATAACTAGACCGGAAGCGTCAGTGGGCGACAACGTTCTCATGTCGCCCAACAACAAAGGCGCGCAGCCATGATGGCTTGCGCGCCTTGGTGTTTCAGGCGAACGGCAGCTCAGTCGCGGCTGCGTCCTTTTTCCCAAAGCACGTCGGTGCCGCCGGCATGGCGGTTGAGCACGCGCGCCAGCACAAACAGCAGGTCCGACAGCCGATTTACATACTGGCCCAGTCGCGCATGGACTTTCTCCAGACGGTTCAGCGCCACGATGCTGCGCTCGGCGCGCCGGCACACCGTGCGGCACACGTGCGACAGCGCGGCAGCGCGCGAGCCGCCTGGCAGGATGAAATCTTTCAGCGGTTCGAGCGTACCGTTATATTTTTCGAGTAGTTCATCGAGTCGCGCCACCTGTGCGTCCGTCATCATCACGAAGCCAGGAATACTGAGTTCTCCGCCGAGGTCGAACAGGTCGTGCTGGATCGTGACCAGTTCTTCGCGCAGGTCAGACGGCAACTCGTCGCACAGCAGCAATCCGATATGCGAATTCAATTCATCTACATCGCCCATCGCCTGCACACGCAGCGCGTCCTTGTCGGTACGGCTGCCGTCGCCCAGGCCGGTGGTGCCATCATCACCCGTGCGGGTCGCGATTTTCGATAGTCGATTGCCCATATTGTCAATTCCAAACGTCAGGTACCCAAGAATACGGGAAAATCCTGCCTTGAGTCTTCGCCTTCCCCGAGGGGGGCGTTATCGACAGATGCCGCCGTGGGTGTATTGCTGAGCGTCGTGCGTCCCGTTGCCGCGCTGCTGGGCCGCATGGTGCGGTTCACGCCACCCGTTCGCGCTGCAGCGCGCCGTCATGTTCAATAAACGGTCGGTTGAACCGGTCAGAGTACAATAGCTTGCTTGAGGAGAATTCCCATGAACCATCCGATTCCTACCGTGCTGCGACGCGAGATGCCCGCAGCTTTGTTGGCGGGCTTGCAAGCCCGCTTTGGCGACCGGCTGTCCACCAGCCATGCGATGTGTGAGCATCATGGTCGTGACGAGTCGTCTTACGACCCGATGTTGCCCGACGCCGTGGTGTTTGCGCACTCGACCGAGGACGTGGCCGCCGCGGTCGCCTTGTGTAATGAACATCGCTTTCCGGTCATTCCGTATGGCACGGGTACCTCGCTCGAAGGCCATATTCTGGCGGTGCAGGGCGGTGTGTCGATCGACCTGTCGCAGATGAATCAGGTGGTGTCGGTGAATCCCGAAGACCTGACGGTGACGGTGCAGCCGGGTGTGACGCGCAAGCAGCTGAACACGGAAATCAAGGACACCGGCCTGTTCTTCCCGATCGATCCGGGCGCCGATGCCTCGATTGGCGGCATGGCCGCGACCCGTGCGTCGGGGACCAACGCCGTGCGTTACGGCACGATGCGCGAAAACGTGCTGGCGCTGACGGTCGTCACCGCCGAAGGCAAGATCATCAAGACCGGTACGCGTGCGAAAAAATCGTCGGCCGGCTATGACCTGACGCGCCTTTTTGTCGGCAGCGAAGGCACCCTGGGCATCATCACTGAAGTCACCTTGCGGATTTATCCGCAGCCGGAGGCGATCTCGGCGGCGGTCTGCTCTTTCCCCGATATCGCCAATGCGGTGAACACGGTGATCCAGACAATTCAGATGGGCGTGCCGGTGGCGCGCGTGGAATTCGTGGATGAGAACAGCGTGCGCGCGCTGAATAAGCATGACAAGCTGACCTTGCCGGAGAAGCCGCTGCTGCTGTTTGAATTCCATGGCAGCGAGCATGGCGTCACTGAGCAGGCCGAAATGGTGCAACAGATCGCTGACGAGCATGGCGCCGTCGGCTTCGAATGGGCGACGCGGCCAGAAGACCGCTCACGTCTGTGGCAGGCACGACATAACGCGTATTTCGCGCTGCTTCAGCTGCGCGCCGGCAGCCGCGCTATCTCGACCGACTGCTGCGTGCCGATCTCAAAGCTGGCGGACTGCCTGCTCGAGACCAAGGCCGACCTCGAGCGCGAGAAGATCGTGCACGGCATTATCGGTCACGTTGGCGACGGTAACTTCCACGTGCAGATGCTGGTGGACCCGAATGATCCGGCCGACATTGCGCGCGCGGAGGCTGTCAATGAACGGATGGTCACGCGCGCGATCGAGATGCAGGGCACCTGCACCGGCGAGCACGGCGTTGGCCTGCACAAGATCGGCTTCCTCGTGCAGGAGCATGGTGAAGATGCGATCGATGTCATGCGCACGATTAAGCACGCGCTCGATCCGCACAATATTCTCAACCCGGGCAAAGTGATCCGCTGGTGATACTCGCCCTTTGATGCAAGGTTCCGATGGCAACACGCATTCCCCCAGTCCACGCGCTGTCCGCATTTGAAGCAGCGGCACGGCACGGCTCGTTCGCACTGGCGGCAGAGGAACTTTGCATTACGCCCTCGGCGCTGTCGCATCGTATCCGCTTGCTGGAAGAGTTCGTTGGCGAGCGCCTGTTTGTGCGCGATGGGCGCAATGTGGGCCTGTCCGAATTCGGGCGCCGCTATCTGGATGTCGTTCGCCAGGCGCTGCGCACGCTGACGGATTTTCCGATTCCGCGTCGTGCCGCTTCAGCGCAGCCCCGACTGAAGATCACCGCGCCGCCGACTTTCGCGCGCTACATGCTTGTGCCGCACCTGGATTCGTTCACGGCGCAGCATCCCGAGATTGCCATCGAGTTGTATTTGTCTGTGCCGTTGTATGACCTGGCGCTGGCCGAAAGCGACCTGGAGGTGCGTTTCGGTCCTGGCCGGTATCCCAATCTGCAGACTGAGAAGCTGTTTACTGAGCCGACCTTTGTGGTTGCCAGCCCGGCCTATCTGGAAAAAGTCGGCGAGCTGCGCGAGCCGGCTGACCTGAAAAAGGCAACGCTGATCCGCTCCGCGCTTGAGCCGTGGCAGCCGTGGTTCGAGGCGGCAGGCCTGGACTGGCCGGAGCCGACCACCGGTATTCGCGTCGATGACCTCGGTCTGCTGCAGGAAATGGTTCGACATGGCCACGGTGTTGGCCTCGCGCGTGAACATTTCGCCCGTGAGCTCATCAACGCCGGCGAGCTGGTCAGGCTGTTTGACGTCGAGATGAGCTCGCCGCCGCATGCCTACTACGCCGTCTACGAAAAGCCGGTCCTGGAGCGGCCGGAAGTTGCGGTGTTCCTGCAGTGGATGCGCGATACCTTCAAGAGCCCCTGAGGCCGTTCCTCTGAGCCGGTCGCCCTGATGGCCGGCGGCCGACCCGCCAGCGATTTCCCTGGCTGGCCATCGACGGTGGCAAAAACTTTCATCTTTCCCGCCAAAGCTTTTCAGGCCAAACCGGCAGAATTCGCCCATCCTCGGTGAGGGCTTTCGCTAAACTACAGGCCTTTCTCATTGGGCTGCGGTGACCGCTGCAGCCGCTCCAGGATCGCCTGAAATGAATGCCCCAATCGAACCGGCTTTCGCGCTCGCGCGCCAGCAGGAGGTCGTCGCTGCGCTGCGTGCAGAGTTGCCTGCGCAATCGGTGCTGTACGCCGAAGAAGATACCCGCCCCTATGAATGCGACGGCCTGTCGGCCTATCGGCAGTTGCCGATGGTGGTTGCCCTGCCTGAAAACGAGGCGCAAGTGGTTGCCGTGCTGAAGACCTGCCGTCGTCTCGGCGTACAGATCGTTCCTCGTGGTTCGGGCACGGGCCTGTCGGGCGGCGCCACGCCGATTGCCGATGGCGTCGTGTTGTCGACTGCGCGGCTGAACCGCATCGTCAGCGTTGACGCGTATGCACGCACCGCGGTCGTCCAGCCGGGCGTGCGCAATCTGGCGATCTCGGAAGCGGCCAGTGCCCACGGCCTGTATTACGCACCCGATCCGTCGTCGCAGATCGCCTGCTCGATCGGCGGCAACGTCGCCGAAAACTCGGGCGGCGTTCACTGCCTGAAATACGGCCTGACGGTGCACAACGTGCTGCGTGTGCGCATGGTCACCATTGATGGCGATGTGGTTGAGCTGGGTAATGAAGGTCTCGATGCGCCCGGCCTTGACTTGCTGGCGGTCTTCATTGGTTCCGAAGGCATGCTGGGCGTCGTGACTGAAGTGACGGTCAAGCTGGTGCCGAAGCCGCAGCAGGCGCGCGTGATCATGGCGTCGTTCGATGACGTCGTGAAGGGCGGCAATGCCGTTGCCAACGTGATTGCCGCTGGCATCATTCCGGCCGGCCTGGAGATGATGGACAAGACCAGCTCGCGCATGGTCGAGCCGTTCGTCAAGGCGGGCTATGACATCGACGCCGAGGCCATCCTGCTATGCGAATCCGATGGCACCGTTGAGGAAGTCGAAGAAGAGATCGCGCGCATGACCGACGTGCTGAAAGCCTCGGGTGCGACGGCCATTGCGGTCTCGACCAGCGAGGCCGAGCGACTGAAGTTCTGGTCGGGCCGTAAGAATGCATTCCCGGCAGCGGGCCGTATTTCGCCTGACTACTACTGCATGGATGGCACCATCCCGCGCAAGCATCTCGCGCAAGTGCTGCTGGGTATCGCCGAGATGGAAAAGACCTATGAACTGCGCTGTGCCAACGTCTTTCATGCCGGCGACGGTAACCTGCATCCGCTGATCCTGTTCGATGCCAATATGCCGGGCGAATTCGACCGTGCCGAAAAATTCGGCGCAGCGATCCTCGAGCTATGCGTTGAGGTCGGCGGCACTATCACGGGCGAACATGGCGTGGGCATTGAAAAGATCAACTCGATGTGCGTGCAGTTCTCGCCCGAAGAGCGTGAGGCTTTCTTCGCGGTCAAGCGCGCGTTCGATACCGCATTCCTGCTCAATCCTGACAAGGCCATACCGTCGCTGCACCGCTGTGCCGAGTACGGAAAGATGCACGTCAAACGGGGTGAGCTGAAATTCCCCGACTTGCCGCGCTTCTAAGCAGCGTGCATGTGAGCAGCAGGCACGTAAGCCATTGAAAAAAGAAAACGCCAAATAATGAATCAGGTTTTGCAGGAATTCCGCGATCGCATCGCGGCGGCCACGGCCGCTGGCCAGCCGCTGCGCATTCGCGGCAACGGTACCAAGGATTGGTACGGTCAGGCACTCGATGGTGAGGTGCTCGACACCACCGCTTACAGCGGCATCGTGTCCTATGATCCGACCGAGTTGGTCATTACTGCGCGTGCCGGTACCTCGTTGCGCGAGATCGGTGCCGCCTTGTCCAAGCACAAGCAAATGCTCGCTTTCGAGCCGCCACGCTTTGATGGCCTGGCGACGGTGGGTGGCATCGTTGCCAGCGGTCTGTCGGGGCCGCGCCGCCAGGCAGTTGGATCCGTGCGTGACTTCGTGCTCGGCAGCGTGCTGATGGATGGCAAGGGTGAGGTGCTGCACTTCGGCGGCCAGGTGATGAAGAACGTCGCCGGCTACGATGTGTCGCGCCTGCTGACGGGTTCACTCGGCACGCTCGGTCTGATCCTTGAAGTGTCACTGAAGGTACTGCCGCGACCCTTCGCGCAACAGTCGCTGCAATTCGCGATGGGCGAGCAAGAGGCGCTGCATCAGCTCAACGTCTGGGGCGGTCAGCCGCTGCCGATCTCGGCTTCCTGCTGGTTCGACGGCAAGCTCAGCGTGCGTCTCTCGGGCGCGCAGGCTGCCGTCGATGCGGCGATCGTGAAGATGGGCGGCTCGGCGTTAACTGAGGCCGATGCCGACGCCCTATGGGATAGCCTGCGTGAACAGCAGCACGCCTTCTTCGCCGACACCTCGGCCGGACTCTGGCGTGTGTCGGTGCCCACGGTTGCCGCGCCCTTGCAACTTCCGGGCACGCAATTGATCGAATGGGGTGGCGCGCAGCGCTGGCTCAAGACGACTGCGGATGCAGCAAGCATTCGTGCCGCCGCCGCTGCGGCCGGCGGCCACGCAACGCTCTACCGTGGCGGTGATAAATCGGTCGGCGTGTTTCATCCGCTCGCCCCCGCGGTTGCCCGCATTCACCGTAACCTCAAAAACGCCTTCGACCCGGTCGGTATCTTCAATCCGCGCCGCATGTATAACGACTTCTGACGATGCAAACCAATCTCGCCGACTTCATCAAGGACACGCCCGAAGGACAAGAGGCCGACGCCATCCTGCGCAAGTGCGTGCACTGCGGTTTCTGCACGGCGACCTGCCCGACTTACCAGCTGCTCGGCGACGAGCTCGATGGTCCGCGCGGCCGTATTTACCTGATCAAGCAAGTCCTCGAGGGCAAGCCGGCAACCGAGAAGACGCAGTTGCATCTCGACCGCTGCCTCACCTGCCGTAACTGCGAAAGCACCTGCCCATCGGGCGTGACGTACGGCCGGTTGGTCGACATCGGTCGCGGCATCGTCGAGAAGCAGGTCAAGCGTCCGTTCGCACAGCAACTCGTTCGCAACGTGCTGAAGGAAACCCTGCCACGCAAAGCCTTGTTCACGCCGGCGATGAAGATCGGGCAAGCTGTGCGTCCGCTGTTGCCGCAGGCCCTGAAAAACAAAGTGCCCGTGCCGCGCGATGCTGGCCGCTGGCCCGACCGCAGTCACGCACGCAAGATGCTGCTGCTCGATGGTTGCGTTCAGCCCGCGATGTCGCCCAACATCAATTCGGCCACCGCGCGTGTACTCGACCAACTCGGTGTCGAACTCGTGGTGGCGCCGAAGGCCGGCTGCTGTGGCGCGATTCGCTACCACATGAATGACCAGGACGGCGGTCTGGACGATATGCGTCGTAACATCGATGCCTGGTGGCCGTATGTCGAAGCCGGTGCCGAAGCGATCGTGATGACCGCCTCAGGCTGTGGCGTGACGGTCAAGGAATATGGTCATTTGCTGGCGCATGACCCGGCCTATGAGAGCCGTGCAGCGCGCATCTCGGCACTGACGAAAGACTTGTCCGAGATCATGCCGGCTTTCGAGCAAGCGCTCGAGCAGAAACTCGCCGGCAAGATCAGCAAACGTGTGGCCTACCATCCGCCTTGTACGTTGCAGCATGGCCAGCAGATTCGCGGCAAGGTCGAATCGTTGTTGCGGGCCTGTGGCGTGGATGTGAAGCTCTGTGCCGACAGCCATCTCTGCTGTGGCTCTGCAGGAACGTACTCGGTGACGCAGCCCGAGTTGTCTTACCGTTTGCGTGACAACAAGCTGAAGAACCTGCAAGCGACGGAGCCCGACATGATTGTGTCGGCCAATATCGGTTGCCTGACCCATCTGCAGTCCGGCACCGACACGCCGGTAAGACACTGGATCGAACTGATCGACCAGGCACTGTAATTACGCGGGCGGGGTAGGCCTCTGCCCCGCCCGCGCTGCCTTAGTTGGCGGCGTTCAGGTCGCGCTCGGTGGCATTGCCCGTCCAGAGGTCTTCCGACGCTTCAACGATCGAGCTTTCTGACGGCATCTCGATCAAGTACTCTTCACGCGTGGGATGGGTATTTTTCCCCCGATGAGAGCTCGCCGACACGAGGTCACTTTCCGACGACGTCCTTGCCGTCAGCGCATCGTCAGACTTTGCCGCCTCGCTGCTGGCACTCGTCTGCACCATATCACGGGGCACCGCGGTGGCCACGGTTTGATCAGGCTGCGCGTTGGGTTGTTCCCGGCTCGTCATGAAAGCCTGGATGCCCGCGCGAATGGCGCCGCAGACCCAGGGACGGGTCGTGAATCCGGCAATTAGCACGACCGAGGGCAAGAAATGGCCCAGGAACATCGTCAGCGGATCCGGACTTTTTCTCATGTGCGCCGCCCATTCATTGACCGCCGTGACGGGGATGAGCGTGATGATGCGGCCCAGGGCCTCGGACAAGGTGTCCCACTTCGCGTCGCCCTGAAATTGCGCGATGAATTCGTGCCGCGCAATGCCAGCCCATTCGGATTTTTGCTCTGCGATCAGGCGTTCCTGCTCGAGGCGGTGGCCCTCCCTGCGCAGCACGCGCATGTTCGTGTCAGTCAGGTCCATTCCTGTCACCGTGCGTGTTCCGGCAAGAACCGTGGTCAGGTCATCACGCAGGGATTTCAGATAGGCCGCCTGCGCTGCGTAGATTTCGCGCGTCGGCACCGCGACCGGCTTGGCATTTGGTCTGGCGCTGCGCAGCTGTTGCTGCGTCATGATGTATTCGGCACCACTGAGTGCGCCTGACCAGGCGTGTAATCCCGCCTCGATTCCTCGGGCGGCTTCCGTTCCCTGGGAGAGAAACTGCGCGGCCACGGCGCAAGCGGCTGCCTTGATCGAATAATTGAGCGTGTAGCACCAGTAAGCGGCTTCCTCGTCCTGATAGCGATTTCTACTCAGTTCGTGAAAGCTTTTATTCTCCTCCTGACGTTTTTCAGCAATCGTGAGTTTGCCAACCTGAGCCGGATCTTTCGGATCGTATTTGCGCTGCTCAGTCGTGCCACCGATCCAGGCACCTAGATGCGCGCCGGCGAGTTTGAAGTAGTTATTGAGTTCTGCCAGTGATGATGCAGTCCATGTTCGCGCCAACAAATTCTTGGCGATGGGCGTCGCGGCAATGGTGTGCAGCAGACCCGAGACGATCGGAGGGACGTATCGCGCTGCCGGCTGAGGCAGGTACCGACCAAGCGTGTTGCCAATCAAGAATGACGATGAGAAAGCAGTAACCCCAGTGAGCGCGTCCCATGTGAGTACGTAGGCGTTGGTGTCCCCGACGCGCTTTTGCTGGTTGGCGAGTTTCGCCGTGTAGTTTTCCTCCAGTGCCACCGTCTGGAGACTTTTGCAACGCTCAACAACCGCCTTGCGTTCACTGGCTAGCTGTTGCGCTGATTTCACTTCGACCGAGTCCGGGCCGACGAGGGCCTCCCATTCGTTGAGCAGAGGCATGAGTTGGCTCATGTGCCACAGCCATTCGGCTTCATGCTGCTGTAGCCGCTTTTTCTTCGCAGCCAGAGTTTGTGGTCCGACCTCACGGTTGTTCGTGTCGTTCAGAATCGCGTGGGAGAGCTTCCTGTAGCGCGTAAAGGCCTCATCGCCCCGCGCCGCGTGCTCCTCCATCTTGGCCCGCAGTGCTTCAATCCGCGGACTGTCGTTAGCGCTGACGTCGTCAGCATTGCCGGTCATTCGATCCTCTGGCAGACGCAGCGCCAGGTTCTGACCGCGTTCATGAACAATGCGAAGGTTGGCTAGCGTGTCATTGCGTAGCAATCTGGGGGTCGGCTCTCGCGCTCCCATGCGGTCGAGACGATGCCGGGTGACGGTGCGTACCAGTGACGACAGGTTGTGATGTCCCGCTCGTTGCGTGTCGGTACCGTCCGCATGTGTCTTCAGTGCTTCGAGCCGTTGGATCAGCGTCGT
>JACCDS010230498.1_pt1 | contig 10012 bp, 3 predicted proteins | sample 7446441 | NCBI WGS metagenome assembly JACCDS01 (sample SAMN15323445, study PRJNA562643) | freshwater metagenome | isolation source: river surface water | place: USA:Blue River Watershed | collected 2017-08-17 | reverse complement strand
CATTTTTTTATGATACAATTGGATTAAAATAATGATTTTCAAAAGTAGCTATTTTAGATTAAAGTATTTGAAGAAAAACGACCATTACCTTATAATACCAGACAACTCGACCTATAGAACCGATTTCTATACTTCTTTAATTAATAATCAATATAGGGTGCCAAGTATAATTTCAAACAATGATTCTTTTAGACAAAAACACTATTCACGATGAAACAAAAAATATTACTCTTAGTCTTGATTGGAATATTAACTTCTTTTGCACCAAAGAAAATTACTTGGGTAGCAATAGGAGATTCCATTACTTATCTGAACGATCATCCTAAAGAAACTGGCAATAGAATTACAAAAGGTTATATGACTGGTGTTGTTGAAAAATTACCTCAATTTGAATACATTAATCAAGGACATAATGGTTGGACTTCTGTACGAATTGCGGAGCAAATTGAAAATCTCGGACTTGTGAAAGCAGATGTGTATTCTATTTTTTTGGGAACGAATGATTGGTGGGGTGGTAAACCACTAGGCACTTTTACTGATTATCAAAATAATACAGGAAGTACAACGGTTCATGGTGCTTTTCGCATCATAATTAATAAAATTAAGGCGTTGAATCCAGAAGCTAAAATTGTTTTGATTACGCCGATGCAAAGAGCAGATTTTGTTTATATCGCCAATCCTAAAAACAATGCTTACGGCTCGTACAGAGAGAAAAAGGGACAACTTTTATCACAGTTCGCAGAAGCGATTAAAGCCATTGGCAAGTATGAAAATATTAAAGTGGTTGATTTGTACAATCAGAAAAAACTGAAAGTTGAAAAGCTTGTTTATTTTAAACGTCTAAAAGACACTCTTACTAGTCAGTACAAAAATTATACTTATCCAGCTTTCGTTGATGTTCCTTTCAATGCAGCCACTGACGAATACCCATATCCACTTGAATCTATCAATATGACTTATGATGGATTACATCCTTCCGACAAAGGTTATGAAGTAATTACTAAACAATTGGTAAAAGTGATGAGGAAGTTTTGATTTTTAAATAACTAATTTTTTATCCTGTCGTTGAATTCAACATATTCGGCGACAGGATTTTTTTGATGAAATTTATGCTCAAAAGCCGAACATATTATTATTGTATAATTATGGTTATGTTAAGTAAAATGTTTGTAAAAAAGTTCTTCCAGAAAGACATCAATTTCCAATAAACTGAAAAGGAATATTGGAAATTGATTATTTAAAATTCAATTAAATACTAATGGTGAAAATTGGAAAATGACATGTCGCCAAATAGGACAAGTATATTCGCCAGAGTACTAGTTGTATTGGTATTTGATACCTATATCATCGAAACTTTTCAACATGGTTTGGTAATTTGTATAAGCTATATCTTCTTTTCCATTATCATATTTCACTTTTATAAGTTTAAGTTATTTTTCAAGTAAATACCCAAAATAGAAAAACAACTTTCGCTTTATTGTTCCGTTTAGCGTGTTTAAATCGCTGTTTTGTCCAAGCGATTTTACCTCATTATCGCTAATGCCCATTTTTGAACCTACCGCTGGAATAGCATCCAAAAATGAGATGTCACCCTTAGGTAATATTGGATGTGGCTTTGCACCATTGATAGCATAAAAATCAAACAATCGTACATACAAATCTTCTTCTGGTGAAGCTACCATAAATTTGCCTTCCATTGTGCTTAATTCCAACCAAACAATATTAGAATAATATCCTTTAAACTCAGGGTAAATCCAAGGAGAATTACCTGTTTGGGTATTGTTATACAGGCTTTCAAATACATTATAGGTTAGTCCTTGAGTCCGATTTCTCCAAGCCCGATAAGGTCCTTTCCCTAACCATTTGGCACTTAAAACCAACCCTTCTGGATAACTAAAACTAATGCCAGCAAAAGGATATTTGCCATCAAGTGTATATTCATAGTCCATTTCAAGCCATCCATTTGGTTTCATTTTCCAACGCACATTTTTGAGCGAACCGTCATAGGTGACTTCAATTACTTGAGCATCCCCTTCTTGGAAATGCTTTATTCCTGTAAAATTTGCTTTCCCACTCACTAAAATAGGTCCATTATTAAAAGATAGTTTTGCTCTGTTATCATTGGACAAACGAACTAATTTCCCTGTATTCTTACTAAAACTAACAGAAATTCCATTGGCTTTCAATGTAAGTAAACTATCGATTTCTGTTGCTTTGACAGCCTGATTGTCAGGAGTATTTAATAAGTTTTTGATTAGTTCTGTATTAGATTTTATCTTCCAAACCCAACGGTATATTTCCTTTTTATCTCTATCAAAAGCGATAAGTACCAGTCCTTCAAAGCATTTCCAATCGGCAGGAAGGTTTATTTTTAATAATCCTTTGTCTGTCGTCTTTATATTAGGAACAATGACATCCCCTGTTTGAGCAATAGAATAGCCTGTTTGCGAATTACTCCTTGCATTAAAATTAACTAGTTCCCAACGAAAAGCACATTGATTAAGGTTAGTAAAATGATAGCGATTTTCTACGGGAATTTCACCATTGAAATCACTAGACAATTCTTTCATTGTTATTTTAACAGGCGAATAAATCTCACGAATAGCGTAAAAACTTCCTTCTTTTTCTCTATGTGGACCCACTAGTCCATCAGGAGCATTGATACCGTTGATGTCTATCTGATTATTGAGGTCAGTTCTCATGATTCCTTCGTCGGCTAAATTCCAGATAAATCCTCCTGCTCCTCTTTTGGCATTCCAATGCAATTCCCAGAAATCTGCCAAAGCAGCTGCTCCACCACCATCATGCATGGCATGTAAAAATTCGGTTGGCATATAGATATTGGTGTCTGCTAAAAGCTTTTCGGTACTATAATAATTTTCGTAATGATTGCAATCTATTCCGTTAAAGGCATTGTCAGGTTTATGATGTGCATGAATAACAGTTCTTTGAGATATATCATAATCACTAAAATCATCATCTAAATCTTTGTTATGCCCGCCCTCATTGCCATTACTCCAAAAAATGATAGATGGATGATTGGTATCACGCATGACCATTTCCTTGACCAATGGTTCACCTGCTTTGGTATTGTAGGCTTTTTGCCAGCCTGTTAGTTCATCGATTACATAAAGCCCAAGTGAATCACATAGGCGAAGAAAGTTTGCATCAGGCGGATAATGCGAACATCTTACAGCATTCATGTTCATTTCTTTGATTAATTTGACATCGGACAAATCGCCATCTGGAAAGGTTGCACGTCCATACTCTGGCCAAAAAACATGACGATTCACACCTTTCATTTTGATTTTGACACCATTAAGGTAAATCCCATCTTGTTTTCTCACTTCGATAGTTCTGAAACCAAATGATTCTGTAGTTTCGTGCAAAAGCTCATTACCTTTTTTCAATTGAACTTTTACTCGATAAAGATTAGGTGTTTCGGCTGTCCATAAAGCAGGCGACTGGATACTAGTTTTTAACAAAATTGTCGAATCTCCTGCCGTTGTTTTTCCCATTAGTGTGCCTATGGGCTTTCCCTTTTTATCCAAAATTTGAGCAACAACATTTCGCCCCCCCAATGTATTATTGAGATGTACTTTTAGTCTAAAATTGCCGTTTGACTTTCCATCAATCGACATCCAATCAATGTTCTCTTTAGGTTTGACTTCTAAATAAACAGGGCGAAAAATACCTCCCAAAATCCAAAAATCTGCAAGCCGTTCAGCATTATTGATAGTTTTTTCAGCAGACATTTTACTCACTTTTACTTCCAAAAGATTGCTTTTACCGTATTTTAATTTTTCCGAAATGTTGTATTTAAAACGGTAAAACGCTCCTTGATGAATCTTACCTGCTAAAATACCGTTGATTTTCACTTCAGTATCAGTCATAGAGCCTTCAAAAACAATCCAGATTTCTCTGTTTTTCCATGAATCAGGAACAGTAAATGCTGTTTTGTAAAAACCTTGTTCGTCAGCATATTTAAACAATTTACCAAATGTTACATCATCTCTACCATAATTATATGTTCCAAAACCTTGTTGTTCCCAATGGCTCGGGACTTGGATGGTTGACCAAACGCCAGCTTTACGTCCGCCACTAACTTGGAATTTCCACGTTTTAGGATGAGTAACATCTGTACCAGAAAGGTATTGAATCACGGATTTTGCAGCCTGTTGAGCTTGAAGACAAAGACTCATCAAGCTTAAAATCATCATAATTAGAATTTTATTTAATCGTTTCATTCTTGATTTATAGTTAATCATTTGTTCAGTGACTCAATATCCAATCTATTCAATGCTAAACCTGTATCCATAAGATAAATACGAACCATTGTTTTTCCAGCTTGTACAACTTTCAGCGGAATACTTGCTTCTGTATAACCACGCAACACGTTAGCCGACCATTTTTTGTCTTCTTTAGGATGATCAAAATCAATAAAGGTTGGTTTTTCTTGATTAATGGCGATGCCTAAAAGTAAATTTCTTCCATCATGAATGGCATGAGTAGGCAAGCATTTAATGGATAAATTGTATGTTCCTTGCTTCAGCATAAGGCTATATTCTACATAAGGAGCCTTTTCAATCGCTGTTTGTTTAAAAGAATTACCATTGAAAGGATAGCGAGTAATACTTTTTCCCCCTAATCCAAGTCCGTTGATACCAATAATTTGTTCATTCGTTATTTCATGTTTAGTTTGAAAATCGGTTGCGTATTTTGTAGCTACATTGGCTTTTGTAGCAGCCTTGATTGGGGTTGTATCCAAATATCGACGGTCATATACTTTCTGAATCGTAGAAGTACTATCTAAAACCTCTGGAGCTCCTACTGTTGGCATTCCATAAACCGATAAATTTCGAGGAGAATAGGTAATAATATGATCCCATTTCCCCTGTTGAATAGCTGTACTATAATATTCAGTAAGCACCTTGATTTGCTTAAACGCATCTTCAGCTTTTCGAGAATACACTATGGCAAGTTTTTTATCCGTTGTGGCTACTTGTCGACTCATTTCAGCATAAAATATTTTACGATTCATCAATCCAGCTCCTTTTACAGGATATTCAATCAATTCAAAAAAAGCATCTTTTTGAGAAGGCTGTATCTTTTTCTTGAGCCTCTCCACTTTGTTGATTAAGGTATTGTATGCTAAGATTCTTTCATGTTTGGACGCATCATCAAATTGTAAAATACCGAGGTGCTCTGGCTTACCATTTTGCGCTAATTGTAAATATTGGTTTTTGATACTTGCTATTTCAGGAGCTAATGCTTTTCCAAAAGTTGTAACTGCCCAATATTCGGCATATTTCCACGCATTTTCAGGTTTCCATTTTTGTATATCCCAAGCCATGTCTAAAAAGAATTGCGTTTCCATTTCTGATGGCTTAATATCGCCTACATTCAATACCCAAAGCCTGTTTGCTCCAAACTGATATGCTTTAGTCATTTCATAAGAAATAAGTGAGGGGGAAGTAGTAGTTAGCCAAAGGTAGTCGTGAGGTCCACCTAAATAGGATAAATGATAATAAACACCACTAGCTCCACTACGTTTTTGCTCTTCTGAATTAGAAAGTTGTCGGATATATCCAAAATTATCGTCTGTCCAGATTAATGTAGCATCTTCGGGTACTTTTAATCCTGCTCGGTATAAATCTAGTACTTCTTTATAAGGACAAAAAATTTGAGGTACATTCAGGATACTTCCTAAATTTCGTTTAAAAATTTCTCGTTCATCTTTGAAAATAACATCAAGCAATTGGATTTTCCCTTCTTTGGTTGTTGGCCCTACAATTGAGCCATCACGCACTCCACGCATACCGATTGTATAAATGGTTTCGTAATTTTTGGCTTCTTTTACTCGGTCTTCCCAATATCTGTATATTTGAGTTTTATTTTTATCGTAACGGTATTCATTGGGTTTTTCTGCATATTCCTGCTCATAGTTTTTTCCCCATTCAAAAGTGTTACTTCTCAACATCATATCGCAATGAGTAGAACCAATCACGATACCATATCTATCTGCCACTTTGGGATTATCTTTGTAATACCAAAAAGCCTTGGTACTATCGTGCATAGCCGGCCAAATCATATTGGCACGAAGGCGTAGTAACAATTCAAAAACATGGCTATAAGTATTGGGTCCAATATCTTTGATGGTAGTATCCATTTTTCTTTTTGCCCAAGCATTTAAGCCCCAATCTTCATCATTGATAAAAATGCCTCTGTATTTTACAGAAGGTTCACCAACAGTGATATTTCCAGATAAAGCATAAAGTTCTTTCCTTGGCATTGGGTTTACATCCGCCCACCAAGTCCAAGGAGAAACACCCGCTATACGAGAGATTTCAAATAATCCATAAGCTGTACCTCTTCGGTCACTTCCAACGATGACTAAAGCCTGTTTTACATTTGGAAAAGGATTATTGATGGTAACGATATTAAATGATTCCCATTTGTTTTGAAGAGTACTAAGGTTAATTTTCTTCGATATTATTAATTGTTCTATCAATGATGAAGTCCCCAAGGTACCTGCTATAATAAGGTATTGCGGAGTGGTTTTTAAATCATGGATGATACTTGGTTTTACACCAGTGATTCGATAAATATCTGAAGAAACTGCTTCTGCTACAATGCCAACAACTTCTGCATTACTATGCTCTACTAATATACTTGTGGCAGTAGCTTTACTCACAATTGGGAACGCTCCTATTTGCATTTTAGAGACAATCGAGAGTGGTTTTTGGGCAGATAATATGTAAGGAGTAAGCCACATTATCAACAATAAGATATTCCTAGTAGTGGTTTTTGAGCAATAATTAGGAATGAAAATTAATTGTTTGAGATTGTTCATTGTTAGGACTAAATTTAAATTGTTTAGACAACGAAATTAATTTAGCCCTCATGAAAATAATCGGCGTTTTATACCAAAAAACTGGCAATTTGATACGTGAAGATGATTAATAAACTATTGTTTACTATTTTGACTATACTTTTTGGGTGTCTGTCCAAATTGTTTTTGAAAAGCTCTACTAAAAGTAGTTGAATCAGAATAGCCAACCATATAGGCGATTTCAGCAACTGTATGATTTCCATGCAAATGTTCTGAAGCCTTTTTTAATCGAATTGTAGTGATGAAATCATGAACAGATTGATTGGTCAATGCCTTGATTTTTCGGTAGAGTTGTGTTCTACTCAGCGACAATTGATCTGCTAACCATTCAACGTTTAAATTATGATCCAATAAATTGCTTTCTATTAAATTATAAACTTTAGCAACAAAGAGCTTATCTGTGGGATTAGTACCAATTATTTTGTGGTCAAAACCGGTAGATAAACTAAAGAGTTCTCTTAATTTTTTGCGTGAACTCAACAAATTTTGAATACGACTTTGGAGTATTTCTGAGCTAAAAGGTTTAGAGATAAAAGCATCCGCACCAATGTCATAACTTTCAATTTGGCTCTCTTCTGACTGTCTGGCTGTCAAAATAATCACAGGTATATGACTGGTACGCTCATCACTTTTGATTTTTCCACACAGTTCTATACCACTTTCTTGTGGCATCATTACATCGGTAATGATAATATCTGGCACTAATTCTTTTGCTTTTTCAAAACCCTCTACGCCATTGCTGGCTTCATAAACCTGATAGGTATTTTGCAAAATACTTTTCAAATAAGTACGAATATCATTGTTGTCTTCTACCAACAGTATAACTTCTAATGATGTGTTTTGAATCTCTTCAAAAACAACCGTTTCTATCTTATCATTACCGCATTTTGTTATCTGTGGAATTTCTTGGGTAGTATTTTTTTGAAAGCCTTTTAATGTAAACGTAAAACAAGTAGCTATAAATGGCTTACTACTTACGCTAATATTGCCTTGGTGCAGTTCCACTAATTCTTTGGTTAAAGCTAAACCAAGTCCTGTACCTTCCGATGTTTTTTGTGAATGATTATCTGCTTGGACAAATGGGTCAAAAATTCTATCAATCATTTTGGCAGGAATACCTGAACCATTGTCTCTTACAGAAATACTTACTTCATTTATTTGTAGTGATTGGCAGTGTAGTGTAATCCAAATTTCCCCTTTTTTATGACTAAATTTTAGTGCATTTGAAACGAGATTATACAGAATGGTACTAAGTACCTCAGCATCGAAGCCCATGAATAGCGATTCTTTTTCGCTTTCAAAATGTAAGCTTATTTGTTGTTTTTCTGCTCGAAGCTCAAAGGCCGATAAAAGTTGTCGGATAAACAACACTATATCTTGATGTTGGATAGATAGTTGTCGTGTTCCCGATTCCAGTTTTCTAAATGTTAATAATTCATTAATCAACTGTAACAATCTATTTGCATTTCGATGTATAATTTGATAATACGTTTTTTCTTTTCCAGTAATATTTTTTTCCGACATTAAGTAATCTAATGGGTCGATGATTAAGGACAAAGGCGTTCTAAATTCATGTGAAATATTAGTAAAAAAACGAGATTTTAATTCCTCCATTTCAATGGCTTTCTCAGTTTGTATTTTGGCTTCAAATATTTTTTGATGATAAGCCTGACGAGTTTGTACAATTCGGTAAATACAATAAATAGAGAAGACAAAAAGTAGAGCGTAAACACCATAAGCCCACCATGTACGCCACCAAGGAGGAAAAACGATGATTTCGAGTATAGCAGGTTCTGGGTTCCAAATACCGTCGCTATTAGAGGCTTTTACCACAAGTCGATACTTACCATCTGGCAAATTTGAATAACTGGCTACTCTTTTACGTGCATCGGAAATTACCCAATCAGTATCAAAGCCCTCTAATCTGTAAGCGTATTGGCAACGGTCTGGAGCAATGTATTGTAAGGCGGCAAACTCAATCGAAAATGAATGGTCATCATGAATAAATTTTAGTTGTTTCGTAAGGGTAATTGGCGAAGTCAGTAATACTCTTTCATTTACTTTTTCACCTTGTAAAACAGCTTTGTTCTGCACTTCCAAACCTGTAAAATAAACTTTTGGGAGTTGTGTGTTATCAGAAATTTCTGTTGGGAGAAAACTGACAAAACCTTCTGTACTTCCAAAAAACAACTCACCATTTTTGTGGTCTCTACAACCAGTTGCATCGGTAAATTCAAATCTTGGAGTATTTTCTTTAATGGTATAATTTCGGATGATTCCTGATGCAATATTGAGGCGTGATAAACCCAGCTTATGTCCAATCCATATAGAACCCTGTTTATCTGCTTGTACTTTGGTAATATAAGTATCTGCAAGTCCGTGTTGTTGACCGAAAAGGCTAATATGGTTTTTTACATCAATTTTTGCTATTCCATTGGCTGTTCCAGCCCAGATATATCCTTTTTCATCTTCTGTTACGGAGTAAATCCTATTATCGGGTAACTTTGGATTTTCTCCTTCACCATTATAAGTCTGTATTTCTGTAATTTGACGAGTCCGTAAATTCCTTTTTACTTTAATTAATCCAGCATATTCAGAGCCAATCCATAAGTTTTTTTGAGAATCAAAAAACAAACAGCCCGCTCCAGAACTACTAAAGGAATGATTTAATTCCTGTTTTTGAAAAGTATTATTTTGGGGGTCGTATCTCAAAATTCCATTAATAGTAGCGAACCAAATAGATTGATCTATTGGATCTTCGGCAATCGCAAAAAACCTTGTAAAGCCTGCTCCATTTTGTTGAAAATAGCTTGTTGTTTTCTTCGTTCGTGGGTTGTATTTATCTAATCTCGTTCTACTTCCTATCCACAAATCACCACGACTATCTTTAAGTAAAGCCCTTACATTTTTACCAGAAATGAGTCCTGTTACAGCTTTTTTTGTATAGGTTTTTCTATCAAAAAATATCACTCCTTTGTCTTGTGTACCCAACCAAATACCCGATGAATCTGCCAGAATGGCTCGCACCGATGTTTGAGCAGTTGAATGCAAATTTGTTTCGAGTGTTTGCGTGCGAAAAGGCTTTGCATTGAGTTCAGCTTTATTTACTCCTCCTGTAGT
>JACCDS010617306.1_pt1 | contig 10013 bp, 11 predicted proteins | sample 7446441 | NCBI WGS metagenome assembly JACCDS01 (sample SAMN15323445, study PRJNA562643) | freshwater metagenome | isolation source: river surface water | place: USA:Blue River Watershed | collected 2017-08-17 | reverse complement strand
GTTCATCGGTGTTGCAGGTCGGCGCGGGCCGGCCTCGCGACATATCCGGACTAGGCCTGCACGACGTTGCGGCCCTGGTGCTTGGCCCGGTACATCGCCGCATCGGCACGCGCGAGCACCGCGCTGGCGCTCGCATCACCCGGCTCGGCCTCGGCGATGCCCAGGCTCGCGCTCAGCGGCCAGTCCTGCTCCAGCCAGCGCAACGGCGTGGCATTCACCAGCGCGCGCATGCGCTCGGCCACCAACGCTGCGCCGGCAATGTCGGTGTCGGGCAGCAACGCGCAGAATTCCTCGCCGCCAAGGCGGCCAAAACGGTCCACCTCGCGCAGACAGGGGCGAAGCTCGTTCACCATCCATTGCAGCGCCGCGTCGCCGGCGGCGTGGCCCAACGTGTCGTTGAGCTGCTTGAAGCGATCCATGTCGATCATCACCAGCGCATAGCCGCGCCCGCGCTGCAACCACGCATGGGCCTGGGCCAGCGCCTGATCGAAGGCACCGCGGTTGAGCGCGTCGGTCAGCGGGTCGCGCGCCAGCAGGCGCTCGATGCGCCGGATCAGCCGCATCATCACCAGAAAAGCCAGCGTGGCGTTCTGCAGCAGCGTCACCAGCAGTGCCAGCCACAACAGCGCCAGATTGATCGGCTCGGTGGCGCGGAGATCATGCACATGGCCGGGGGCGACGAAGCTGCTGGCGCAGCTCACCGCCAACAGCAGTGCGATGAGAAACAACGGCAGCGCGAGCGGCGCCGGTGTGCGCCGGCCATGCAGGCCATGCAGGTGGCGCCAGGCCACCACGCCCGCCACCAGCACCATCGCGGCGCCAGCGCCACTGACGAGGCGTGTCTGCCAACGCATGTCAGCGCCCTCGGGCAGCGCCAGCATGACGAGGCTGAGCACGGCCACCACGGCGGCGGCCGGCTTCCAGGGCAGCCGGCTGGTGAGGATGCCGGGGACCGCCACACTGAGCAACGCGAACGAGCCCAGATTCAGCACATGAGCCGGCCAGTGCGTCCAGGCATCCGGCCAGGCGCCACGCTGGGTCATCAGCGTCAAGGCAGCCGCGGCACACGCGTTGGCCGCTGCCATCGTCAACGACGCCCGCGGTGCAATGCGGGCCGCCAGCGCCAGCGTCGCCCACACCAGCGCCGACACGCCGTGCATGAACACCAGCGTGGCCAGCAACGTGGTGGTCTGGGCCGGTGTGATCGTCATGGCGCGTCAGCCGGCAGCAGATGGGTCGCGGCGCACACGCGATTGCGGCCTTCGGCCTTGGCGCGGTAGAGCTCGGCATCGGCACGCACGAGGCCGACCTCCCCCCGGGGGTCGCCGGCCACCGGCAGCGCAACGCCGAAGCTGGCCGACAGCGGCAGCAGCCCGCCAGCCCAGGGCAGCGGCTGGGCCTGCAAGTCCGCACGCAGCCGTTCGGCCACCATCACGGCCGCAGCCAGGTCATCCGGCGCCGCCAGCGGCAACAGCGCGCAGAACTCCTCGCCCCCCAGGCGGCCCAGGCCGTCCACCTCGCGCAGGCCAGCCTGCCAGAGGCGCACGCAATGCCGCAGCGCGGCGTCGCCGGCCGCGTGGCCATGCTGGTCGTTGACGCGCTTGAAGTGGTCGATGTCGATCATCACGAGCGCGAAGCCGTGCCCGCGCAGCAGCTGCGCCTGCGCGTCGCCCAGCATGCGCTCGAAGGCGCGACGGTTCATCGCGCCGGTCAGCGGGTCGCGGTAGGTGAGGTGCTGGATGCGCGCCACGACGCGCCAGATCATCAACGCGATGAGGCTGAGCGTGATGCCGAACGTGACGACATACCAGAGCACCGCACGCGCCGGGGTGGGCAGATCGCCACGCACGGCCTGGCCCGCCCCGCCCGGTTCCAGCAGCAGTTCGGCGCTGTGGACCAAGCCCATGAGCGTCAACACGGCGAAGGGCAAGGCGGCGAAGGCCGCCGTTGCGGGCGCGACCTGACCGCGCAGGCCCAGCCACATCGCGTGCACGGCCAGCCCGCCGAGCAGCGTGACCGCCACCGTGCCTGCCAGCTCCGCCGACTGGGGCGAGCTTGCAGCAAGCCCGGCGGCAATGCCGGCCGCGCCCAGGGCGCCGATCCAGGCCAGGTCGCGCGGGCGCCGGCGGCTGCGCAACATGCGGCGCAAGGCCAGCAGCAGCATCAGGATGCAGCCCAACAGGCCGAGTTCGATGACGGCCTGCTGCAGCACGGCCGGCCAGCCCGACATCACATCGCCATAGCCCTGCGTGGCGAAACGCAACACATGGCCCCCCGCCATCAACCGGCCGGCGCGCGGCGCAATGTGGAAGACCTGGGCGAGCGTCAGCCACGCCAGCGCCGCCATCAGGTTGAAGACGGCGCTGATCTGCAAAATCGTCGGGACGTCGAGGAAATCCATGCGGCGGGTGCTGAACGCGGCATCTTCACCGCCAAGGCCACAATGCCGGCCATGACGTCTTGGGTCTTGATCACCGGGGGTTCGCGTGGCATTGGAGCCGCCACGGCGCTCAGATGCGCTGCGGCGGGCTGGGACGTGGCCATCAACTACGCGCAGGATAGCGCCGCCGCCCAGGCGCTGGCGGGCCGCGTGCACGCGCTGGGACGCCGTGCGCTGGCGCTGCAGGCCGACGTCGCCGACGAAGGCCAGGTAGCCCGCATGTTCGAGCGCCTGGACGCCGAGGGCGGCCGGCTGGCCGGGCTGGTGAACAACGCCGGCGTGGTGGCCCCGGCGGCGCGGCTGGAAGCCATGTCGCCCACGCGCTGGCGCCGGCTGTTCGATGTCAACGTCATCGGCACGCTGCTGTGCTGCCAGCAGGCGGCCCGCCGCATGAGCACCGCGCATGGCGGCGCCGGTGGCGCCATCGTCAACCTCAGCTCGCGCGCGGCCGAGTACGGCTCGGCAGGCATCTATGTGGACTACGCCGCCACCAAGGGCGCGGTCGACACGCTGACCAAGGGCCTGGCCCGCGAGCTGATCACCGAAGGCATCCGCGTCAACGGCGTGCGGCCCGGCATCATCGAGACCGACATTCACGCCACCAGCGGCGTGGACCCGGCCAGCGCTGCGGCCACGCTGCCCATCCAGCGCCTGGGCCGCGCCGAGGAGGTCGCCGAGGCCATCGTCTGGCTGCTCAGCGACGCGGCCAGCTACACGGTGGGCGCGCTGCTGGACGTGGCGGGCGGGCGTTAGCGCCCACTTGCGACGACAGCCCTAACGCTTCTCCACCAGAGTCGACTCCAGCCCGCTCTCGCTGCGCAGCCGCGCGGCCGTGGCGCGGGCCTCGTCGGCATCGGGGAAGGGGCCCGCACGCAACCGGTGAAGGCCGGCCTCACGCACGACGGTCAACAGCGGCAGCAGGCTGAGGTCGGCCTCGGCGATGCGCTGGCGCAGCGCCTCCGCGCCGTCCAGCTTCGCGAAGGCCCCGAACTGCAGCCAGATGCCGTTGCCCAAGGTGGACGCAGCGACCGGCGCCGGGGGCAGGCTCGGCGCGGGCAACGGCGTCACGGCCGCCACCGTCGCCGTGGTCTCGCGTTGTGGGGCGCCGGGAGCGGCGTCAGGCGTGAAAGTGGGCGCCGGCTCGCTCGCCGGTTTCGGCCAGTTGCCGGCGCGAATCTCGGCGTAGGTGATGCGCCGCACCTCCACCGGCGCCACGCCGCGCAGCAGGTCCAGCTTCAGCGCGGCCGTGTAGCTCAGGTCGATGATGCGGCCCTTGTGGAAGGGCCCGCGGTCATTGATGCGCACGATGATCTCGCGGCCGTTCGCCGGGTTGCGCACGCGGGCATAGCTCGGGATGGGCAGCGTGGGGTGGGCCGCCGTCATCGCATACATGTTGTAGACCTCGCCGCTGGCCGTGGGCCGGCCATGGAACTTGCGGCCGTACCAGGAGGCCAGGCCGCGGTCCGCATAAGGGTCGTCGCCGGTCAGCGGCCGGTAGCGCTCGCCCAGCACCTCGTAGGGCTTGTTGGGGCCGCCGACGCGGATGACCTCCAGGCGCGGCACCGCATCGGGCACCTTCAGCAACTCGCCGGGCGGGTTGGCCTGCGGGCCGTCACGGTCGCCCGACGCCGGTGGCGCGGCCGGCCGCGTGGCGCACCCCGTCATCAGTGCGAGCAGCAGCAGGGTCAGGGCCAGCCCAGTATGCTGTGCCCCCTCGTTCCATCGTCGATGCCATGCCATGAGCAACTTCGTCTTTCCTCCGCCCGCCGTTCCCAGCGCCGCCGTGCGTGGCACGGAAGCGCGCTATGCCGTCAGCCGCATCTTCTGCGTCGGCCGCAACTATGCCGATCATGCCCGCGAGATGGGCAGCGACCCCACACGCGAGCCGCCGTTCTACTTCACCAAGCCGGCCAGCGCGCTGACGCCGTCCGGCGCGACGGTGCCCTACCCCAGCGAGACCAAGAACTACCACTACGAGATGGAGCTGGTCATCGCCATCGGCGCGCCGGTGTTCCGCGTCACGCCCGAAGCGGCCCGCGCCGCCATCTGGGGCTATGCCGCCGGCCTGGACATGACGCGCCGTGACCTGCAGGCCGTCGCCAAGGCCGGGGGCAAGCCCTGGGACACCGCCAAGGGCTTCGACCAGTCTGCCATCCTGACCGACATCGCCCGCGTTTCCGACGTCGGCCTGCTGGAAAAAGGCGCCATCACGCTGGCCGTCAACGGCGTCGAAAAGCAGCGCGGCGACCTGGCCGACATGATCTGGAGCCAGGCGGAGATCGTCTCCAACCTGTCGCACCTCTATCACCTGCACCCGGGCGACCTGATCTACACCGGCACGCCGGCCGGCGTCGGCGCGGTGGTGCCGGGCGACGTGATCACCGGCCGCATCGAGGGCCTGGGCGACATCACGCTGACGGTGGGGCCGGCCGAGTGATGTTCGACGAGGAAGACCTGGCCCAGGCCCGCGCGCGCAACATCCGCGATGCGCTGGCCGAGGACATCGGCCGCTGCGACTGGACCGCCCAGCTCGTGCCCGCCGGCCGGCGCGTGGCGGCGCAGGTGCGCGTGCGCGAGGCGGCCGTGCTGTGCGGCCGCGACTGGTTCGACGGCGTGTTCGCCGCGCTGGACCCCACGAGCCGCATCGAGTGGCTGGTCGACGAGGGCGCCCTGATGACGGCAAACAGCATCGTCTGCCGCATCGAGGCCGATGGCCGCCAGCTGCTGTCGGCCGAGCGGCCGGCGCTGAACTTCCTGCAGCTGCTGTCCGGCACGGCCACAGCCACGCGAGCGCATGTCGACGCGGTGGCCGGCGCCAGCCCGCAGGCGCGCGGCTGCGCCATCCTCGACACACGCAAGACCGTGCCGGGCCTGCGCCTGGCGCAGAAGTACGCCGTGCGCGTGGGCGGCGGGCAGAACCAGCGGCTGGCGCTGTATGCCGGCATCCTCATCAAGGAAAACCACATCGCCGCCGCCGGCGGGGTGGGCCAGGCCTTGCGCGCGGCGCAGGCGCTGAACGCCGGTGTGGACATCCAGATCGAGGTCGAGACCATCGATCAGCTGCGCGAAGCGCTGGACGCGGGCGCCGTCAGCGTGTTGCTGGACAACTTCAGCGAGCCGCTGATGCGCGAGGCAGTCGCCGTCAACGCCGGGCGGGCGCTGCTGGAAGTCTCGGGCGGCGTGGCGCTGGATCAGCTGCGCTGGATTGCCGCGACCGGCGTGGACCGCATCTCCATCGGCCGGCTCACGAAGGACGTGAGGGCCGTGGACTACTCGATGCGCGTGCTCGGCCCGCTGGCGGGCTGAGCCCCCAGCAGGTGGGCCCGCACGCGGGCCGCCGTGGCGGCCGGGTGCTCCTGCATGAAGCAGTGGCCGCCCGCCGTCACCTGCACATGCAGGTGCGGCGCGTTGTGGGCATGTGCCCGCGCGCAGCCCACCCGCACGAACGGCATCGTCGCGTCGCCATGCAGCAGCAGCGTGGGCACGCCGATGCGGCGCAGATGGCTCCACAGCCCCTGTGGGACGGTACTGAAGATCGTGGACTCCAGTGCCGGCTCGCACTTCAGCACCGCCCGCCCCTCGGGGCCGTCGCGCAGCGCATGCGTGACGAAGGCGTCCAGCGCCGCTTCGGCCCAGCCCTTGTAGGTGCCGCGCCCACGCAGCGCCTGGCGGGCATGGTCGCGGCTCGGCCACTCGCGCCGGCGCCGCTTGGTCGCGCGCGCCAGCGGGTTGACCAGGCCGGTGCCGGCGCGGCCCATCAGCTGCGCGGCCAACAGCATCGGCGGCGGGAACAGCACCGGGTCCAGCAGCACGGCGCGGCGGAACGGCTGCCCGGCCGTGCCGAGCAGCAGCGCCGTCTGCACGGCACCGAAGCTGTGCCCCATCGCCATCAGCGGCACGTCGCCGTAGCGGCTGCGGCCGGCGTTGAACGCCTCCAGCGCGGCCTCGGCGCAGCGGTTCCAGCCGACGAATTGCGGCGTGGGTTCGCTGTCGCCATGGCCGGGGGCGTCGCACAGCCACAGGTCGAAGTCCTGCGCCAGCGCTTGCAGCAGCGGCTCGTAGACACGCCCGCAGAAGCCGTTGCCATGCAGGAAGTGCAGCAGCGGCCGGCCGGTGGGCGGCGTGCACCAGCCGCGCAGCACGGTGCCCAGCACGGCGCTGCGGTGCTCCCAGCGCTCGAGGCGGTCGGCGGCGCTCACGCGTCGAACCAGGGCTCGTTGGGCAGCTCGTCGAAGACCTTGCGCAGCCCCGCGCTCCAGCCCTTGCGCAGCGCCAGGAAGTAAGGGTCGTCGCGCTCGATGCGGTGCGGCGGCTTCATCGCCTGCTCGAACTGGTTGGCGCGCAGCATCACCATGTCGATGGGCAGGCCCACCGACAGGTTGGACTGGATCGTCGAATCGAAGCTGACCAGCGTGCACTTGGCGGCCTCGTCCAGCGGCGTGCTGTCATAGCGCAGCACGCGGTCGATGATGGGCTTGCCGTATTTGCTCTCGCCGATCTGGAAGTACGGCGTGTCCTCGGTGGCTTCGATGAAGTTGCCCTGCGGGTAGACGTGAAAGAGCCGCGGGCCTTCGCCCTTGATCTGGCCGCCCAGCAGGAAGTTCGCGCCGTAGTCCACGCCCTGGCCGGCGTCGCTGTCGCGGCTGACCACTTCCTTGAGCGTGCGCCCCAGCAGCACGGCGGCGTCGTAGAGGCTGGGCACGTTCAGCAGGTGCTCGCCATCGCCGCTCAGGCGCTGGTTCATCAGCGACATGACGGACTGGGTGGTCGCCAGATTGCCCGCCGCCAGCACGACGATCTCGCGCTGATGCGGGATCTGGAACTGGTACATCTTGCGAAAGCTCGCGATGTGATCGACGCCCGCGTTGGTGCGGGTGTCGGAGGCGAACAGCAGGCCGGCGCGCAGGCGCATCGCGACGCAGTAGGTCATGGGGCAGACAGTGAAGACAAGCCCGGCCATTATGGCCAGCGCTGCCCCGAAGGCGTTCAGACCTCGCCGCCGCCGCCCGCCTTGCGGAACTGCTGCTGCGCAAAGCGCCACACCAGCCGCGACGCATCGGGCCCCTGGGCATCGCTGAAACGCTGCCGCGCCGCGCCGCCGCTCCACGCGTGGCCCAGTTGCTGCACCTCCACCAGCGTCGCCACCGGCTCGCGCGCCCGCTGGAAGTGCGTCACCGTCATCGGGTAGCGCTTGCCGCGTTGCTGCTGCTGCGGTGCGCCCTCGCGGGCGCCCGCCGCGCCAGACCACAGCCGCGCCGCCGCGCCTGCGTTGCGTGCAGACACGACGGCGTCGGCCTCGCCATGGATGACGATGAGCGGCGGCCACGTGCCGTCGGCGGTGGGCGGCGCCGGATCGCGCCGGCCCTGCATGGCACCGACGGCCGATGCGGCCGAATGCGCCGCGCCGGGTGGCACGCCGGAATGCATGGCCAGCGCCTTGAAGCGCTGCGGGTAGCGCGTGGCGAGCAGCGCCGCCATGCTGGCGCCGGCCGACAGCCCCGCCACTGCCGTGCGTTCGCGGTCCGCTGCGTAGAGCATGGCGACCTGGTCGATGGCACGCATGATCCAGCCCGCCTCGGCCCAGGCGCGGCCCGAGCGCGTGTCGAACCAGTTCCAACAGCCTTGCGCATTGGCCAGGCGCGACTGTTCGGGATAGAGCACGAGGAAACGCTCGCGCGCCGCGAGCTGGTTCATGCGCGTGCTGGCGGCGAAGCTCTTGGCGTCCTGGTGGCAGCCGTGCAGCATCACGAGCAGCGGCAGCCGCTCGCCGAAGCGCACGCCCTCGGGGCGGAACAGCCACCAGCGCCGCGGGCCGGCCTCCGTCGGCACGGCCCCGGCCAGCCAGCTGCCCGCACCGGCCGGCGCCCGATGGCGCTCACGCAGCGGCCGCGCCGCGCGCCGCAGCAATGCGGCCTGGCGGTTCAGCAGCGCGGCCCACGAGGGCGTCTTCATGCGCCGGCCAGCTGCTCCAGCTCGGCCACGTCCGGATGCTCGCGCAACAAGGCGTTGAGCTGGTCGATGACGCCGCACCAGTCGCCGTCGTCCTGGTGCCATTGCTCGCGGATGAAGGCGACCTGGCTGGCGTTCCAGAACGGCGCCTCGGACAGATTCAGCGTCTGCGGCAGCGGCCGGTGCTGGCGCACGAAGGCCTTGATCTCCGCCGGTGATGACGGCAGGCCCAGCTGCAGGAAGAGGTCGGGCAGGTCGTGGTGGGTGGTCGTGTCCATGAGCACTTCCTTCGTTCGAGGTCAGGGCATCGTGGCACCGGCGCGCGGTGCGGCGTGTCAGCGAACGCCTCATCCGCCCGACAGGCGAAGCGAGTGCCCCGCCCCACTGCGCGGCCGGCCTGCAGGCGCCTGCGATGTCGGACAGCGTCGCGTCATGGCCTGCAGACGCGCATGCGCCCGGAAGTGCCGTTATCGTCACGGTACGCCGCAGTGAACGCCAGCCGCCATGCCCTCTTCCGACGCCCTCTTCATCGTCTTCAACCGCGCCTCCGGTCGCGGCAACCGTGACGAACTGGCGCCGGCCGTCGAGGCCGCCTGCAGGGTGGCGGGTCGGCCCTGCCAGCTGTTGCCGGTCGAGCGCCCCGCCGCGCTGGCCGCGACGGCCGCCGATGCCGTGCGCCAGGCGCGCGAGGCCGGCGGCATCGTCGTGGCGGCCGGCGGCGACGGCACGATCAACGGCGTTGCGCAGGCGGTGCTGGGCAGCGGCTGCCGCTTCGGCGTGCTGCCGCGCGGCACCTTCAACTACTTCGCGCGCACCCACGGCATCCCGGCCGATCTCGACGGCGCGCTGCGCGTGCTGTTGAACGAACAGGCCGTGCCCGTGCAGGTGGGCTTGCTGAACGGCCGCGTCTTTCTCGTCAATGCCAGCCTGGGCCTGTACCCGCAACTGCTGGAAGACCGCGAGGCCTGGAAATCCCAGCTCGGCCGCAGCCGCCTGGTGGCGCTGGGCGCCGGCATGGCCACGTTGCTGCGCGGGCACCGCAGCCTGCGGCTGACCGTCGAGTTATCGGGCCACCGCCGGGAGGTGCGCACCCCGACGCTGTTCGTCGGCAACAACGCGCTGCAGATGGAGCAGGTGGGCCTGCCCGAGTCCCGCGCCATCGACGCAGGACGGCTGGCCGGCGTCATGCTCAAGCCGGTCGGGCGGTGGGACCTGCTCAGGCTGCTCGCTCGCGGGGCCTTCGGCCAGCTGGGCGACGCCGACCAGGTGCAGAACTTCGACTTCCAGCGGCTGACCGTGACGCCCCGCGCCTTCGGCGCCCGGCAGGTGAAGGTGGCCACCGACGGCGAGGTGCTGTGGATGCCGCTGCCGCTGCGCTTCGAGGTGGCGCCGCAGCCGCTGTTGCTGATCCGGCCGCCCGGCCTGGCCCAGGAGCGCCGCGAGGCGCAGGCGGCCGCCGAGGAGGCGGCGGCGTGACGACCCTGCTGCAGCTCTCCGACCCGCATTTCGGCACCGAACGCCCGCAGGCCATGGCCGCACTGCAGCAGCTGTGCGCGTTGCGCCGCCCCGACCTGCTGCTGGTTACCGGCGACATCACGCAGCGCGCGCGGCCGGCCGAGTTCGC
>JACCDS010583845.1_pt1 | contig 10014 bp, 3 predicted proteins | sample 7446441 | NCBI WGS metagenome assembly JACCDS01 (sample SAMN15323445, study PRJNA562643) | freshwater metagenome | isolation source: river surface water | place: USA:Blue River Watershed | collected 2017-08-17 | reverse complement strand
GTGATCGTCGAGGACGGCGTGGCCGTCACGCCGCCCCCGGGCCCGCCGCCCGCCGGAAAGAAAAGGAAGGAGTAACGCTTCCGGGATGATTGCTCCCATGTCCGCTCATCGAAATTCGTTTTCCGGCCGGACCCGTAGCACATGAACCTCGCGCGCCCCTTTATCCTGCGTCCGGTCGCCACGAGCCTGCTCATGGCGGCGCTGCTGCTGAGCGGCATCATGGCCTACCGCCTTCTGCCGGTAGCGGCGCTGCCGCAGGTGGATTTTCCGACCATCCAGGTCTTCACCTTCCAGCCCGGCGCGAGCCCGGACGTCACGGCCAGCGCCATCACCGCGCCGCTGGAGCGCCGCTTCGGCCAGATCCCCGGCGTGAACCAGATGTCGTCGACGAGCTCGAGCGGCGCGTCGGTGATCACGCTGCAGTTCTCCCTCGCGGTGTCGCTCGCCGTCGCGGAGCAGGAAGTGCAGGCGGCGATCAATGCCGCGGACAATCTGTTGCCGAACGACCTGCCGGCGCCGCCCGTCTACCGGAAAGTGAATCCGGCGGATACGCCGATCCTGACGCTGGCGGTGACGTCGGCGACGATGCCGTTGCCCGCGGTGCACGATCTGGTGGATACGCGCATCGCGCAGAAACTGGCGCAGATTCCCGGCGTCGGCATGGTCAGCCTCGCGGGCGGGCAGCGGCCGGCGATCCGGGTGCAGATCAATCCGGGGGAACTGGCGTCGCGCGGACTCAATTTCGCCGAGGTGCGCGCGGCGATTTCCGCGGCGAGCGTGAACCAGCCGAAGGGCAGTTTCGACGGCCCGGTGCGGACGATTCTGATGGATGCGAACGACCAGCTGCGGTCGGTCGAGGAATTCCGGAATCTGATCATTGCGTGGCGCGACGGGGCGCCGTTGCGGCTGGGCGATGTCGCCCGGATCGAGAATGCCGCCGAGGACCGCCGCATGGCGGCCTGGGCGGACAACCTGCCGGCCGTGCTGGTGAACGTGCAGCGCCAGCCCGGCGCCAACGTCATCGAGGTCGTCGACCGCGTGCAGGCCCTGTTGCCGCAGCTCGGCGCGAGCCTGCCGGCGGCGGCGGACCTCGTCGTGCTGTCGGACCGGACCCAGAGCATCCGCGCCTCGGTGCGTTCGGTGGAGCACGAACTGATTTTCGCCGTGCTGCTGGTGGTGCTCGTGACGTTTCTGTTTTTGCGCAACGTGGCGGCGACGATCATCCCCAGCATCGCGGTGCCCTTGTCGCTGATCGGGACCTTCGGCGTGATGTACCTCGCCGGGTATTCGCTCAACATTCTCACGCTGATGGCGCTGACGGTCGCGACGGGCTTCGTCGTCGACGATGCGATCGTCATGCTCGAGAACATCGCGCGTTACCGCGAGGAAGGCGATCCGCCCATGGAGGCGGCGCTCAAGGGCGCGGCGCAGATCGGGTTCACGCTGGTGTCGCTCACGGTCTCGCTGATCGCGGTGCTGATCCCGCTGCTGTTCATGGGCGACGTCGTGGGCCGGCTGTTCCACGAGTTCGCGATCACGCTGGCGGTCTCGATTCTGATTTCGCTGGTGGTTTCGCTGACGCTCACGCCGATGATGTGCGCGCGCATGTTGCCGGAGCCGGAACCGGGCGCGCATGCGAAGCCCGGCTTCCTCGATGCGGTGATCGCGCGCTACGGGGTTTGGCTCGACTGGGTGCTGCGGCACCAAGGCCTGACGCTCGCCGTCACGGTCGGGACGGTGGTGGTGACGGCCGGGCTGTATATGATCGTGCCGAAGGGATTTTTCCCGTCGCAGGACAACGCGGCGCTGCAGGCCGTGACGGAGGCGCCGCAGTCGATCTCGTTCACCGCGATGGCGGAACGGCAACAGGCGCTCGCGGCCAAGATTCTGGCCGATCCGGCGGTGCGCAGCCTCTCGTCGTTCATCGGCGTGGACGGCACGAACTCGACGCTCAACAGCGGCCGCATGCTGATCAACCTGAAGCCGCACGGCGAACGCCGGGACTCGGCGGCGCAGGTGATCGACCGGCTGCGCGAGGCGGCGCGCGAGGTGCCCGGGATCGCGCTCTACCTGCAGCCGATCCAGGAATTGACGATCGAGGATCGCGTGAGCCGCACGCAGTTCCAGTTCACGCTGACCTCGCCGGACGAGGAACTGCTGCACAATTGGGTGCCGCAGCTGATCGGGCGGTTGCAGGAACAGCCGGAACTCGCGGACGTCGCGAGCGACCTGCAGAACCGCGGGCTGCAGGCCTACCTTGAAATCGACCGCAACGCGGCCAGCCGGCTGGGCGTGACGGTGGCGGAGATCGACGACGCGCTGTACAGTGCGTTCGGCCAACGCCAGGTCGCGACGCTCTTCACGCAATCGAGCCAGTACCGGGTGGTGATGGAAGTGGATCCGCGGCTGGCGCAGGGACCGGAGGCGCTGACGACGTTGTTTGTGCGCACGCGGAGCGGGCGGCCGGTGCCGCTCTCGAGCGTGGCGCAGGTTTCGGAGCGGCCGACTTCGCTCCTGATCAACCACGTGGGCCAGTTTCCGTCGGTGACGGTTTCCTTCAACTTGGGCGACCGGGCTTCGCTCGGCGCCGCGGTCGCGGCCATCGAGCGGACGGTGCAGGAAATGGAGATGCCGGCCGCGATCGAAATCCGGTTCGAGGGCGCGGCGCGGGCTTTCCGTTCCTCGCTGTCGAGCACGCTGTGGCTCGTGCTCGCGGCCGTGGTGACGATGTACATCGTGCTGGGCGTGCTCTACGAGAGCACGATCCACCCGATCACGATTCTGTCGACGTTGCCGTCGGCGGCGGTGGGCGCGCTGCTGGCGCTCTGGATCACGGGCCGGCCCTTGGACATGATCGCGGTCATCGGCATCATTTTGCTGATCGGACTCGTGAAGAAGAACGGCATCATGATGGTGGACTTCGCGCTCGAGGCCACGCGGCGCGACAAGCTGTCGCCGACGGAGGCGATCAAGCAGGCGGCGTTGCTGCGGTTCCGGCCGATCTTGATGACGACGCTGGCGGCGCTGTTCGGCGCGTTGCCGCTGATGTTTTCCACCGGATCGGGCGCCGAATTGCGGCAGCCGCTCGGGCTCGTGATGGTGGGCGGATTGCTCGTGAGCCAGGTGCTGACGCTGTTCACGACGCCGGTGGTTTACCTCTACTTTGATCGCCTGCGGCAGCGCATGGAATCGAAACGCAAGACCCCGGTCCGCGTGGCCGGCAAGCTGGAGGCGGCCCGCGGATGAACCTGTCGCGTCCCTTTGTGCGGCGGCCGGTGGCCAGCGCGTTGATCGCGGTGGCGCTCGTGCTGGTGGGGGCGCTCGCCTACGGGCTGCTGCCTGTGTCGCCGTTGCCGCAGGTGGATTTCCCGACGATCCGCGTCAGCGCCTCGCTGCCGGGGGCGAGTCCGGAAACGATGGCCGCGGCCGTCGCGGCGCCGTTGGAACGGGCGCTGGGCAGCATCGCCGGGGTCGCCGGCATCTATTCGGACAGCCGCCAGGGCTCGACGAGCATCACGCTGGAGTTCGATCTCGGCCGCGACATCAACGGCGCGGCCCGCGATGTGCAGGCGGCGATCAACGCGGCGCGCGGGCAATTGCCGGCGGGCATGCCGGGGAACCCGACGTTCCGGAAATCGAATCCGTCGCAGGCGCCGATCATGGCGCTGGCGTTGAGTTCGCCGAATCTGGCGCCGGGCAAACTGTACGATTTGGCGGCGACGGTGCTGGCGCAGAAAATCGCGCAGATCGACGGTGTCGGCGAGGTGTCGGTCGGCGGGAGTTCGCTGCCGGCGATCCGCGTGCAGCTGAATCCGCACGCGCTGGCGCACTATGGCATCGCGCTGGACGAAGTCCGCCGCGCCATCGGCGCGACCAATTCGCTGCGGCCGCGCGGCACGGTGGAACGCGGCGACCGGCAGTGGGAAGTCCAGCTCAGCGGGCAATTGCGCAAAGCCGAAGACTATCTCGAATTGGTGGTACGGTATCGGGACGGCTCGCCGGTGCGGCTGGGCGATGTCGCCAAAGTCATGGAGTCGGTCGAGGACCGCTACAGTTCCGGCTTCCACACCCAACGTCCGGCGGTCGCGCTGCTGATCAGCCGCCAGCCCGGCGCCAATATCATCGCAACGATCGACGCGATCCAGGCGCAGCTCCCGGCGCTGCGCGCGCTGGTGCCGGCGGACGCGCAGTTCGATGTCGTGATGGACCGCTCGCCGGGCATCCGCGCGACGCTGCACGAATCCCAGCGCACGCTGGCGATCGCCTCGGGGCTCGTGATGCTGGTGGTGTTCCTCTTCCTCGGCAGCGCGCGCGCGGCCTTGATTCCGTGCCTCGCGATCCCGGTCGCGATCATCGGCACCTTCGGGATCATGTACCTTTACGGATTCTCGCTGAACAATCTGTCGCTGATGGCGCTGATCGTGGCGGCGGGGCTCGTAGTGGACGACGCGATCGTCGTGCTCGAAAACATCACGCGCCACATCGAGCGCGGGCTGTCGCCGTTCCGCGCGGCGATGAAAGGTTCGGGCGAAGTCGGGTTCACGTTGCTGGCGATGAACCTTTCGCTGGTGGCGGTGTTTGTCTCGATCCTCTTCATGGGCGGGTTGGTCGAGAAACTGTTCCGCGAATTCTCGATCACGCTGGCGGCGGCGATGCTGGTTTCGCTGGTGGTTTCGCTGACGCTGACGCCGAGCCTGTGCGCGCGCTGGTTGGCGGCGCGGGAAACGGAGGAACCGGGTTGGTTCCGGGGGAAAACCGACGCGGCCTTCAACCGGCTGAAGCGCGGCTATGCGCGTTCCCTCGGTTGGGTGCTGGAGCACGCGACGCTGATGCTGATCGTGTTTCTCGGCACGGTGGCGCTGAACGTGACGCTGTACGTCACGATCCCGAAGGGCTTTTTGCCGCTGCAGGACACCGGCACGCTGCACGGTTTCGTCCGCGGCGACGATGCGTTCTCGTACCAGGTGATGCTGCCGAAAGTGGAGGCGTTCCGCCGGCACATCCTCTCCGATCCCGCGGTGGCGGATGTGATCGGCACTTCCGGCGGCGCGACGGGCCTGAGCAACGCGCGGCTCACGATCCGCCTGAAGCCGTTGGCCGAACGCAAAGTTTCCGCCAACGACGTCGTCAACCGGCTGCGGCAAACCGCGCCCGCCGTCGCCGGCGCCCAGGTCTATCTGTTCGGCGCGCAGGACATCGATCCGCCGCGCATGTCGGACGCGACGTCGTTCGACCTGACGCTGATGGCGGGGGATCTCGGCGTGCTGCGCACGTGGGCGCCCAAGGTGGCGGCGGCGTTGCAGGAGATGCCGGAGTTGACCGACATCAACGCGCCCTCCGACGGCGGCACGCAGCAGGTGCGGCTCAACATCGACCGCGAGGCGGCGCGCCGGCTCGGCGTGGATACGCAGATGGTGACGCAGGTGCTGAACAATTCCTTCAGCCAGCGGCAAATCGCCACGCTCTACGACCGGCTGAACCAGTACCGCGTCGTGATGGAGCTGGAGCCGCAGTACACGACGGACCCGAGCGTGCTCGAGAAAGTCGAAGTCATCGGCGCCGCCGGCGAACGCGTGCCGCTCTCGGCGTTCACGCGCTACGACTATTCGCTGATCGACGACCGCGTGCGGCACCGCAGCCAATTTGCCGCCGAGAACATCGGCTTCGCCTTGGCCGAAGGCGTGCCGATCGAGCAGGCTCTGCTCGGAATCGATGCGGCGATGGCGAAGATCATGCTGCCGACGGAAGTGCAGTACCGCCTGTCTGGCTCGGCGCAGAATTTCCAGAAAACGCTGCAGTCGCAGCCGCTGCTGCTGCTCGGGGTGCTCGTCGCGGTCTATCTTGTGCTCGGCGTGCTGTACGAGAGCCTGATCCATCCGCTGACGATTCTCTCGACGCTGCCGTCGGCCGGACTCGGGGCGCTCTTGGCGCTGCGGTTGACGGATACGGAATTCAGCCTGATCGCGTTGCTCGGCGTCTTTTTGCTGATCGGCATCGTGATGAAGAACGCGATTCTGATGATCGATTTCGCGATCGCGACGGAACGGAAGAACGACCTGTCGCCGCGCGCCGCGATCTTCGAGGCGGCGCAATTGCGGTTGCGGCCGATTTTGATGACCAACATGGCGGCGCTCCTCGGGGCGTTGCCGTTGGTGCTGGCGAGCGGGGAGGGCGTCGAGATGCGGCGGCCGCTCGGGCTTGCGATCGTCGGCGGCCTGGCGGTCAGCCAATTGCTCACGCTCTACACGGTGCCGGTGGTCTATCTCTGGCTTGATCGGGTGCGGCTGCGTTTCAAACGCGAGAAACCGGCCGCGGTCGGAGAACGCGCGGCGGCGGTGTAATGCCGGGATCAGGTAGTTGAGAGTTGAAAGTTGAGGGTTGAGAGATCGATCCATCAAACCACGGAAAATGAAGCCGCTGCTCGCTACGGGAGAAACCGAACGCTTCTGCTCCCAACTCCCGACCAAGCTCACGCAACTGCCGGAATTTCTTGGCTGAGGAACGCGGCTTCCGCCCCGTCGGCAGATCAGAACACGGGGCCCGGGTGGCCCCGGACTTCGTAGGCGACGGCCGGAACGGTGCCGAGGGGCACGCGGGTGGGGCGGGCGTTTTTCGGTGCGGCTTTGCCGGCCGGGCGTTCGCCGAAAGCCTGCAAGACGAGATTGCCCTGCGTGCCGGGCTTGAGGGCAGCGGGATCGCCGAGGACCTCGATGCTGACGGTGTCGCCGCGGCCTGAGACCATGTGGCCGAGGGTGATGCCGGGAGGCGGATCCTGCAGTTCAAAGGTGATTTTGCCGGTGGTGCGGACGGTCGGGGCGTTGATCTGCAACTTTGCGGCCGGTCCGCCCGGGATGATTTTCAACGGCCCCTTGGCGGCGACGCGGAACGGAGCGCCGCGGCCGGAAACCTGGACGACGCCTTCCTGGGCCGGCACGAGATGGTGGTAGAAGAAGGCCTGCATCATGTCTTCCGCCGGCAGGCCGGTGCGCTCGATGACGCGACCGCCGATATCGGCGCGACCGACCAGCCGTAGCGGGACGAGTTCGTCGCGGGCCCCGTAGGGTGCGGTGAGCGTGGCCTGCACCTTGTCTTGGCCGGCGGGAATTTTGGCCCCGCCGAGAGCGAAGCCCCATGGCGAATCCGCCAACGCCAACGTGATCTCGCCGGTGAAGCCGTCGTGGCGGAGCGCATACACGGTCACTGGCACGCTGGCGCCGGCGCGGACATTGAGGCCGGAGGGAACGACGCGCAGTTCGAAGCCGGGTTGCGGCGGGCCCAAATACAGGCGGTAGGCGTGGTCGGGACTGCCTTGGTGCTGGGTGTCGGCAACCGTCACGGTGTAGTCGCCGTCGGCCGGCAACGTGAACGTGAGCAACGAATCCGCGTGATGCGGCAGCAGGCCGGCCCCGCGGTCTGCGGTGTCGTCGTTGCTGGCGAGGGTGCGGCCGGCGGCGTCCTGCAGGGTGACGATCGAGTCGAGCGGGGAACCGAGGCGGCGGGCGGTGATCCGTGCGACGAAGATTTGGCCGGCTTGGCCGCTGAAGCGGTAGGTATCACGATTTCCAGGACAGGCGATGCGGCCGTTGACGGTGACGGGCAAGGCGACGCGCTGGCCGGCGGCGGTGGCGGAAGCGGTTTCCTCCTCGGCGGCGTCGGTGCCGGCGTCGAGCGCGATGCGGACGGGATTGGACAGCGTGCCCTTTTGCCGGGCGGAAACCGTGAGGATGCCGGGGCTGCGGCCGGCGGTCGGCAGGTCGAGCGTTTCGGCGGGCATGTTCCAGCCGTGCAGTTCGAAGCGGGCAGGACTGCCGACGGCGGCGCCGAGGGGGTAGACGCCGGTGGCGTAGGGGAATTCGCCGACGGCGACGCGGTAGACGAAATCTTCGCGGCCGCGGTAGATGGCATCTTTGATTTCGGCGACGTAGGTGCCGTCGGCGGGGATCTCGAAGCAGAGGACGGGATCGGGGCTGAAGCGGAAGTCGTCGTTGTAGGCGAGTTCGCGGCCCTGGGCATCGTAGAGCGCGAGCGTGGCCTGGAACCAACCGGGGACGGCGTCGGCGAGGTACGGCATGAGCGCGCGGGCGCGGGCGGCGAGGACGAGTTTCTGGCCCTTGGTCGCGGTGAAATGGAAGCGGTCGACTTCGCCGGGCATGATCTGGCCGTTGACGACGGCGGGGAGGACGACGCGGCGTTCCGTTTTCGGCCGCTTGGTTTGCGGATCGAGTTCCTTGCTGGGCCGCACGGACGCCGCGGGCGAAGTGGCGATGCGCGCGGGCTCGGTGAATTCGGGCAATTGCCCCAGAACGAAGACGACGGGATTGGAAATGCCGGTGGCGGTGCGCAGGCGGAGTTCGCAATCGCCGGGAGCGAGATCGGCGGGCACCGAGATTTCCAAGGTCACGGTTTCGGCGAGCACGGGACTGAGCTGGCGGTTGCCGCGGCCGGCGAGATCGCGGCGGATGGCGGCGACTTCTTCGTCTTCGGCGGCGGTGAGGGCGGGCAGTTTGGGATCTTTGCGGGCGGCGTCGCGTTTGTCCTGGAGGACCTGCTGCCGGTCGCGGAGATCGTTGATTTCCTTCTGGGTGAGCGGGCGCTCGTGACCGAGCACGCGCGCGGAGATGCCGGCGACGGAGAAGTGGGCGGCAGTCGTGCCGTTGAGATATTGGCCGCCGATCCGGACGGTGAACGTCGTGGCGATTTGCCCGCCGGCCGGGTAGGCGAAGGCGAGATGGGGGACGTTGCGGTTGCCGGCCGGCTGGGCCCGGGCGGAGTTCGGCAGGAGGTAGGCGCCGGCCAAACCGGCGCCGAGGGCGAGGAAGAACCAAGTGAGGCGTTTCATGGCCGAAGGGTTCAGGTCAGCGAGGCGAGATGGCGGTGCGACGGCACGGCTTCGGCGGCCGTGGGCAAGGTGCGGACATCGCGGCCCTCCGGATGCGGGAGGCGGGCGTCGCCGGGAATGCCGAGTTGTTGGTAAACGCGGGCGATGAGCTCGCTCGGGTGCACGGGTTGCTCGACGACCTCCTCGCCGCGGGCGTCGGTCTTGCCGATCACTTGGCCGCCCTTGAAGCCGCCGCCGGCGACGAGGGTGGAGAAGGCCTTGCCCCAGTGGCCGCGGCCGCCGTTCCACGGCGACTCCCAGGAGACCTTGGGGGTGCGGCCGAATTCGCCGCCGGCCCAGACGATCGTCTGGTCGAGGAGGCCGCGTTCCGCGAGATCGGCGAGCAAGGTGGCGAGACCGCGGTCGAGCTCGGGCAATTTGCGCCGCATGATCGGGAAGTGCTGTTTGTGCGTGTCCCAGCCCTTGTAGTTGATGGTCACATACGGCACGCCGCGCTCCACGAGGCGCCGCGCCATCAGGCAGGATTGGCCGAAGGTGGTGCGGCCGTAGCGGTCGCGGAGGGCGTCGGTTTCCTGGCCGAGGTCGAAGACCTTGCCGGCGTCGCCGAGAATCATCTCGTAGGCGTCGCGTTCGCATTCGCCGAGGGCGGCGAGTCGCGGATCGGTCGCGGGCAACGCGCGTTCGAAGAGATTGAGCCGGTGGAGAAACTCGCGGCGCGAGCGTTGGCGCTCGTCTGTGAGCCCCGGAGAAACGACGCCCTCGACGAGGAAACGGTTGGCGCCCGGATCGCCGCCGGTGGCGAAGGGCTTGTAGCGGCCGCCGAGGAAGCCGGACTCGGAAAAGCGGCCCTGCAGTTCGGTGAGCACGACGTAGGGCGGGAGCAGGCCCTTGTAGCCGGCGTCGTAGCCCTTGAACAACGAGACCACGGCGCCGGCGCCGGGAAACACATCGCGGCCGCCGGCGGGCCGGCCCGTCTGGACGGTGTAGGCGGCGGTTTCGTGGCCGTTGCTGCCATGGGTCATGCCGCGGAGGAGGGCGTACTTGTCGGCCTGTTGCGCGAGGAGCGGGAGCAGTTCGCCGATCTGGATGCCGGGGACGTTGGTGGCCAACGGCGTCTTGAGGGCGCCGTAGTAATCGTAGCCGGCGTCGGGTTTCGGATCGAAGGTATCCAGATG
>JACCDS010386210.1_pt1 | contig 10014 bp, 8 predicted proteins | sample 7446441 | NCBI WGS metagenome assembly JACCDS01 (sample SAMN15323445, study PRJNA562643) | freshwater metagenome | isolation source: river surface water | place: USA:Blue River Watershed | collected 2017-08-17 | reverse complement strand
GGCTAACGAAGCAGTAGTTACAGCAACTGCTAAGGATAGCACTGGAATCATCAAAAAGGATACACTTTCTCCATTTCAAAGCAACGAAGAACAAATCAACGCATTTGAAAGTACGCCCATAAAAGAAAATACTGATGACTTTGATTCATTTGACGAGCCAGCATCACCATCTACTTCCAGCAAACCAATTACCAGCAAATTAGAAACACCAGCAAAGAAAGCAGCATTTTCTGAAAGCACGAAGGTTTATTCAAAGCCAGAAACAAATCTTAAAAACTTTAGTCTTGAAAAAGAAAAAATGAACTATGAAGCTTTGGTAGAGCAAAAAGATAAGTGGGTAAGTATTAAGAAAGATTTACAGTTCAAACTAAACAATGGAGATTCTTCTGTTCGTGAACAATTAGAAAACAGTAAAAATGTAGTTAGGCGTATAGAACAAAAACTAGTAGAAAGTGCCAAAAAGCTTGGTAAAAGTTAGGCTTTTATAATTTCCTGAATAGCATTTTTAGTGATAATACTTTTTTTATCATTTTTTGATCCATTGCCAGATTTCTTAATATTTTTTTTCAATAAATACGCTACAAACATATATAAACCAAACAAACCACAAAGCAGATATAATGAAGTAGTATTTTCGGCATTTCGGCTTATAAATACAAAAAGCAATGTTGACATGATTGTGAATATCCAAAGAACCAATGAAGCCTGAAAATGGCTTAAACCATTATCAATCAGAAGGTGATGTAAGTGGTTTCTATCAGCAACAAAAGGCGATTTTTTATTTTTTAAACGAATAATAAATACTCTAAGCGTATCGAAAATAGGAACTACCAACACAATAATGGCTAAAATGGGCGCTGCAAATGTACTATTTGGATCAAAGCGATACTGGATGTTTAATTGAATAAATCGAACAGCGAAGAGTGCTAAGATAAATCCCACTATCAAAGAGCCAGTATCTCCCATAAAAATTTTAGAAGTTTTTGAAAAGTTAAATCTCAAGAAACCAAGTAATGAGCCAGACATTGATGCTGCCAAGCAAGCCAGTGCATAATGTTCATTTAAGTAAAACCATACTCCAAAAAGTCCACCAGCTATCATTCCTATTCCACCCATCAACCCATCAATTCCATCTATTAAATTAACAGCGTTTATCAAAGCAATAAACACAAATACTGTAAGTGGTAAACTTATAAAATAAGGAACAGAATAAATTCCGAAAATTCCGAAAAGATTCTCAATGCGAAGGTCACCTAAAACTACAACTAACAATGAAGCAGCAATTTGAATATACATTTTTTTCTTTGGTGCTAAAATTAAAATATCATCTTTGACACCAAGAAAAAATAAAATAACAATAGAAGAAATAGAAAGGTGAATCAATTGTCCCTCATCAGGATTTTCCCACAAAAAGTAACTAATCAAGGTAGAAGCAAATACAGCTACACCTCCTAATGTTGGCGTGGCAACCTCGTGTGAACTTCTTTCTACAGGAGTGGCTACTAAGTTTTTAAGCCTAGAAATATTAATAATAACAGGAATGGCGGTAATAGAAACAGCACAAGCTACCATCGCAGAAACAACCAGATGGAAAAGATTGCTGTTGAATAATGTCCAAAATAAATTAACCATTGATTTAATTTATAGATTTAAGAATTGGCTAACACAATTAGAAGTAATTAATAATTTTACGATTTCACGAATTCCAAATTACAACTAAAATAGAGAAGCACCAAAATCTTTATTCATTGATCCTCCTTTGCCTAATTTCTTTCGCAGGATTTCCCTGATAAACGAAGTAAGACTCCATATTTTTTGTCATAACCGAATTTACTGACAATACAGCATGAGATTTAGCATGAACTCCAGGACAAACAATCGATTTAGCACCAATCCAAACACCATCTTCTAATTGAATACCTTGTACTTTTAAATCAAAAGTACTTTTAGAGTAGTCATGGTTGCCAGTTAGCAACATTGCTCCTTGCGAAATACAAACGTTGTTACCAATCTGAACCGACGCTAGATTATCTATCCAAACCATTTCACCTATCCAAACATAGTTTCCAATCGTCAAAAACCAAGGATATTTAATCGTTACTTGTGGTTTTATCATAACTCCTTTTCCAATTTTCGCCCCAAATAACTTTAATACAGCAATCTTAAAAAAAATAGGAAAAGGAACGTTGGAACTAATAACAATTGAACCAACAATATGCCAAACTGTTCTTTTGATAAAACTCCCAGGTTTGTACCAAGAATTATCGTACAAAGACAAATCTGTTGATTTATTCATTTTGTTAAATCTTTATTAAACTCTTCAAGAAAGAATTTCTCAATTGCTTTTTTATCTTTTCCTGCTCGATGATATACTTCATACACTTTTGCATCGACTAAAAACCTGTACCAGAAACCTTGTAAAAAGTGCCAAATAAAACCTTGTTTTCCATCCAAAAAGCCAAATCTAAAAATATATCGATAAACAAAATAGATAATGGGACGAATAAATAACGGAATCGATGCATATTTTACCTTCAAAAATCGAGTCCTTTGCTCCTGCGAACCCCAAAATTTGGGCTCCACAGATTCAAAATTTCTAAAATTATACTTGATATTCAATAAGTCTATGACCTCCCTTATAGCATACAAATTATGCTTTTGAGTCCACCAAGTAAGATTGTTCAGATTATGATCAACTAAGTCATTTTCTAGTTGAAGACTAGTTCCTGCATTTAAAGTAATGTGCTCATCCATCCAGCTTTCCTCGCAAGCTCCTTGTCCGTTCCGCCAAATTCTAAGTAACCAAATCGGATAATAGGCTCCTTGACGAATCCATTTATCCATAAAAATCACTCTTCTTTTAATATACAAGCCAGATACTTCAGGGTTAAAAACTCCTAGTTTTTGATTAATCTCAGCAGCTAATTCAGGCAAAATGTACTCATCCGCATCCATACGCATCAACCATGTTGTGTTGTAAGGATTATGCTGAATTCCGAAATTAAACTGCACGGCATAATTTACCCAAGTATTTTGTACGACTTTGGCGCCCAAAGATTCTGCAATCTGAACAGTTTTATCAGTTGAGCCTGAATCTACAATGAAGATTTTATCAGTGAAACTTAACAAAGATTCAATACATCTTTTGATATGTTTTTCTTCATTAAATGTTAGAATTATTACGGAAATATCTTGCATCAATTCTTACTTTGCGATTTTTTTAAATTCTTCAAATAATTCTTTTGCGACTAGCTCAATATCATACTTCTCCTTGACAAGATTTTTTCCGTTGATAGCCAACTGTTTACAATATTCTCTATCATCAAGCATTTTTTGAAGACCAACTACAATACTATCTGAATTTAATGCTACTAAATACGCAGCATTGCTTTGACGAATACTTTCTCCAAAACCTACTCGATCAGACAACAACGAAGGGATTCCAGAAACAAGTGCTTCCAAAGTAGCAATTGAAAAACCTTCCGAGTGCGAAGGTAACACAAATATGTCTGCATCAGCAAATGCAGCTAATTTGTCTTCACCAACTAACATTCCTACTAGTATAATATTTTCACTGAGAGATTCGCTCTCAATAAACAATTTTGTTTCATTCAAATAGCCATCATCTGGCCCAGCTAATACCAAAATACAATCATTTCTTTTTGAAAGAATTTCCTTAAAAGCAGGTAGTAATAAATCTAGCCCTTTCTTGATGTTAATTCTACTTAAGAATAATATCAACTTTTTGTCTTTTGGGATATTAAACTTTTCTTTGAAGTTACCTTTTTCTGGAAGTATTTCGAAATTTTCCAAATTCATACCATTGGGAATGATTTTAACATTCGGATGACGGTGTCCAAGAAAATTCATTAAGTCACTCTCCTCATCAAGGTTATTAATTTGAATAAGTTCGGTATTATCCAAAACTTTCTTTTGGAAGAGAGCTCCAAATAGTTTTTTCTTCCAATAACCATTGGCCAATGCCCAACGGTCTAACAAACCATGAATTGTTATACACTTAGGGGTTTTTACCTTGGCTAAGTAAGGTGCTAAACCTGCAAAATGCCAAAGGCCATGAATATGAATTACATCGTACTCGCTACCATGCTTTTTCAACCAAAAAAATAATTCAGGAGAAAATTCTGCCCAAAATTTTGAGAACCAATGTCTTTTACAAACTACAATTCTGGCTCCATCAGGTAATGCATACAACTTTTGTCCATCAGATATTGGCGTTAAAATTGTAACTTCTGCACCAAGCTTCAATTGCTCTACGGCATGATCAAAAATAATTTTTGGGGGTCCACCAATATCCCAAGAGTAAGCACAAATATTTAATATTTTCATAGGTTTCATCATTTAAATAAATTCATCAAATATTTTGAAAGAGGTTTCTCTATCATTCTATGAATATAAATACTCAACAAAAGTATTATCATACCGACAAAATAATTGTAAAACACAACTTGTGAAGCCGACAAAGTTCTTCCAAAAATCGCAGGAATTTTATTGAGAAATAATAAGATTGGAAAATGAATAAGGTACAACACATAAGAAGCATCGCCAAGTAAAATAGTTACTTTTGGCCATGTTACAACATTATTTATTTCCAAACTAAGCAGGGAAACTAAGATTAAGCCAGATGGAATACCAAACACCAAAACCCGTTCCCAATAATCAAAATCACTGATACTAAACCCAAATTGTAGTATAATTATAGTAGCAATTATCAAAAGTAAAACAGCTAAGTAATTGCTAAGTTTGATTCGCTCATAGTATTGGCAGATGATATAGCCTAAGAAAAACTCAAGATTATAACCACTAAAAATAAAATCAAAATATTTATTACTGAAAGGATTACCAGCTATCAAGTTCCAAATTGAAATTAGCAAAATAAAGATGGGAAGTATCCAAAGCCTTTTTGAAATAATTAAAAAGGCAAAACAGAGATAGAAATAAAGCTCAAAACTGAGGGTCCAAGTAACAGGATTAATAGCAAAATGTAAGGGTAATAAAAGATAAGTACTTATATATGCTGAAAATGTATGCGGGTATTGGGTACTCAAAACCTCTTTATTGAACAATACTGATATTGTCAAACTCAATAAAAATATACTTGATATCACTACCCAATAAATCGGAAATACTCTTAAAAAACGTTTTTTTAAATAGTCTGTTAGACATAAAGGTTTATCAAAATATTGTCTGGAAGTAAAATGAATAATGAAACCACTAATCACGAAGAATAAATCTACACCAGCAAACCCAAAACCAAAAAAATTGCCCAAAAAACTTACTGGATAATTTTTTTTGATGTAGCCACCTATGTGATAAAACACCACTACAAAAGCAGCAAAACCTCTTAGAAATTGTATTGAATTAATTACTTTTTTGGAAAACATAATTTTTGATAACCCTGAAACATTTCTTTTGCTACATTTTTAGGTGAATAAGATTGGATAATACTTTTAGAAACTTCGCCCATTTTCTTTAAATCTAGCCTTTTATCCATGATTTTTTTTAACACTTCTTCGATTTCATTCACATTTTCAGGGTTAAAAGTAAATCCATTTTCAGACTCTTTCACTAACTCCGATGCGCAGCCACATTTATTTGAAACTACAATCGGCAAACCACATGCCATGGCTTCATTCACCACTAAACCCCATGGTTCGGAGTAACTTGGCAATACTAAGACATCACCCAAAGCTAGATAAACGGGAACTTCTTGCCAATTTACAGCATTCAAGAATGTTATATTTTTTACTTCTTGCGCCAGCGCAAATTCATTTAAATCAGATTTCAGTTCACCATCACCAAGAATAATTAATCCCCATTCTTCGTTTTTTTGTACAATCTTAAACGCCTGAATCAATCTATGTAAATTCTTGAATTCGATTAACCTACCCACAAAAATAAAATTGTTTTTAGGCAAGTTCATTATGGATTTTTGAGCCCTCATCTTTGAGTAGTTTTCTTTGTAAATCGCCTCTAGCAATTGATTATCGACACAATTGCGGCTGACTAACATTTTCGAAGTTTTCGCTCCCAACGAAATCATATAATCTTTAGAAGATTGACCGAAGTTAAAAAAACCATCAAAAAGTCGAATTATAAACAAAGATTTGAATAACTCTTTTGGAATATTCCTGTTGTGATCACCATGAGTAGATTCATTTGAGAGAACAGTCTTAATTCCCTTCAATTTACAATACCACAACACAAACCATGAAGCTACATCATAGTAGCCTGTTAAATTAACAACATCTGGCTTAAAGTCTTTTATGGTCTCTAATATACCAACAACTCTTTGTTTAAATGTAAGTTCCTCAAGCACACCATCATACAAAAGCTTATACTTATAATTATGGGTAAACAAACTGGTATCATCAAAATTTAACCTACTTTTTTCAATTTTTGAAAGTTGCAAGACCAACAATTCAAAACCATTAGTTTGTTCAGTAATTAGCTGTAATTCATTAAAAACAATAGCTTTATAATGAGCCCAAAGTTGATTGTGGACAATAAGTACCTTCATTTTTAAGATGTAGTAACAGATGGCTGAATGGGTTCAAAATTATCTTCTCGAGTTGCATCCACAGAATTTTCCTCTATATATTTAATGCCTAAAAAACGAATAGCAACTATAAAAATAAACCAATATGACGTTCCATAAGGCTCACCTCCTGTAAAAATCCCTACAAAATATGTCATATAAAAATAAGCTACAAAACAAGCAAATGGATTGACCTTCCACTTTAGTGTATAAATTGCCTCTTTAAAAATAGCATAGTTCAAAAGTGAAAATGATACTATTCCTGCGATACCTAAATCTACAAATGTTTCAACAATAGGAATATCTACATAAATAAACCTAAATCCTCCTCCTAATATAAATGCATAAGGTATCTCAGAAAAAAGAAAAAGTATATTATCTACATTATTAACCCTTCCTAGAGCAGAGTAATCGATAGATTTTTCATCTTGTAAACCAAATGCAGTCAGTAAAGCTCTGGAAAAGGTATCCAAAAAAGTATTGTAATATAAATCTATGATATCAACTATCCGTTGTTGGGTACTTATGAAATAGGTTAACCCTGCAATAAACAAAAAAATGCCCATCAAATTTAGAGGCCTAAATAGACTTCTAATCAAAGCAGAAACGGAAGCTTTCGAAACATTAAAATAGAAAAACAATGCTAGTGCAAACAGAAAAGCCAACAATATAGACCTAGCCTGCGCTAGAATAATTACGATAACTGATAAAATTAAATTTGCAAACGACAATAACCGCCAAAATATATTTTTTGCTTTGAGAAAAAAATAGGAAGCAAAAACACCAGCAAACGCATTTCTTGCATACACATGAGGGTTTCCACTAGCAGTAGTTGTACCATCACCAAAAACAACAGTAGCCCGTTGACCAATAATAAATAATGGGTTAGTTGCCATTGAGTAAATCAAACAAATACTTCCAAAAAATGTAAGCGCTATAGCCACAGGAAGAAAATAATCAATAATCTCATTCGACACACCCAGTATAATTACAACAAAAGTGAAAATAAAAATAAAATTTCCAAAATCTCTGGTAAAAGCCGCCCGATCATTATCATAACCATAAAATGGGTTATAAAATAAACAGGCCAGAAATGATAAAATCAGAAAAAAACCCGCCATCCTAGCAATTGGAATATTAGGTTTGTAGTATTTTCTAAAAATATCGTAAGGAGATATCATCAAAATCATCCCCAAAAGTAAACTCCCGATGGTGAAAGTTGAACTACCACCAAAACCTAAGACCTCCTTAAAAAAGAATATCAAAGGATTCCCCATGAATACGATGAATAATCCTAGAGATTGACGTGTATATTTAAAATTGAAGTAAGCTTTCATATATTACAAAAATAACAAATTAAAGTCATTACTCAGATAGTCCTTTTTTTAAACCCTTTTTGTTCATAAACCCAATACTTACCTCCACCATCTTTATCAAAAGATTTTATTGCTTGAAAATTTTTCAAGGGTTTAGCACTCACTAAATAATGAAACTGATTTTCATCAAACTTTTTAATCGCCTCATCCCTCAACATACAGTGACTCATCATACTACTTGTATCAAAAAAATAAAAAGTATTAAATCTCTTCAAAGTATCTTTATCTATTTTGGCTAATAAAACTTGATACTCCACATCCATCAACTTTTCATCTTCGCTAGCAAAAGCCTGAGCAATTACAGGCAAATGATTAATAATGTTTCCTGTAGAATCAATTAGTGGAACTCCTAGCAACTTACTTAGCTTATCATTTCGGTAACTTTCGCTAATATTAGCAGTTTTTTCTCGCTCAAGATTTATTCTATTTTTGGGAATAAATCCATCAAAATCGAGCTCAAATGCAATTGTCTCATTATTATCTAATGTTTTTATCCAACTAATTGCATCAGCCAAATTTCTTTGTTCACCAGCCATACGTTTATTATTACTGTAAACTCCAATAGCAGAATTCCCAATCAACAATAGACCCAAAAATACAAATAAATACCTTTTCAATGATTCTGCTTGTTTTTGTATTACACTTACAAAACCAAATCCAATTAAAACAACCGACATAATCGTAGCTGGATAAAGATGAGAGGGATATAACTGTGCAGATCGCAAAGAGCTAAACAAAAAGAATAATAAATTACCGAGGTAAAACAAAATTATTTTATTTGATGGATACTTCTTTATTAAAAAAATAGCACCCATAATCGTCCAAAGAGTAAAAATCACATTTACCCAATTTTTTAGAAATTCAATAATAAAATCGTAATTAAAAAAATTAGACGTTTGATTTTGATTCATTTTAATAAAAATTACACCAAAAAATGATTTCAAAACCACAAATGTATCTGTTATGGCAAATGGAATTAATGTTAATATTGCAAAAATTATAAATACAAAATGATTAAAATAAGTCCTTAATGGGATTTTCTGAGCCTTCAAATGAACAAATAAACTCCCCAAAACAAACGGGCTAATAAATAAAAAAATTAATCGCTGAGAAATAGTAATTAGAAACAGAATGAGGATTAGTGTAGCATCCTTTGGAGTGATTTTTACAGAAAACAGCAGTCTCAAAATTACATAAATAAACAAACTACCCGAGATGGCCTCAGGTCTAATTAAAGTAATAGTAACCCAGATAGGCTCTACCGCAACACAAACAGAAATAAGAATAATTTTAGTAGTATGATCTAGCAAAAAGTGAGTAGATGTTGATATGAATCTCACTGTAGCGAAGAGAATAATGAATACAATTAAAATTTGCGCTCCTCTCTCCCACAAAACAAATTCATCTCGGTGATTCAAATAATAAAATGCATTATCGTCAAATACTTTTAGAATATCGGTAATTCGATGCAACTCCGAAGTGTGTTTGATCAAATCCGTCAAACATTGAGATATGAAGAGAATATAGGATATAAATATACTTGGTAAGCCAGCCCACTCTAAAGTTCTTGGAGTGCACCCATACCAAAGAAAAACACCCGACTCACTAATGAAATGTTCATCTGTTGTATATGTTGTTAGTGGAGGCGGAGAAATTATTCCGAAGTAAACGCTCAATATTGAAAACAATAACAGAGTAACTGTAGCAATAACTGAAAGGTTTTTATAAAGGCTCATAGGATGGTTTGCATTTCGATAATTTTCCCACAAAAAAAAACCGCTTAGAAAGCGTATCTAAGCGGTTTTAATATTAAAGTGATTCCATCAGGATTCGAACCTGAGACCTACTGCTTAGAAGGCAGTTGCTCTATCCAGCTGAGCTATGGAACCTAAAAAAAATGTGTTAATCTGAAATCTGTAGAGTTGAAAACCAAGGAAATGAATTTTCAAATTCTCAAATCTTCAAACTAACACATTTAAATTGTCGGGGTGGCAGGATTCGAACCTACGACCTCTTGGTCCCAAACCAAGCGCGATACCGGGCTACGCTACACCCCGAAATATTCCCTTGCTAGAAATAATT
>JACCDS010395891.1_pt1 | contig 10017 bp, 12 predicted proteins | sample 7446441 | NCBI WGS metagenome assembly JACCDS01 (sample SAMN15323445, study PRJNA562643) | freshwater metagenome | isolation source: river surface water | place: USA:Blue River Watershed | collected 2017-08-17 | reverse complement strand
TCTTGCTGGCAAGTTAAAATGCCGGCTGTGTCGGGATCGTCAATCTCGGGCCTCTAGCTCATGCTTGGTTAGAGCAGCGGACTCATAATCCGTTGGTGCCGTGTTCGACTCACGGGAGGCCCACCAAAATAAAGCAGTAAAATCAAGGGGTTACGTTAAAAACGTAGCCCCTTTTTCTTTGCCTAAGCTGCTTGCACACCGCTTACACACTTTTGCAAGCTGGGTTTTGCTTGCACACTGAATTCGTTTGCCCATTTTGCGTACTGAAATTACAGTACAGATATGACTGGGAAACTACCAGCGCGATAATAAGCTAAGGCTGAATGCCTTCGATTTCGTCAAAGCCTGTAGTCCCAGTGCGCTTGTGAACGTACAGAGTGGATAGTAAAAAATTTGCAACCAGCTCTCGTTGATAGATTAAAAGTGAAATCGCCGTTCAAACTAGTCTCGAACTATTTTGCTGAGCGCAAAGACAAGCTGCAACTGGCTGAGCTGTACACCCAATTTTTCCCAAATTACGTTTGTTCAAAGCAGATATTGCTGATGGGAAAGGCATATCGAAACTACTTTTATCGCTGCGCAATCACTGTAGACGCACGAGAAGTGCTTGAGTATTTGAGAGCATACGACGAACAAGGGCAGGGCTACATAAGAGGAAGAAACGTTTGGCATCAAAGACTCTGTCTTATTGACTGGCTAGAACAGGCAAACGAAGAATGTGAGGCCGTAACGATGCTAGATAAAAACGTCAGAGACTATATTCATAGTCACCTTGACCGCTTACTTACTCTCAGTTCAGTCAAAATTTATTGCCCTGAATGCAAAAAGAACTATGCGAAGCCGACTGCAGTCCGTGGACAAGCCAAGTTGCATTCAGGTTGGAATGCTTGGACAGAAATGTGGCAGTGTGACGAAGGCCATACTATCTACTCGAAAAAGCAGCAAGTGCATATTTATAAGGGTAATTGATTGTGAGAAGCGAAAAATAACAAGGGATTAAAGTTTGGTGAATTCTATTTTTATAAATTAAAAATATAAACACTTTTCCGTGAAAAAGTGAGCAAACATCATGGCGGAGCTTACAGCAGAGCAAATTATATTTTTGTGTGAACAAAATATTCCATTGTCTAAAGTATTCGATGCAAGCGGATTGCGCAAAAGCGAATACAAAGAAATTATGAAGTTATTGGACATGGAAATTGCATATGGTGTGTCACCATGCAAACGTTCTGGTCATACACTAAGGACCCGATACGGACATTGCGTTCAATGCGGAACACACAATATTGCGTTCATGAAACGGTATGGGGATAGTGGGATTGTATATCTTGCAAAATCACATACTGCCAATCTTTATAAAATTGGTAGTACTACAGATTTGAGTGAGCGAAGCGCCAAATTAAATTACTATGGTTATGGAGGTTGTGACGACTGGGAGATTGTATTTAATGTTGAATGTCTAAACTCTGGTCGAGTTGAATTTGAGGCTCAAAATATGTTGCACACATATCGTGTTACTCGATTTTATTGGAAAGACAATGCTGCAAGGGAGTGTAAAGAATTATTTGAATGTGAATTTGAATCTGCGGTGTCATCAATTTTATGTGCGCTGCATTCTGTAAATGATCAAGAATATTAAAATAATTTTCCCGCAACTGTATTAAAATTTATTTACTTGGCTTTTCTTTTCTGTCTGTAAAAAAATTTGCTAATTTATATTAATAGAAGCTTAGTGCTGATATGCCAGAGCAGAAAGAAACAACCTACACCGTCACAGCCAACAAGCTCGTTGTGTACCGCCGCGAGCGCAGCACGATTTGGCAGTGCCGTTACAAGGTTGACGGGCAGTGGCAGCGGGCAACAACAAAAGAGCGCGAACTAGCCCGAGCAAAAGAACGAGCACACGAACTGCTGATTGAAGCAGAAATTCGCAAACGGCAAAATCTACCAGTCATCACCCGAAAATTCCGTAACATCGCTGCGCTTGCAATCAAGCGCATGGAAGAAGAATTAAAAAGCGGAGCGGGGCTGGCGAGCTATAAAGAATACATACGAGTAATTGAACAATACCTCATACCCGTGCTCGGTAATCGCAGCGTCACCAACATCGACCTTGCATCGCTGAGCCAGCTTGCGAAGTACACCGCTGACCAGCTTGGACACGCACCTAGCAAGAGTACTGAACTAAAGCACAACGCTGCTCTCAACCGTGTGTTTGACGAGGCGGTGATACGTGGGTTTTTGACCGAAGCAAACCGACCGAAACTGGAAGCGCAAGGCACTACAGGCGACCGCCGACCAGCGTTTGAACTGCACGAGTTGAGTGCTGTGCTGAGGAATTTTGACGAATGGATCGGGCATGCACGTAATGCTGCCAGCCGCGAGCGTCGTGAAATTATGCGTGACTATGTGGAGATTCTGGTCGATACGGGAGCTAGACCTGGCGATGAATTGCTGAACTTGCGCTGGAACCAGATCAAATACAGAAACAATCCTAGCAAACGCGATATTCCATCTGCAGTAGAAGAAAACAACGTATACGACGACTTTGGCCCGACTGATGCCGTCACCAATCTAAATCGAACAGTTGAAATGACGGTTAGCGGCAAGACGGGGACGCGAGTGATTATCGGCAGACAGCCGACGGTAGCAGCACTGGTGCGAATCGCGAGGCGCAACTATGCGTTAGAGGGTACTGTGCTCGAACCGCTTAAGGACGTTGCAAAACCCGACAACACCGATTACGTGCTGCGAACAAAGGAAAAACAGCTAGACGTCAGTGGCAGCTTTCAAAAAATGCTGACGAGCTATTTGACCGAGTACAAGCTACTAATTGATCCAGTGACCGAGCAGAAGCGTGTTTTCTATAGCTTCAGGCATACGTATGCAACATTGGCACTGACCCATGATCGTGTGCCGATCCACACATTGGCGCAGCAAATGGGTACCAGCGTACTGATGATCGAAAAGCACTACTCGCACCTCAAAGTAGTCAATGCTATCGATCAATTACGAGGTGAGGAAACACGAAGGCTGATAGCGCAGACGGCAACGTATGACGAAATTTACCAGTCGCAGCGGCAGCCAAGAACGAAAAATTGCTCTAAAAACAAGAAAAAGCAAGCGTAAAAATTTTTACGCTTGCTCAAGGTAATATTATGCAGCGATCTTAATTTTCCCTACAGAGCGCTTGTATTCGTACCCGTCAATTTCTATCGCTCGAGCCATTTCGACGGCATCTTCGGCGCTAGCTATGCAATTATCTTTCATCCAACGATGGACCACGTCCACATTCATGCCGTGCTCTTTGCAAGCAGCGTAAAAATCACCTTTGCCGCTATCCAGTGCCGCAATCTTGCATGTCAGCTGATAAAGTGACAAACACTGCTCGAGGATAGTGCTGCTAGGGTAAATGGTGGCAACCGCACGTTCCTCATTACCTGCGCTCACGCTCAATGTGAGACTGAACTTCACATCAGAACATTTTGCTTGATAGCGATTTTCGCTATTGTTTAGCAAAATTGTTCCGATATTTTTCGAAGACCTCAGCAGTTCGACGAGTCGCTTGTTTGCGTCATTAATATTTTTTAGTTGCTGTTTTTTATCTTCAACATCAACAACCTTCTTCCTGACCGCATCAATGCTGCCTTTATCTTTAATGTACTGAGCTAAGCCATCGGACTTTATTCCTTCAGTTTTTGCAATTTCAATTACCTTTGCGTAATTGTGAACAAGTTGTCGATTGCCTCGAATAATATAGCGAACTACAAGTGATGTCGTCTTCGTGTTTCGTTGTGTCTTAATTCCCCATTTTTGTTGCAACTCTTTTCGCATTTGTTTGTGAAGATAATCTTCGCAGTCACTTTGCCAAATATCTTCGCAGACCCGCATCATGTTCGCTAGCAACACATAGAGTTCTTCATTTGCTCGAGTTACAAATTGTGTGACAAAAGCTTCATGCTCCTCGTTAATCTTGTTAGCTTGCGAAAGAATGTCACTTATCAGTGCTTTTTGTTTTGCATTCGTCATTTGTTTTCCTTAATAAAAATATAAATTTTTTAATATGCGCTTGCATTATGCAAGCGCATACCTATCAGCTTATTTTTGATCCTTATTACATGTAGGCATCGTCCAAGTGTCGAAGGCAGACTGAATAAGTCTGGCCACTGCTTCCATTCGTTCTTCTGCTTCTTCAATGTCGGCAAACTGATACCGAACAATGTCGCAGGCCTCATCCAAGTTGCCGCATTTGTTCATCAGTCGCACGTCTTCATCAACGTGCCGCCACTCACCCCAAACTACGTCTAGAAGGTGCTCATACATATCTTTAGCGACTGAGCGCTGAATGGGAGTGACTTCGTATTCGACAAATACTTGAACTTCAAAGGTGCGGTCTTTAAAAACTTTGTACATATATTTCTCCTTTAAAAACGACAGCTGATCGAAAGTGCTACTTGTTTGCTATCGGTATAGAGAGAATACAGATTTGAAGCTTTTATCTATACAAGTATAATTTTTTAGAAGTTATGTGTTTCAATATATTATTGGCAACTACAGTTGAGCCATGTCCGACGATCAACAAGAGCGCATCTACAAGGGTTTAGCTGGGAACAGACACCCACGTCAGTTAGATAACGAAGGGCGTGTTATCAAAGGACTGCCACGAATACGCTGGGCAGAAGATGCCGATGAAGGAGCCGAACTGGCCGCAGCCCGTAACAGCGCCTACTACTGGTGGTGGGCGTTTTTGAAGGAAAGTCGGGAATATCGCCGAGCGGTGTCTGGTAGAACCGAAGAGCCATATGCAGGTATGGCCAGGGATTTCGGGCGCTTAGGAGATAACTTCGACTGGTGGTGGTTGCGTACTGGACGGGAAATCTTTGCCGAGCAAATGGCACTGCCGAAAGTGCGCCCCCTAGAGCATGGCGTTCGGGTCAATCTCGATCAGATCAATCCGAAGCTGGTCCTTGAAGTTCCGCTGACCATACGTCGCGCCACGATTCTCAAACAGATCGGAGAGCTACTGGACCAACACCACCAAGGCGCGAAATTGCGGGTCATGAAAAACGCAACGGCCAAGCGCAAGCTATATGCTCAATCCCGAATGCGCCTGCCAACGCTTGAACTGCTACACAAGGTCTGGCAAGCACGCAAAGCTATGCCTGATGCTGCTTGGTGGGAAATTGGCGAGCATTTGGCGCTGAGCCCAGTATTCATTCCATCTCTCAAAGACGATGAAAAAGAAATCGCCTACAAACGACGCTGCATGACCTTGGTTGTTCAGCGGTATCACCGCAAGGCCACAGCATTGATTGATTTTGCTGCCCAGGGCGATTTTCCGCGGGTTAAATGATGGCGATGACCGTAAAAATTATTACGGTCAAACCATCTCCACCGCACGTCGCTTCATGTCGTCGTTGACGTCAATGTAAGCTTGTGTCGTCACAATGTTGCGGTGTCCAGCTAAGCTCATCAGTACACGTACACCGACGCCTTTTGCCGCGAGATTGGTGATGAAAGTACGGCGACCTGAATGACTGCTAGCGCCTTCAATGCCAGCTCGCTTGTAAAGGTAGTGGAAGTGCTGAGCTAGCGTATTCGGGGTGAAACCTGCGCCTGCCATCTTCTGCGTGTAGAACAGTTTGTGCTCAGGTTCGGTCTGGGGACGAACGCGAAGATAGGCTTCGAGCTCTTTTTTCAACTTGGCATTGATGAAGACGACACGACCATATCGCCCTTTCGTTTGCTCTGGTTCCAGCCTAATTTCATCACGTATCGCACCCGCTACATCAAGCACGTCGGCATAGCGTAGGTTGGCTACTTCGCCGACACGTAATCCAGCGTAGTGCGTAGTCAGCAGCATTGCCCGATTTCGGGCTGCATGTGGACGTGTAGCGATGTAATCTAGTACGCGGCGCAGTTCTTGCGCAGTCAGTGTTTTTGCTTGCTTGGGCATAGCTCGTACTCCTAACCAAAATTTTGCTATGCGTTGAGCATATTTTCTTTGTTTTCGTTCTGCGACCTGATTTTTTGGGATTTGTTGCAAATGTATTTCCTTCCAAAATTCAACGACTTAGCTGTTATCGACAGCAGAACCAAAGCTAATGTGAGTTAGCTTTGATTTTTTATTTATCTGAACTGGTTGCTGATTTAGCAGGAAATGCAAAGACTTGCGTAGAAGCCATATGCACTGTTTTTCACTGACTCAGCTGTATGGATATTCGGCTCTGGTAAAAAATGCGCTGTAGAGCTTGTAAAGCAATCGGCTATTGCTTTTGCTCTACGCCAACAAGCCACCTTGATATGGAATCACCAAAAAATAATACATTTAGTTAAATCTAAATTGTCAATTAAAAAATTAGTATGAAACAGCGCATACTTTATTCATTCAACATATTGATAATACTTGTCGCGATCAATTACGCTCACTTTCACAAAACATACGAACGGTTAGCAGAAATATACAACGAAGCAGGCAACAATGGTGGTTATATCCCAATGGATTTAAAAATTGTAGTAATCATGTTACTGCTATGCGTCATCATATCCACTAATGCAAGCCAAAAACTGAGGACTTTCTACTGGAAAATGCCAAACTGGCTTAAATTTATAAAATCGACAATTGTACTTACATCATATATTCTATATTTTTTAATATCTGGTGCCTTAACGTACGAACTATGGCCAAATAACGCAGGCTACATCGACATTGGATTAGTAGGCTTAATAATGCTTATTTCAACATCGCTTTTCTTTTGCCAAGATTTAACATATAAAACACCTCAAAAATCTGTATGAAGTATTTAATTTTGGATGAACTGATACAGTTCTACGACAACAGAGTTGAAGAATCTAAACGGATGGCTACGGCAGTAAATTCCGTAATGGGCGAGGAATTTTCCGTTGCCTTAATGATGAATTATTTTGAGTCGAATAACTGCAAAGTGGAGATTTTACCTGGCCCGTGCAAAGGAAAGACGAATAAAGGTGTGCGCCTTGACAGATGGATACACGTAGCCCATCAAGACAAAAGTCACACTTTATTTCAAACTGAAATAAAAAACTGGAGCGCACATTCAATCGGTGGCCGAAGAATACCTGCGAATATCAATGAAGAAGAATTAAAAAAATTAACAATGTCAAATTGGAAAACGAGATTTGATCAATTCCACATCCCACGTGAAAAGGAAGCCAGCAAAGTCTTGACACGAATGTCAGTCCCTGACAACTTCCCCCACATGGAACCAACTCCTTTAATATGCTTTTGGGAAGCAATGCACCCAAGTGGGGAACTGAATCCATACTTTACTATGGAAATAAATCATCAAGAATTTTCACAAATTCATATATTTTCTTTGTCCAACTACGTAAGAACCCTAAAAAGTCAGGGAATCATGAAAATTCCAGCCCGCCTCCCAAATGCGGAGAAAGTCATCAATTGGATGAACAGAATCTACTTTTGATAATTGAAATTATTGCACTTCAAACCTTATTAATAATTTTTTCCAAAAGTATTCTGCTGAATCCTTCATTGACAATAAATTTATTTAATTATTTTTGATCTTTAAATTTCATCTCATCTGATATGGCCGTAGTATCGCAATTAAAGCCATCAAATGCTTTATTGCTTGCAGCAAGAGGGAAACGTGCCCAGTAATGCTGTTCAAAAACTTGCTAGCTGCCACAGCACGTTGTCCGTGTCTTCGCGCCCAAGTTCTTTCGTAATGTAATCAGTCCACCCGCTGTCCATAATCTGCACATCGTGCTCGGCATCAAGATCTTTGATTTGATCGACAGAGTTTTTGACCATTGTAGGAAATTCATTTGGCAAATATGTTGATGGAAGACCGCCGATAGCAAAATGCAGATGCAGATTCTTTCCAGTGCGCTGCCCTTCTACGACCGCAAGGTAACGCAAGCTCTTGTTGTAACGTTCAGCTGCTTTTCCAAATGCTTGTCTGTTCAATTTTTGGGTGAAACGTCTTGCAATAGCATCGCAATCCGTACGATGTAACTTGCGTATGTAAAAGCCCCTTGCTGTGAGAACAGACATAGATTGCTTCAAGGTCAGTGTTACTGCAAACTGAAATTCATCCCGCATCCCTGTTAACCAACTACGCACTACCGCTTTTTGTGTTGGCTTTGCATTTGGGTCGTATGCCGTTTTTTTGCGAATTTCATAAAGGTCCATAGCTATATTTAGCTAAACCAAACAAAACCCATAAATTTTTTATTGGTTTTTCGGTGCTTTGATAGTGATCTGGCAGTTCTCGCCAAAATCAGGTCGACCATCTCTATCTGTCAGTCATAACTTACGTGTGCTGTTTAACTTTTTGGAGAGCACACATGAGCACACTGGCATCGCTGAAACTGGTCGCAGGTAAGAAAATTCGTACCCTTTCGCCCGTAGTGCAACGCCGTAACAAATTGGCTGCAAAGCTGCACGAGCAAATCGAGCTTTGTACCGCACGGCGTGCAGGTGAAATCTACGCCCCCAAACGTCTGCGTACTGTAACTGACAAGCACACTGGCGAACGTAAGACTGTAGAGGCTGTAAAACGGGTGAAAGAGTGGTATTGGATGAATGAAGCTGGCAAGCTCAATCTGGCAGTGCGATATGGGAGCAAGACACTTGAGCTAGCAAAAGGCAAAAATGCTGTCGAGCTTGCTAGTATGGACGAACTGCTTGACGTGTTAGCTCGGCTGAAAGATGCTGTACTAGCTGGCGAGTTGGACGCACAGATCGAAGCTGCCTGCGGATCATTAAAGGCTGGATTTCGTCAAAAAATTTAATTATTTTCGAGAACAGATTTTATGCGTATAGCTGCAATTATTTTTTTTATTTTGGGAGTAGCTTTAGGACTAGGTGGAATCAAGGTTGCCTCCGAACCCTCCGTTAGTCCGATTGCGACAGTTATTGGCGCGTTTGCTCTTCCGTCTTTATTTATATGGTGGGGAATAATTTTGTGGAACAAATCCACATTTGAGAAATAATTAGCTACACATTTAAAAACTTACCCCCCCCCATCATTTAAAAATCTACATTTACGAAAAATACAAATCAAATAAGAAAAATTGAAATCCCCGTTAAAAATTATCTCCGACTATATTTTATTACGCAAAGAGAAGCGGCAATTAGCTGATCTTTGCACACACTTCACCCCAAAGTATCAATGCACAAAATGGGTTTTGTTAATGGGGAAATCTTATAAAAACTATTTTTATCGTTGCACAATAACTGTCAGCTCCGATCAATTAATTGAGTATTTTAGCTCTTACGACGAGCAAGGACAAAACTACATCAGAGGTAGCAATGTACTGCATCAAAGAATCTGTCTTTTAGACTGGCTTAATAATGCAGGCCAAGAATTAGACGCGGTAACAATTCTTGACGGCGGCATTATGTCATTTGTTCAGAGTCATTTTGATAAACTACTGAAGCTAGATTCGATAAGAATCTATTGCCCAGATTGCAAGAAAGCTCTGAGATATTCAGAAATTATTAGCGAAAACGCAAAGTTAGATTCAGGCTGGAACAAGTGGACTTTGACATGGGATTGTGGAAGCGGGCACAGGTTATACACACGAAAAGTGGAAGCTCATGTGTATACTGGGAGAATTTAGAGCATTAGAAGCAATTTGAATTTTGCTACGTGCGATTGAGCCAATTTCAATTTTGTAAGCCAAAACAACTTACGCCTGAATTAAAATTCATTAATGGCACAACGCAGGTTATTTTGCTAGATATTTTTTAAATAATTTCGAATTAACCTCATTCGAAAAAACATGGACACAAATAATCAAAGTATCGAATCGGATAAAGTGGGACTTCTCGAGCGCAATTTGCACGACTATCTAGAAAACAATCCGAATTTAATTGGCGTGGGTAACTGTACAGTCATCGCTCGTGAGTATGTTGTTGATTCTGGCCGAATTGACTTAGTTGTAGAAAACTCCGAGCAAGAGATTTGGGCAGTTGAGCTAAAAATCGGAGAAGCAAGCCGAGATGCAATTGGA
>JACCDS012230430.1_pt1 | contig 10019 bp, 5 predicted proteins | sample 7446441 | NCBI WGS metagenome assembly JACCDS01 (sample SAMN15323445, study PRJNA562643) | freshwater metagenome | isolation source: river surface water | place: USA:Blue River Watershed | collected 2017-08-17 | reverse complement strand
CAAGTAGTAGTTTGTATTACAAAGCACTAAATACCAATCATCTCTTCTGTAATTGTTATTTGTCATTGTGGTAAGAGTACCAGCATTGTCATATTGAGTATTATTGATTGTTTTTTCTTGTCCTGATTTTGTATATGAAGTTCTATTTGTAAAACGATAGAAGTTATTATTATCAGAAGTACCAGCAACTGTTGTATCTAAAGCTGGGTGTGTAAAAGAGTTATCCATAATAAAATACTTACCATTTGAAACGGTAAGAGCAAGTCAGCTTGACGCCATACGAGATTGTCATTGTACACTTCCCCATATCCCTTTATATACCCTCCCATCAAATTCAAACTTTTGTCTTCTATTCTTACGATTTCAGTCTACATTTATTTTTCTAAGGTCTATTATATTAAGTCTTGTTCCATCCCTACCAACTATAAATACAATTACTTTTGTAATTCAATCAAAAACAGACCTATCTGTTGTTACATTCCAAGAGATTACATTAGCTGATTGTGTTATGTACACATAATTTACATCATTATTCGTAAGCGCAAGCGATGTAGCACTTGGTACTACGAGTGGTTTTAATTCAGCATCATCTGCATCAGTAAGTCTTATAAGAGCTTCTCAACTTGTAATATTTAATCAACCAGCACCATCTGATGTAGGAGTACATCCATCAGTAACTCCAGTAGACCAACTATGTCTAAAAAAGTCTTGCATATTATTCATCTCTATAATCCCAGTTCCTGCGTTTTGTATTCTTACCGAGTTTGAGTTTTGTGTTATTACATTTATTTGTATAAGTATAACCCCCGTTGTTGCGTGTGAAGTTATTACGTGCCCCATATGTACACTGTAATTTGGAGCTTGTGGCTCTGTAATTGTAAATCAACCAGCCGTTGTAGGTGATAAGTAAATGGTTGCTCATACAGAAAAAGCACTCGTATCTATGTTTCTTACATAACCAAATACTGTTACCATTCATTCACTTCCATTGGTAATATCCATAGTAGTAACTCATAGTATCATATCAGCTGTTGCTTGTGTATCTGCTTTTGCTAACGCTATTGTAGGTCTTCAAGAACTCGCACCACTTATATAAACAGCCTTACCATTCGTTATAGTACTTCAAGAGTTATTTGTAGCTCTTACATACATTTCTTGCCCTACTTGCAATATAGGTCATTCTCCAGTATTTATATCAAGAGTTTTATCTGTCGTATTCCAGCTTAATATAGCTTCTGAATTTGGTACTCAAACAGGACTTACAGCAAGAGGAATATGATTTTCATTTCCTGTATGATTAGCTCTATTTCTATCGGCTGAGTGGAAGTGCAGTGAAGTATCTCATCAATCTGTTAAATCCCCAGCATTTGTATCGTTTATGTTGTTTACTTCAGCCCCTGTTTCTATCCCAGCGAGCTTTGTTTTTTCAGTAGCTGTAAAAGCCTTGTTAGTAGTTCAATCTGCAATATCATCTTGGTCTAAAACGATATTGCTAGATAAAGCATTTCAGTTTATCGTAGTGGTTTTTTCTACCTTATCGGTGTTTAAGTTAGCAAAATTCGTATTAATTTTACTTCTTACACTACTTCCAGCTTCTGCATTATTAAATGTTTGTATTGTACTCATATTTTTTAGTTAAAATTAAAGCTCTATAATCCAACTACTTCATCAACTACTTCAAGTATCAAACCAAAATAGTTCATCTTGCCAAGATTGTGCATCATCCCAAAATCAGGTCTGTATTATTGCCATACATCCCTCTCATAAATTAGGCTCTCTACTCCAAGTTGATGTTACATCTCATTCTATTATCCAAGCCATATGCTATTTTTTAGTTTTATTCTTATTTTTCTCTTTCTTTTCGTGTCATTTACCTTCTTTCTTTCAGCAACTCATATTTCTTAATTTAAGTAATAAACCTTGCTAATATTATAACAAGGTTTATCTAAAATACAATTATATTTCTTGATTATTCTTTTTTCAATAAAGTGTTTCATATAAGTATCAACCTCAAATCATAACACCTCAGATATTATACATTGTATTTGTATCTATATCTCATAATCTTTTTTTAATTTCTTTGCTTCTTGTATACACATCTCTAAAATCCATATCATCAAGATTTTTAACTCAAGTATAGCTTTTAATTGTATCTGTTAGATTTATAGTTCATTCATCTATAAGTATAGGTCTTCAATTCTTTATTGATAGATTAGCCTTTCTTATATCTCCCCAACCAAATGTTTCCATATCATAGTTAATCAAATCATCCCAACCCCACTTTTCTAGTGTAGTCTGAACTTTATCATAATCAACTCTTCTTCTTCCTCATAAAAATCAAGGCTCTGCTTTTTTCATATCATCTATAAAATTATTCAGCATTACTTTTTCTTCTTTTGAAAGGTCTTTAAATTGTCTAAGTTTTTCTGTTACTATATAATTATCTCATTGTTCATATATCTTTGGAGTAATTCAAGCATCTTGTAATAAAAAGTCTGTTCATTGTGCTTGTTGTTGTAGTCATCTAGCTGTTTTTGAAACCTTTAATACTTTACCATCTCATAAGTCATAAACCACTCTATCACTTCATTGTCATAGTTTTTCTAAGTTCTGTATATCAAATCTTTCTCTTGCTACTTTTCAAGTACTATCTCAGTTTTTTGATATTGGTGGCTCTCATTGTCTTAAAACTCATCATTTTTTTAATTTGTCTTGAGCTATCAACTTATCTCTGAAAGATGACTTAATCATATCATATCTTGCTTGCTCTACATTATCTAAACTATATTTATCTTTCTTAGTTCACATTTTTTCTAAAACCTTTTGGTCTATATTATCCCAATTCAAATCATCACTTTTCTTTAATAACCCTGTCTTTTCTACACCAATCCCATCATCTCACATTATTTTTAATCTTGTTCAAGTCTTATCTGCAATATCATCTAGCATATCTCACAGCTTGTTCTTTAGATTTTGTCATTCTTTCTTTACCCATTCTCTTACTATTTTACTTACTTGTACTATTTTATCCTTAGCAACTCACATCTTAGTTACAATACCTCTTACAACATCATCTATTTGATTTGTAGTCATCTTTTTGGTAATTTTCTTTAGGTCATCTGCTATTGCTGATGGATTGATAAATCAGGCTTTGTTATCTATTGCTTTTTTAGGAAGTAATTTTGTGGTTTTTGTAATAATCTTCCTGTTATTATCATTAGATTTGCTATCCCTAATAATAATTTTGTTATTATTTTTTCAATTATCCTTTTTGTTTCAGGTATTAGAATAAGTATTATTATTATTAGTATTATTTCCATTTTCTTTCTTTTTAGGAATTATTTTTTTTGTTCTAGATATTGCTGTCTTTTCTTTAGACAATGGCGTAAGTTCAATAGCTTTCTGTATTCATTTTGATATAATTCAGCTAGGTCATTCTTTTATTACTCAGAATAAATCAGCTCATCTCTTATCTCAAACTAAATCCATTACAAGTTGTCTTAATCTAGCTTCTTTTATTAAGTCTATTCAAGTTCTTTCTAGTACTTTTATTGCTAAATTTCTTGCTTCTGAGCTTGTTGTTGTTCATTTTGCAAGCCTTTTCATTGCAAGTTCTCATCTATTACCAACTTCATCCAATCAAGCTTTAAAAACTCTATTTAATTCACTTTTAAGCCTAATGTCTTCTGACATTTCATCAAGTATTTTTGCATAATTTCATCATACTTGTTCTTTAAAAGTTTTATTTAGCTTACCTATGCTTCTTTTTACAAGATTATACATATCTTTGCTTGTCCTATTTAAAATATTACTATCATAAATAAGATTTTGCATTTTCTTTATTGTGTCCATCATTTCAAGAGGAGTAGAACTCTTTGATGCTTCTTCTAATAAAACTAAAGCCTCTAAATCTTTTTTATTTGATGCGTCTAGTAAAGCCCTTCTTCATTCTGTTGATTTATATACAGGAACTCAATCAATTATATCAACTCATTCTACATTAAATGTTTTTTTAATATCTTCTACTATTTCTCTCCTAATTTCTTTTGTATCTATTGCATTTATTCAACTATTTTGGATTGTTTGTATTCTGTTTTGTTGGTTTATTTCTATATTATCTTCAAGTTGCTTAAATGCCTCATTGGCTTTTTTAGCTCATTCGTGATAAGGAGTTTGTGCATAATCATCTCAAATAGCTGATTTTGCTTGATTTAATATTCATTCAAATTCTTCTTTTGGTGTATTTTTAAGAGCTGATATTTCTCTTTCATCTAATCAAGATAGTGTGTTTCTAAAACTTTCTCACTTTTGTTCAAGCGTCTTTCATATTGTTCATATTTTTTCAGCTTGTGATTTTACTCAAGAAGAAATACTTTCAATTCAATGCTCTATTGTAGGAAGTGATTTTTTAAATCATTCTTGTACTCACTTTCATCATACAAAAGTACTTAATAATTCAACTCATACTCAAATATCTCTAAGTCTTTGTTGTTGCTCAGGAGATTGTTTATTATACCATTCTGTTACTCATTGTATAGTAGGAGTTGCTGTTTGTATTATATTTTGTCTTACATCTTGTGGTATTTTTTCAACTCAAGTTTCAAATGTTTCTCATAATACTCAAGATAAAGGAGAAAATGCTGTTTGTAAAGCACCAGCTCATCATCTTACAAAAGCCTGACCATAATCATATTTTCATTCAGCAAGTCATACACCAGCTTCTTGTATTCTTTTAAGTCATCAAATAGCTGTTTCTTTTGTTTTTTCTAAAGCTCATCCAATAAATCATTGTTTTGGTTGTTTTGCTTCTACTATAAGCCTTTTAGCTCTTTCAGCATCTACTCACTTTCATATAAGCATTTTAAATTTAGCAACATCTTCTTGTCAAAATGATTGATTAGTTTGTTCTGATTGCGTTGGTAGTGTTGCTTGTCTTTCAAATAAATTTATAGCCATAATATTATGGATTAGATTTTAAAAAGTTTATTATTTCTTCATCACTACTATCTCCTGTTATACTTGGTGTGTTGTTTTGTTTTAATCCTTTCCATATATTACTTATATCTCTTCATTTTTCATCTTTTCAAGCAGATTTAAGCATATTAAATATAGAAGTCTCTCTATTTTTTCTTTTTTGATTTATTGTATCTTCTGTGTCTCAAGCAGATGGAAAATATTGTTTCTTTGCATTATCAAATTCTTCGTCTGATATTACAGCTCAGCTTTCTTGTCTTAATACTGCATTTATAAAGTTTCTTTGTGCTTGTTCAAATTGTTGTCTATCAGATGTCTTTAAAAAATTAGGAGCAATTCATCTAGGAGCTAAATATTCAGTTAATGTCCAGCTATCTTTGTATTTTTCTTCCATATTTCTTAAAATCCTATCTGCTTCATCCATTCTAGTTCAGTAGTTGTATGATTTTGTTTTAAATTCTGTTGTTTTTTCAGGAAATGTAATATCTTGTATATTTGTTATTCATTCCAAGTTTTCTCATTGTGTAATAGTTCAAGTAAATCATTCTTGTTTAGCAATAGCAGGAGCAAGTTTATTTACATCTATGTCTTTTAATTTAGTAGTAAGAGAATATCCACTTAATCTACTTACAGAATTAGCCCAATTAGGGTCTTCAGCATAAACCTTACCTAAATCAGCAAGTGTGCTTTCAGGAGTTAACCCTGTCCTTGTTCTTCAAGCTAACTTAGAACTTATATCATTTATCATTGCTTGATATCATTCAGCAGCACTTCAAAATATGGTATGGTTTTGGTCATCTACTCAATATCAAACATCTCACATTTTTAAGTTACCTGGATTATTATTTCTATCAGGTCTATTTTGTGTAGTTCAAGATGTTACAGTAAATCATCAAGTAGTTGTTCCTGATATATTCTTAATTGCTCCTGTTTTCGAGTTATATAAAGTATTATCATCTAGTTTAGACCAATCTTGTGTTCAAGTTCATTGTAGCTTACCTTTTTCACTTGCAAGATAATCTTTATATCTTTGACTATTTCTAATCTCACTTTCTACTTGAGCAATAGCTTGTGTTCAAGTCATTCATTGAGCCATTAAATCTTTTACTTTTTGTACTTTAATAGATTGACTTTCCATTCAAGGAATTGGATATTTAGTGTACATATCAGCAACAGCTCTTTCTACTGCTATATTTTGAAGTGTAGGATTTGTAGAGTTTAAATCTCCATATTGGTATTGATATTGTTGTTCTAGTTTTCTTTGTTCATCACTTAATGCCTGTTCTCTTTCTTGTTGTTTAGTATAAAGTCATAAGTTTGTATTAAATAAACTCATACCCTTTTCTAATTCATCTTTATAAGCTCATAATGTATTATCATAAAGACCCTTAGCTAAAAGTAGTCTAGGATATATAGATTTTTGTCTATTAAATATTTCTGCTTCTACTGCTGTACTTGTAGCTCCACTTCCTTGTAATTCTTCTCTTACTTGGTCTTCTATTGCATCATATTCGCTTTTAAGTTTAGTATATTCATCAGCTCTATCTTTCTTTTCACTTGCTAATTTAGTTAGCTCTTCTGTTTGTGTAAGAGATTGTAGCTCACTTGCTGATATAAAACCATCTTCAAGTGCTGTTTTTATATTTAAGTTTTTACCAATTATATCAGCTGATGCTGTTTCTTCTTTTTCTGTAATAGTTGTTTTATCTGATATACCACTTACTTTGTTTATATTATCAAGTCTTACTTTTAGAGTAGGATTTGATAATAAATCATTATATGTTTCACTTCATTTAATAAGTTTACCTGTTGATAATGCAGATGATAATTGACTATCTGTCATTCATGAAAAAGCAGAATAGTTTTTTAATCTATTCTTAGCAATAGCCACTTCATTAGCATCAAAACCTTGTGTATTTAGGTTTGGATTTACTAAAAGTTGAGAAAATATATCTCCTGCCTTTAAATTCTGTTGTGTAGGTTGTAAAAATCATTGTTTTATACTATCTCTTTCAGAAGCAGAATATTTACCTGTTACAGGCTGTCCTGTTGTTGCATTTATAGTTGTAAGTGTTCCATCAGAGTTCCTTACAGTTTGGTATTGATTACCATCTCATCACACATAGACATCAGCCCTAGATATAACTTTATTAGGGTCATAAACAGAAGTATCAACAGGTTGTTCTTTTGTAACAGTAGTAGTCCCTTGTGGTGTTTCTGTTATTGTTTTTTCTATTTTAGGAGCTTCTCAAAATCTTGTAGTAACTTGATTTTGTGGTATATTTTCTCTTTGACTTTCAGGTAAAGCTCAACTATCAACTTGTTGGTTAGTTATTTTATTATCTTCTGTAGGCATTACATTATCAACTCTTTGTGCTTCAGGTGTTCAAGTAAATGGTTTTACTTCTCATCCACCAAAAGTAGTAGTAACTCAAGTTGGTGTAACTCAAACATTACCTTGTTTCTCATTTTGATACATTGTCTGAGCTTGCTCAAAAGAATTCGTACCATTTCATTGTACTGCTTTCATTTGGTCTTGAGTTGCTTTTATACCAGCAGCTCTATCTCAACCTGCTGCTGCAATATTCTGTTTAGTTAGGTCTACTAATCACTGTTTTTCAGTATCTAGTAGTTTAGTTCTTAATGCCATAGGTTTTAAGTTAAGTGTATATTTCTATTATAAGATTATTTTATCAAAAACAAGTTTATCATTCAACAGTAAATGTAGTATTAAAGCTCCAGTTATTATTGTTTATATTTATAGTAAATCAAGTATCACTTATTGCAGTAACTGTTATCGCAGTAGAAGCAGACGATGATTTAATTATTCATATAGAAGACGCACTTGTATCAAAAATGTTTGTAAAACTTCAATCCCAAAAAATACATCAGTTTACTATATTTCAATTCTCATCTACTATCGCAGTTCAGATTGTTATTCAATCATTTGTCCCTGCGGTATGTGCTTTTAAATCTATTCTTTTAGGTCTAAAACCACAAGTAATAGTAAAATTACCAGCCGTATATCAACCATTCCACCTCGTATCGTTTACTTGATAGTATTTTGGTTGATATAAAGTAGGTAAATCTGTTAAATCATTATAACTATAACTTATAGTCTTATTTTTACCCAATTTAGGTATAGATAAACCATACTGAAAATCATCAATAAAGCTATCGATGTTTGTATCAGGTAATATTTCAGGGGTGTATTCAAGAGCCTCTTCTTCAAACTCTGTTTTTACTTTTTTTACTTCTTCCATATTAATTTAGTCATACATTATCATCAAATATAACTTCTAATCCTGTAAATCAAGGAGTTTCTGTTGTTCCATTTGGAGCTAACTTAACCTTGAAACTACATTTTGTAAACTTACCAAAAGCCTGTGTAAGTATAGCATTAGGCATTATCTTAAAATTACCTATTCAACTTGTAACTGTTACTGTTCATATTTGTCTATAATTTCAGTTATCAGCACTCATATAAACTGTTATTGTACCTCCTTTACTACTTATGTTATTGTTACTCATATCATAACCTACATAAACCTCAGTAAGTGATTTTTTAGTTGTAGGACTTCATAAATCTGTTTGTAGGCTTACAAGCTCTCAAGTTGTTGCATAATTTGGAGATTGTTGGAAACTATATCTATATACTTTATTTGCATCTGTCCCTATATATAAATCAGTATCAGTAGCAAGTAAACTTTGTACACTTTCTCAGGTTTTTATTATCTTTTGTAATATTTCTTTTTGTCCAGGATAATATGCTCAAAATCTGTATACTCAATAACTATCATTATTTCCTTCTACAAATCAAGAACTATAATTATAACTACCAGCTATATATACATCATCTAAACGACTTGTAAGCACCCCATTAAATCATCTTGCGTCACTTCACTCATTATTTGTTTTAAGTAATTGTCTTTGAGTTCCTGATGTTATATAAAGGTCACTAAATTGTTCACTCATTCAAGTTACTACATAATCTTTACTTCATAAGTTAGTAGCTCATAGAATAGGTAATCATCTCCATAATGTATTGTATGTAGGACTTGAGTTAGATGCAAGATTAGTCATACCAAAAACATATTGCCTACCATTTACTGCATTTCAGCTTCTAGGAGATTTTGTATACACATAAAAATTATCTTGAAAAAATGTTATTCAAACAATAAGCTCATTTACAGAAAAACTATAAATAGTTGATAATATTCAAGATTGTGTTAGTTTATGGAATTTATATCTACTACCAAAGTAAATATTGTCGTATATGTTAATCATATACTTTTTTTCATTTCAAGATACTATTCAATCTGCTGTTGTTTTAAAGTTTTCTGTTACAGATGTAGTGAAATTTGTAGTAGCCCTATGTATAGCACCTGCTGTCATCCAGTAAACATACAAAGTACCACCAGCATCATATTGTGCAGTAGCTCAAAAAACTGTTTTAGGAGTAGTAGAAAGCGTATATATTAAAGTTCAATCTTTATATATTTTTCAATCATCTGCAAATACTAAAATACCACTATCTCAAAACTCAGCTAAGTTTAGCATTATTGACGGATTTCAAGTAGTAGTTAGATAACTTTCTAATTTAGGCGTAAGTTTAACAATACCAGGCTCTGTTTGTGTGTCTATATTAAAACTTCCATTTTGATATTGTCCAGCTTGTCATAAGTATGGATTATCAGCTAATCATCAAGAAAAGTCTGTCCATTTCCATATTCTTCTCATTTTAATTATAGATAGGTGGTAAAGTTACTTCAACAGGTGTTAAATCTCTTCTTTTAAGTCATACTATCATATCTCTTTTATCTTGTTCATATATCCCCTTAGCAAAGTTATACTTGTCATATAACTGTACATTCTCATAAAACTTAACAACAAGTCACTTATTTAACATTTCGTGATACATTACAGGAACTAACACTTCTGCACTTGTACTTGTAAGAGTTAAATCAATAGGGTCTGATATACCATAAAATCTAATACCATTAGTTACAGCTTCTTCAGGAATAGGAAAGATGTTTATATTATTT
>JACCDS012151608.1_pt1 | contig 10019 bp, 19 predicted proteins | sample 7446441 | NCBI WGS metagenome assembly JACCDS01 (sample SAMN15323445, study PRJNA562643) | freshwater metagenome | isolation source: river surface water | place: USA:Blue River Watershed | collected 2017-08-17 | reverse complement strand
GGCCAACGTATCAGTGCTGTGTCCGGTGCCATCAACATTCAGGGTGAGCTGGTGCAGCGTATCAACGCCGCTGGCTGCTATCTGGTGCCGGGCCTGGTCGATTCACTGGCCCATATTATTGGCGGTGGCGGTGAAGGCGGCTTTCGCACCCGCACACCGGAACTGAATGCCGATGATGCCTTTGCCAGTGGCGTCACCACGCTGGTCGGTGTACTCGGCACCGACAGCATCACCCGCACGCTGACCAACTTATTGGCCAAAGCCCATGCGCTGACTGAAGAAGGTCTGAACTGTTATTGCCACACCGGTTCTTATCAAATTCCGGTACGCACTTTGTTTCCGACCATCAGCGAAGATTTGCTGCTGATTGACAAGTTTATCGGCGTCGGTGAAGTGGCCATTGCCGATCACCGCAGTTCGCAGCCGACGCCGGACGAGCTGAAAAAGCTGGCGGCGGAAGCCCGGGTGGGCGGCATGCTGTCCGGCAAAGCCGGCATCGTCAGCGTGCATGTCGGACCAGCACCGGCAGGCGTGTCGTTGTTGCTTGATGTCGCCGCCGGCAGTGATATTCCGCTGACGCAGTTTTATCCGACCCATATGAACCGCAATCAACAGCTGGTGGAACAAGGCTTTGCCATGCTAAACGCCGGTGGCTGGATTGATTTCACTACCAGCACCACGCCACAGGAACTGGCCAGCGGCGAGGTGCAGTGCGCCAAAGCGCTGTATCAGGCCTGGCAACTGGGGCTGGATTGCAGCCGCATTACCTTTTCGTCTGATGCCAATGCGTCTTTGCCATTATTCGACGACCAGCAGCAGTTCGTTGGCCTCGGTATTGGCCGCATCGCCAGCTTGCTGGAAGAAGTAGTTGCCGCCGCGCGTTTGGGCGTACCGCTGCCATTGGCGCTCAGCGTCGCGACCACTAACCCGGCGCGGGTACTGAAACTGCCACAAAAAGGTGAAATCGCCGCCGGTAAAGACGCGGACTTAGTGCTGCTGGATAAAGAGACGCTGGCGGTGCGCGCTGTGATGAGCCGGGGGATCTGGCGCTATAGTGACGGCAGTTTGCCTATCACAGTACAACGGGATTCGTTATTTATCTAAGCTCTTTTTTACCCCCACTTGGATAGCAAGACAGCGCCGGTTGGCGCTGTTTTTGTTGCTGCTTTGATTGCTGAGTACAGCAAAATCAGGCCTGTGGCGCGCGGTCCGACATCCACCGTTGCACCGCTGACACCAGTTCATCCGGATGGAACTTGGCGATAAACTGGTCGGCACCGACTTTTTCAATCATTGCCTGGTTAAACACACCACTTAAACTGGAGTGCAGAACTATGTGGATATTACGCAGCCGCTCGTCGGCTTTGACTTCAGCCGTTAAGGTATAACCATCCATTTCCGGCATTTCGATATCCGAGATCAGTAACGGCATTTTGTGCGAGATATCGCCGCCAATTTCATCAGCCAGATTTTTCAGCCAGTTCAGCGCGGAGCGGCCGTCGTTGACGGTCTGAATTTCAACACCTATCGCCGATAAAGCGCGCTTAACCTGATTACGCGCCACTGCCGAATCATCAGCCACCAGCACCACCAGGTTTTTAAAATCAACGTCTTTGGATTTTTCTTTGACCGATTCACTGACAGTTTCATCGGCTGGTGAAATTTCATTAAAGACTTTCTCGACATCGAGGATTTGCACCAGCTTTTTATCGACTTCAGTCACAGCCGTCACATAATGCGCTTTACCCGCCCCTTGCGGCGCCGGATGGATTTGCTCCCAGCTGCTGCTGACAATGCGATCAACACCGGCGACCAAAAAACCCTGAGTATTACGGTTGTATTCGGTGACCAGAATATATGCGGTGGATAAATCCGTGATTGGTTTACCGCCGGTCGCCTGACTCAAATCAATCACTGTCACCGGCTCACCACGCAAATGCGCAATACCACGTACATGTGAATGCGCCCCCGGCAAGGCTGACAATTCCGGGCAAATCAGCACTTCCCGTACTTTAAACACGTTAATGCCGAACAATTGCGCGGAATTGAGCCGGAATAACAACAACTCCAGCCGGTTTTTCCCGACCATATTGGTTCTTTGATCGACACTGGATAATAAACTGCTCATGAGCCCTCCGCGTGGCTATGCTGCTGATTCTGAACTGACCAGACTAAGGATATATAACCTGTTGCTAAACATAGCAAAGTTTTGAGTTGGAGAAACTGACTTCGAACAAGGAATTTTGCGATAACCCGACCACTATCGCTAACGGCCAGCGCCGGCTGTGCGCACGCCAGCCATCTCAGTTTGTCAACAAACGCCCTCCATTTTTACACCAGCACACGACATAAAATAATCAATAGCACTAGGGCGTGCTGACGTTTGGTGATTAAGTTTTGTTCGAGTTGGTGGCGTTTTCGGCGCGAAACGAGGCGCGTGGCATAGTGATTCTATGTGAGCAACGAGTGACAAAGCCCAAAACGCCACCAAACGAACCCGTAGGGCAGCGTTTGGCAGCTCTTTCTGCGGCGTTAGTGCTCGTTTGTGTAGAATCACTACACGGCTCTCGCACTGCCTTGCATAAAAAGCTGCAAAACAGCTGCAAAAACAAACACCAAACGTCAACACGCCCTAGCTGCTTAAAAAAATATATCAAATCTTCATCACAAAAATATAAAGCACTATGCAACCCCGCTTGCCAACAATTGCCCGGCAACAGCACCGCTGAACCCATATCTTTTTGTTTCAGAACCTGTTCAACACAACAAACATGCCCCAAAAAATTATGTGGGCACCTTTAATTTTCACTTAACAAAAATAACCAAAATAAGACATTTTAATATCTTATTTTTAAACTCAATACAATAAACCATTAAAAACAAAGGAAGCCGAAATGCAGAATAACAGTTTAACTCTGGTCTTTATTTCAAATCACCGATCACCATTGAATCCGCTGTGGCAGATACTGACAACCGACTATCAATGTGAATTTGCGGACAGTTTGCAGGATTTTGAATTACACAGTGCCAAAAAAAATGGCTGTATTTATCTTTGAAGACGAAAGCAGCTTTATGCTGGCTCAGCAGCAGCTGGCTGAATGTAACCAGGCATCGGCAATCGTACATCTGTACAGTCACACTTTCCGCTTAACCGGGCCTTTGCAACCGGCTCTGGTCGAACAGTTTATGCAGGTCTATCAAAAGATTTTATTGTCACGGTCATCGCAGTCTGTGATTGCAGACAAAACGTCACCGCAGAGTCGTAAACACAAAGCGCTGGTCGAGCGGACCTGCCGTTACATAGAACAACATCTGGCCCAGCCACTGACGCTGAGTTCGATCAGTAAAGCGATGAATACCAACCGAAACAGTTTATCCAAAGCCTTTAAGCAGGAACTGAATATGGGCGTGTCGGCCTGGTTGCGTTTGCAGCGGATGCACAAGGCCCGCCAGCTGCTGGTGGATACCAATTTAAGTATCCAGGAAATCTCGGCCCGGCTGGGATACCCGCTGCAGGCTAATTTTTCTACTTCATTTAAAAATCTGTTTAAGCAAAGCCCAAAACAAATCCGTCAGGACTGCAATGATGCCTGAAGCAACCAACAGCGGCGGTCAGTATGGGCCATGGTGTGCCCACAACTGGCCGGTTCGGACCACTCGCCGGCACCTGCCCCGCCCTTTAGGCTATGCCGGTTTGGCGGCGATGCACCGGGTTTGCCGGCAGTGCCGTGACAGTCCGCCACTCCAATCAATTGGCACGTATTTGGCTTCAGCTCTGATTTTTACGGCGCAAAATACTGTGCTGGTAACGGAGATTGAGATGCAAACAGACCCGATCCTGCTGATCAGCCTGATCCGGCAAAGCAATGCCAGCCCAGCAACGGCCGACGTGCTGCTGCAATGGCTAAAGCAGGCCAGTTTATTGTGTGCGCAGAGTCACGGCGACGCTTGTTCCCGTCGTTTGGTCCAGCGCTTAACCGCTGAATTCGACCCGATTTTGCAAACGCTGGCCGGGCTTGGCGGCGACCAGGCCCAACAGCTGGCCTGCCAGCAACTGTTTAGCCAGGTTTGTCAGTTTTATCGCAGTCTGAATCATCACAGCGAGACTCGCGGGCTGGCACAACCGGTCATGACGGAGTCTGCCGGTTGCCGCGCAAAACCGGATACGAGACAGGAAGGCGCCACAGCACAGGCCGTCACAGCCCATGCGCTTCCTTACAACCGTTATGATTAGCAGGAACTGAAAATGCAACTCAACACTGCCAATACCGCTGACTTTCTGCAGCTCAATGCATTGCTACAGCAAACGCTGGCCTTTGCTGCGGATAACCCCTATCAGCACAGGCCACTGTGCCCTGCCCGGCTCGCCGCGTTTGGTGCGCAGATGCAACAGCTATTTGTGTTCAGTGAACGCTGGCAGTTACTGCCAGAGCTCATCCAGCTGTGCCAGGCTGAGCAAATCGCTGAATTGTACCCGGACACTCAAAGTGGACTTTTTGATTTGCTGTACAGCTGTCCGCTGCCGGCAGACGCCGAGCACTGGTTTGATTATCAACAGGAATACCAGGCACGGACCCGGCAAATCGACAACCTCAGCCGGCTGATCCACTGGCACCAACTGTTGTATCAGCACTTACTACAGCGCTTTCCGCTGCTGCAGCTGCCGTGTTGCACGCCGGTTGCTGTAGAGACAGGCAGTCATCACCGCATCGATTCTGCTGACAGCGAAGCTCCGGCCGACAACACTGTACTGCCAACCTCAGTTACAGCATCCGCTGGCAATGCTACAGCGGATAACGTTTTACCCGCGTTGCTTCTGTAACAGGGGGGCCATGATGCCGGCCGATGATCAGATCGCAGTGTTTGACCGCTTTGGCTGGTACTGGCAGCCCGCCGCCTGGTTAGCGCAGCTGTCGCCGGATGATGCGGTCGCCGCCACCAAGCAGGCGATTGATTTATCAGCGCTCACTAAAACGCTGTTGTCGGACGCGGCGCAGCAACAGCAACGGGCGGCGGCGAAAAGCAGTGTGATGCGGCATCTGTTAAATACACTGCAGCAACAAAGTGATTAAGCTGACGATGCTGAGACAGGCGCCCGCTGCTATGAGCCCACACAGGCAATAACCGGCACAGCGCCAACCGGACCAGCCGGCGGTTTGCCGGACGGCGGAGGTTTGCCGGACGGCGGAGGTTAAGATTGCTCCGGCTTGGCCGGTGGCGACAAAAAATAGTTAAACACCTTGCCGGCCAGTGAATGCACTGCAGCACCGGCTGCGGGCGAATGGGCGCTCGCTGCCGGTGCCGGTTCTGGCTTCTCATCCGCTGCGGCGTAACCAAATAGCGGCCCACGGGGTTTGGGTTCGCTGCCAGCGGCAAAAGCTTTGATGGTGTCGGATTCCTGCTCTCCCATGCTCAACCGGGTCGAATTGACCAGTTCGCTGTATTGCTTACTCAACATTGGATTTTGCAGCCATTTGGCATAGGCGACCCCCATGGCAACCATGTTCACCGTATTCTGATTGCGGTAGGCATCCACTTCGTTTTGCGCCGCCAGTGCGATGGACTGTGCAATAGAGGCGCCGGCGGCTTCTTCCGCAGTCAGACCCAGCTTCGAACTTGGCGGCGTTTGATTTTGTTTATCATTCATAGCTGTTCCTCATTGGTTAGTGACAAGGCGGCGTACTTCGCAGCTTCAACCCGGATTCCCCAGCTGGATCTTGACCTGGGTCAGAAATTCAAGCAGAGCATTCAGGCCATCGATATCAATGTTACTTTGCAGGCAACTGCCGGCTGGCAGCGGTTCGGCCGGCCCCAGCTGTACGGTCAGTGATAACTGATTTTGCTGCCGGCTGAAATCAAGCGACCATTGCGCCTGCACCGGGTTAACCGTCTGATTAAAGGACGCTTTCAGACAGCTTAAAATCTCGGTGGCCTGAGGTGTCGGGGGCATAGCAGACTCCTGAAAGTGTCGATGAATACACAGTTCCGGCCCGGCCTACGAGCTCAGAATTTTGTTGCAAACCTGGACCATAGCCGAATTGGCCAAAGTCTGGGACGCATACTGGTTGGACGTATTGTTCAGCATCGTCAGTGAAGTGGCATTCACCAGCGCTCCGAGCGACAACGTCTGCAAGGTTTCATTACTCTGGCTTTGTACTTCGTCATTGATATCCATTGAGCTCTTGATGTAGTTAGTTTCGGACATAATAGCTTCCTGTCTGATGGTCATCCGCCAGACCCCAATGCCGCAGCAGGCCTGGACAATGCCTCCGGAAAAACGCCCGGCCCGGGCGCTTTTCACAGAGTGCCGCTCTGATTATTTGTTCTGGGCAAACAACTTGGTGACACCCAGTGTGGTGGCGGCCTGGTAGGCCACATTGGCCTGCTGTTGCGCATATACCGCATTCGCCGCCGCCATCGCCACTGAATTGCCAATAGTCTGATACAAACTGCCCATCGCCATGGCCGGTGCTTCAGCCAGAACTTTGGTGTTGGCAATGGTGACCGCATCAACAATGGCACCATTGACGGCTGTAGGTTGAGATGTGCTACTCATAGTGTTCTCCTTTTACACTGAAAAATTGGTTATTTGTTGTCTGCGAACAGTTTGGTCACACCCAGCGTGCTGGCGGCCTGATAACCGACATTCGCCTGCTGCTGCGCGTACACGGCATTTGCCGCGGCCATTGCTACTGAATTGCCAATGGTCTGGTACAAACTGCCCATCGCCATCGCCGGCGCTTCGGCCAGCACTTTGGTATTGGTGGTGACAATCGAATCGACCACAGCGCCGTTCACCGCTGTTGGCTGAGCTGGAGCATTTGACATATAAACTTCTCCTGAAGTGAGTTGATTTGGTTACTGCTGGTTGGATCCTGCTGAATTACTTGTTCTGACTGAACAATTTAGTGATGCCTAAGGTGCCGGCCGACTGAAAGGTGACCCAGCCCTGTTGCTGGGCATAGACGGCATTTGCCGCTGCCATCGCCACAGAATTGCCAATCGTCTGATACAAACTGCCCATGGCCATCGCCGGAGCTACAGCACCGACAGAGGCGTTCGAGCCGGCAACCGCATCAATAACGGCGCCATTCACTTCGTTGGGTTGTGACATAACCTAATCTCCCAATTGACGAGCGTAAAACCACCGGGTGGTTACGAGTTTTGTGAGAATAACTTGGTCACGCCAAGCGTGGTCGACGCCTGATACACCACGTTGGCCTGTTGCTGGGCATAGACCGCATTGGCCGCCGCCATGGCAACAGAATTGCCGATAGTCTGATACAAACTGCCCATCGCCATTGCCGGGGCTTCAGCCAGAACTTTTGTATTGGTAATAGTGACAGAGTCGACGACCGCGCCATTTACAAGTTGTGCACTCGACATAATCTTTCTCCATGGGTTATGAACCGCTAGTACATTGTTTCCGAATCCGTGTTCATGGACTCTGCCTTACGATTGCATTGGCTGTGCCAGTAAAAAACGCTGCAACAATGAAACGTAATTACTTGTTTTATAATGATTTTTAAAAAAGACAGGTCGAACTACAGCGAACAAAGACCAGCCTCAGGCGGTCCATTTCATCCACTTTGTGAATTCCGGCGGTCTGATCCGACTACCGCGACCATCCGGCTCTCAGCCCGGCTGCAAGTCAGCAAGCGACCGGACGTAGCGGGCAGGCAGCGGCAAACCGACAATCCGGTTGCCGCCGCTCGTTTGTTGAAACTGTTGATGGACAAACATCGCTGCCAGATTCGGATTGACCAGCGTGCTGACTATAGCGACATCTTGCTGCTCCCGGCCCAAAGCAACGATTTGGGCAAGCGTCGCACCAACCAGCGCATTGACATATTGCATCGCCTGTTGTGGCCACAGCGGGCTGAATAAACCAAAATCGGCCGGCAGGATATTCAGATAACTGAGATACAGGATGTGGTCACGGCGCATCAGCACCAGTTCAGCGCAGATGGATTGGTCCGGCAGGATCAGCTGTTGCCAGTAACAGGGTAAATCAGCCGGTAACAACGCTGAAGAGGGCGCAGGTGATGGAGATATGGGGGTTTGAGTCCCGGCAGATAACGCCGGTTGATAGGGTGTCAGCCAGTCACTTTGCATATCCCGGTAAATACGCGGCCGCTGTTGTTGCAGTAATGCAACCTGCCCCACCACGCGGTTGCCAAGACTCAGCTGTAAATCATGCTCCAGCCGGGTTTTGGGTAACAGGCTTTTTGACGTCAGCAGGCTCATGTTAACCGCAGTGCCGGCTAGTGCAAACTTGCCGGTGTGGGGCCTGTTCAGTCGCTGGCATACAGCTGGCGGATGGCCTGCAATTCGGCAGATTCGACCGTTGTTTCCGGAATTGCCGGGGCGGGGTCTGGCTGAGGTGTCACTGCAGTGTCCTCTGCAGTAGTCTGTACAATGTTCTGTGCAAAAGGATGTTCCGTCTCAAGCCCGGCCTCCGCAAACAACAGCTCCTGCTGCGCAAACAGCCGGTCAATGTCTGACCCGGCCTGAGACGGCAACACCACACCACTGGCGCTGATCACCGCCGGGAAGGCCATCGCAACAGGCGGCAGCTGCGGCAAATCAAACAGTGCCTGCACTTGTTGCAATAAATCCTGACCGCTGGCGATGGTTTGTGCGGCCACTTCGCGGGTAGTTTTATCCGGCTGCATGGGATGTCAGCGCCAGCTATGCAACACAGCAGCCACTGCACTCGCCTGATGGCTGATATTGGCCTGCTGCTGGGCAAATACCTGATTCAGCGCAGCCAACCCCTGGCTATACACCAGTTGCTGATATTGACTGCCCATCGCCATGGCCGGTGCCATACCGACGGTCAGTGCATTCACTAACGCGACGCTTTGCGCCGCAGCCTGATCCATTTGTGTCATCGCTTATCCTTGATGAAAGGCTGCGTTGCCGGCAGCCGTTGGTTTAATCTGCTTTCAGATCCGTCAGCACGCCTTCGCCAACAGTACCCACTTTGGCCAGGTTTTCGACGGCAAAAGTGATGGTTTTGGTGGCGTTTTCGATAATGTCCTTGTACGCGGTCATTTCCGGGTTGGCCAGCCAGCTGGCTGAGGCGACACCAATCACTGTCGTCTCGATAGTATTCAGATTACGCATCAAATCGACCGCACTTTGCACCGCCAGCGCAATGGACTGATTCACTGACGGCTGGATCAGTTGCTGCGCTGAATTGCCCGCATCATTGCCTGCGCTCATGCTGTTGTACTCCCTGCCTCAGCTGCACTCTGAACCTGATGCGCCATGGTTGTATCCACCTGTTGTAAAAATGTCTGCATGTAGGCCTGTGCGACCGCTGGCTGGTTCAGATCAGCCGGTAACAGCGTTACCGCCTGCAGTGCACTGATATAAGCCGTATCAGCTAACAACACACTGATCAGGACCTGCCCGTTGGCGGCGACCGGTTGCTGCAGGCCATCCAGCGCCACCTGCATCTGCGCAAATGTGCTGGCAGCCTGCTCCTGCTGCGTTTGCACGGCGCCTTTTAAAGCCTTACTGACGTTTATAAATGCGCGAAACGCCTGCAGTTCATCAGCCTCAAACTGCAGAGTAGCTTGGGCAATTGTCGACACAGATACCGTCATATTCAGACTCCGGTTACCCCAAGCGGCTGAATTCGTCGAGCTGTTGCTGCAACGATTGACGCATCTGTTCAAACCGGGCCTGGACCTGCAAAAAATATGCGGTATGCCCGCCCAGTGCGTTGCTGTGCAGACTTTGCAAAAAAACAGCCTGCGCTTCAGCAGCCCAATCCGGCAGCACGGCCTGCATCAGGTTGCTGTCGATAAAAAAGGCCTGCTGCACCGGTTCGGCCGGTGCCGGATCGTCCGAGATAAAGCGACTGGCGCTGATCGGCTGACACTGGTAAGCACCGTCAGCTGTCTTCACCGCCTCAAATAACACGGGATCTGTCATCCTGCTCTCCTCCTTGCTCTCCTCCCTGCAATGACTCCGCTGCAGCCGTCGCGCCAGGTGACGCTGCTTTGATC
>JACCDS011155811.1_pt1 | contig 10019 bp, 10 predicted proteins | sample 7446441 | NCBI WGS metagenome assembly JACCDS01 (sample SAMN15323445, study PRJNA562643) | freshwater metagenome | isolation source: river surface water | place: USA:Blue River Watershed | collected 2017-08-17 | reverse complement strand
CGAGTTTGCAATAACAGACGATGAGTTGCTGCCGCTCTTCCAGCCAGTTATCAATCGCTGTCAGAGAGCCTCCCCATTGCTGCCGGGCACTCTGTAGCCGGTTGTACATAAGCGGTTCCTTGTAAATCTTAACCTGTCTGATATTGCTAATAAAAAGAATTCTGCAATAAAGATCAACACATTTTTTCATTGGTCGGTGCAGTCTGTGCCGTTATCATGGCATGGTTCTTCTTCTTGTTTCAAAAGGGTATACACATGTTGAAACACAGTCTGACCTTGCGCAGTGTGCCACAGGCTCATTGGTTTGTCGTGTGTCAGGGCAAGTTATGGTTGCCACAAGCGCAGATACCATTCGGCCATTGGGCCGATTTTGGTCTGTCTGAGCCAGAACAGCTGTGTCAAATTGGCGAGTGGCAGCAACATCCATGTGTCCTGGCGGTGTATCAAGACCAGTTGACTGAGCCAGAGCAGTGGCAAAACGCCCGCATGCTGCTCGTTCATCCCGAACCACACTGGTTTGAGCTGGCGGCAAGAGCCACCCAGCTGGCGTTGTTTATGCAAACTCATCGTTATTGCGGGCAGTGTGGTTGTGCGATGCGATTGGTTAGTTGGGAGCTGGCGATGTTGTGCCATCAATGTGGACATCGCACTTATCCGCGCATTTCGCCCTGTGTATTGGTGGCAATTCGCAAAGGCGACCAAATTCTGTTAGCGCGCTCCAGCCGGCATAAACCAGGATTTTTTTCGATCCTTGCTGGTTTTGTAGAGTCAGGCGAAACGCTCGAGCAGGCCGCTGTGCGGGAAGTGGCCGAAGAAGTGGGTGTTCACATTGGTAATTTACGTTATGCCGGCAGTCAACCCTGGCCATTTCCGCATTCGCTGATGATGGGTTTTTATGCAGATTATGTCAGTGGTGACATTGTTTGTCAGGAAGACGAAATTGCCGAGGCAGATTGGTTTAGACTAAATGAATTGCCTGAAATACCACCAGAACAGACGCTGTCGGGACAGATGATCCGTTATTTACAGCAAGAGTTTGATAAAGCTAAGTAAAAACACTGGCAAAACCAAATAAAAAAGCCACAATTGTGGCTTAAGTTTAAGTTGCGGGCCCGTATAATCGGGCTCTTCGTTGTAATTTTCTTCACTAGCGCGCCAGTTTTATACCAAATCGCCTGCAAGGCTGGCAAGTGTAGAAATGCAGAAAAACAGAATTATTTTCATTAAATTGCAAAGATAGTGTGCTGGCAGCGTTGCTGCTAGAATGACAGAACTCAGTATGACGGTAGAGCAAAGATGCAGCTAAAAAACGATCGGTACTTAAGAGCCCTTTTAAAACAACCAGTTGATCGCACGCCGATTTGGATGATGCGTCAGGCCGGACGTTATTTGCCAGAGTATCGCGCGACCCGCGCCCAGGCCGGTGACTTCATGTCGTTATGTAAAAATCCGGAACTGGCCTGTGAAGTCACATTGCAGCCGCTGCGCCGCTACCCATTGGATGCCGCAATCCTGTTCAGTGACATACTGACTATCCCGGATGCCATGGGCATGGGCCTATACTTCGGTGAAGGCGAAGGACCGAAATTCACCAAGCAACTCAGTGACTTTATGGACGTCGTGCAACTGCCGATTCCAGATCCTGAAGTTGAATTGCGCTACGTGATGGATGCGGTACGCACTATCCGCCGCGAGCTGAATGGCGAAGTGCCGTTGATCGGTTTTGCCGGCAGTCCTTGGACGCTGGCGACTTATATGTTGGAAGGCGGTAGCAGCAAAACTTTCTCAAAAATCAAAAAAATCATGTACTCAGAGCCGGAAGTTATCCATATCCTGTTGGATAAACTGGCACAGAGCGTGATCTTATATTTGAACGCCCAAATCGCCGCCGGTGCACAGGCCGTGATGATTTTTGATACTTGGGGCGGGGTACTGACGCCTAATTCTTATCGAGAATATTCTTTAAGTTACATGCAGCAAATCGTCGACGGGCTGACACGTAATGTCGATGGCACGCCAGTACCAGTGACGTTATTCACCAAAAACGGTGGCTTGTGGCTGGAAGAAATTGCCGCAACTGGCTGTGATGCAGTTGGCCTGGACTGGACTGTCGATATTCGTTCAGCTCGTCAGCGGATCGGTGACAAAGTGGCATTGCAGGGCAATATGGACCCGGCATTTTTGCTGGGTACACCAGAGCGCATGCGCTTAGAAGTGCAGGCAATTCTGGACGGATACGGCCAGGGTTCTGGTCATGTCTTTAATCTGGGTCACGGCATCACACCAGATGTTGATCCGGAAAAAGTTAAATTTTTTATTGAAGCTGTGCAGTCTTTTAGCCGCACTTATCACCTCGACAACAATATCTAAGCGATTGTAGATAAATAGAAAAGCCAGTCAGTCGACTGGCTTTTTGCTTTTTGTCGCTGCAAATTCCCTGCCCTTATCACCGCGTGTTTTTCATCATCTCAGCAAAGTTGTTTGCATATCGATAAGTTGCGATATATAGTTCGCTTTATCGCGATATACGGATATGGACAGATGAGCTCAACTGAAATCGACGACATGATCAAAGCGCTGTCACACCCGGTGCGGCGAGACATTCTGCACTGGCTAAAGCAACCTGAGTTGTATTTTGCCGATCAGGAACACCCGCTGTCGTTGGGGGTGTGTGCCGGTAAAATTGATCAAAAAACCGGATTGTCGCAATCGACAGTCTCGGCTCATCTGGCCACTTTGCAACGCGCTGGTTTTATCAGCAGCCGCAAAGTGGGGCAGTGGAATTTTTTCTCCCGCAACGAGGCTGCCATTGCTGAATTTCTGGCCCGCTTGCAACAACAGCTTTAACGGAGCAACCATGCCTACTCTTTTTGACCCACTGCAGCTGGGTGATATCACGCTGCAAAACCGAATTGTGATGGCTCCATTGACGCGCTGTCGCGCCGACGAAGGCCGTGTGCCAAATGCATTGATGGCTGAATATTATCTGCAGCGTGCCAGTGCCGGTCTGATTTTAACCGAAGCCACTTCAGTCAACGCCATGGGCGTTGGCTATCCGGACACACCGGGGATTTGGTCTGATGCTCAGGTTGCCGGCTGGCGACTGGTCACGGATGCTGTGCATAGCGCCGGCAGCCTCATCTTCCTGCAGCTGTGGCATGTTGGCCGAGTCTCGGCGCCGCTTTATTTGGATGGCGCGACGCCAGTAGCGCCGAGTGCTGTGCGTCCGTCCGGCCACGTCAGTTTAGTGCGGCCACAGCAGGATTTTGTCACACCACGTGCGTTGAGTCTCGATGAAATAGCTAGCACAATCGCTGACTACCGACAGGCGGCTATCAATGCTAAAGCTGCTGGTTTTGATGGTGTGCATATTCACGGCGCCAACGGTTATTTGCTTGACCAGTTCCTGCAGGACAGTACCAACCTACGCGATGATCAATATGGTGGTTCGCTTGAAAACCGCGCGAGGTTATTGCTTGAAGTGACAGATGCCTGTATTGACGTTTGGGGCGCCGGCCGGGTCGGCGTGCATCTGGCGCCAAGAATGGATGCTCATGACATGGCTGACAGCAATCCAACGGCAACTTTTGGTTATGTTGCTACTGAGCTGGGCAAACGTCGTATCGCTTTTATCTCGACGCGTGAGCATGCGGCTGCAGACAGTTTGACCCCGATGCTCAAGCAGCTGTTTGGCGGTGTAGTGATTGCCAATGAACGGTTTGACAAAGTGACCGCGAATCAGTGGTTGGCAGAGGGTAAAGCGGATGCGATTGCATTTGGCATCCCGTTTATCGCTAACCCGGATTTGCCGGCGCGGCTTGCTACAGATGCGTCACTGAATCCACCACGTAAAGAACTGTTTTACGGTAAAGGCCCGGTCGGTTACACCGACTATCCGACGCTGTAACCTTTTTAGCATTGAGTAAAAGAAAACGCCGGCAGTAGCCGGCGTTTTGCTCTGCGGAACAGTCCAATCAGAACAAACGGTTTAAGCCATTCATTGCTGCGACCCGATAAGCTTCGGCCATCGTTGGGTAGTTGAACGTGGTGTGGACAAAATACTCGACATTATTGCCGCCATTTTTCTGCATCATAATGGCCTGGCCGATATGGACAATCTCTGCCGCGCGCTCACCAAAACAATGAATACCCAGAATTTCTTTGGTATCGCGGTGGAACAAGAGTTTTAAACTGCCGACACTGGTGTTGGCGATCTGCGCCCGTGCCAGATGTTTAAACTGGGCGCGGCCTACTTCGTATGGAATGCGTGCTGCAGTGAGCTGCTGTTCGGTTTTACCGACTGAACTCATTTCAGGAATAGTGTAAATGCCTACCGGAATATCGTCGATTAGCCGAGTGTCACAGTGACCGTGAATAATCGAGTTACCGGCGATGCGGCCCTGATCATAAGCCGCACTGGCCAGACTCGGATAGCCGATCACATCACCAACCGCATAGATATTATCGACGGTGGTCTGATAGTTTTCATTCACTTTAAGCTGGCCACGGCTATCCGCTTTCAAGCCAACCGCCTCCAGATTCAGTGCATCGGTGTTGCCGGTACGACCGTTGGCAAACAGAATGCAGTCGGCTTTCATCTTTTTGCCGGATTGCAGATGCAAAATGACGCCGTCATCCAAGCCTTCAATCGACTCAAATTCCTCACCATGGCGAATAGTCACACCGGAATTCCAGAAGTGGTAACTCAAGGCATCCGAAATCTCTGCATCCATAAAAGACAACAATCGATCGCGGGTATTGACCAAATCAACCCGAACGCCTAAACCGCGAAAAATCGATGCGTATTCACAGCCGATCACACCAGCACCAAAGATGATGATATGACGTGGATCTTCGCTCAGCGACAATATGGTGTCGCTGTCAAAAATGTGCGGGTGGTTAAAATCGACATTGGCCGGTCGATAAGGCCGTGATCCCACTGCTAACACTATTGTTTGTGCGCTGATCACGCGCTCTGGGCCAGTCGGCGGCACTATTTTTATATGATGCTTGTCGACAAAAGAGGCGTCGCCGGCAAAAACCTCTACACGGTTCCGATCATAAAAACTGCTGCGCAGCCGCACTTGTTTGCGGATCACGCCAGCTGCATGTTTCAGAATTTGCGGGAAGGTCAGATTGGATGATTGATTATCCATCTGAAATAAAGGGTTATCATTGTATTCGATAAAGCGGCTGACTGAGTGGCGTAACGCTTTGGAGGGAATGGTACCCCAGTGTGTGCAACCACCGCCGACCTGGGTATGACGTTCAACCACCGCGACCTTTTTGCCGCTTTTGGCAAGATTCATTGCGGCACCTTCGCCACCTGGACCGGTGCCGATGATAATAGCGTCGTAGTCGAATTGTTCTTGCGTGTGAGTTATAGACTTTTTATTGGACACCTGGATTTCCGCCTGTTACCTGCTCGCGATGCGATGATAATAGCAGCTGAAATTCAGGGAGCAGAAGTAGAAAAGCCGACTTCTGTCGGCTTTTCTACTTATTTTACCTGAGCTTAGGCATATTGGCTGATAAACAACTGCCATTGACGCTGCTGTAGCTGCCAGTTTTGCTTTAACTCAGCGCAGTGTTTGCCCAAATCAAAGTCGTTATAACTTTGCATAAGCTGGTCTTTTTTCTGCTGAAAACCGGCTTTCTTCTGCTGCAATAGCTGCTTCTGTGAGTCGTAGTAAGCCTGCATCCGCTCGACCAATAACGCATACTCATGTTCCATTTTCTGCAACAACTGTTCAGCATCCGGTAGTTGCAATTGGATGGCCCGCGCTTGCGCCCGTTTCAGCTGCATCAGTGCTTTGGCTTTGACGATTTTATCTTCCGGGCACACTTTTAGATTGCGGGTCAGCCCGATAAACGAGCAGCCTTTAATCAACCACTTGGTTGGATCAAAATGCCACCAACGGATGCCATTGCGGTAATCGAATTCAAAAATATGGTGAAAGTTATGATATCCCTCACCATAAGTGACGAACGCCAGCCAGCCGTTGTCGCGGGCAGTATTCTGATCAGTGTATGGCTGTTTACCCCAAATGTGCGCCAACGAATTGATAAAGAAAGTGAAGTGATGGCTCAGTACCAGACGCAGCACGCCAACACTCAATAACATGCCAACAATGCTGCCGGTCAGTACGCCCAACAATAATGGAATGCCGAAGTTGGTCAGCACGGTCAGCAACAGGTAGTTTTTGTGCTGCCACATCACGATTTTGTTGTTTTGCAGGTCACGCACGTTGCTGTAATCATGGTAACGCTGTGCCTGATATTCACGCAGCATCCAGCCGATGTGGCTGTACCAAAAGCCTTTTTTAGCGGAATAGGGGTCTTTGTCATTCTGATCGACAAATTTGTGATGCACCCGATGATCGGAAGACCAGTGCAATGCACTGTTTTGTAGAGCAAATGCACCACCAATGGCGAAAAACCATTGCAGCAGTGGATGCGCATCATAAGTCTTATGTGCCCACAAACGATGATATCCGGCCGTGATCGACATGCCGCAATACCCCAGACAAAGAATCGTGGCGATGATTTCGGTCCAGCTGAAACCAACCAGTACGGCATAGACCGGTACACCGATCGCGGCGACCGCAAAGGTCAGACTGAATAACAGCACGTTGGTCCAGATAATGGGTTCTTTTTCCATGATGGGTACTTTTAGCTTACAACTGTAAGCTAATTTTACTGTGCATTGAGGCGCGGTCAAGGTATAAAATGGTGTTTTACCGTATCAGTTAACAGGTAACACCAGTGTCGAGAGCACAGCAAAAAGAAAAAACCCGCCGCGCTATTATTGATGCCGCTTTTGCCCAGTTAAGCCCTGATAAAGGTTTTTCCAGCCTGAGCTTGCGTGAAGTGGCAAGGGAAGCCGGTATCGCACCGACGTCGTTTTACCGGCATTTTGCTGATATGGATGAACTAGGATTAACGCTGGTTGATGAAGCAGGGTTAATGCTGCGACAGCTATTGCGGCAGGCACGGAATCGTATCGAAAAAAACGGTAGCGTGATCCGGACGTCAATCGAGACTTTTATGGAATTTGTGGTTGGAAACAGCAATGTGTTCCGGCTGTTATTGCGTGAGCGTTCTGGCACTTCGGCGGCATTCCGCCGCGCTGTGGCAAGAGAGATCCAGCATTTCTGTGCTGAATTGGCGGATTACCTGCGAAAAGAAACTGCCTGTCCGGACGAATATGCCCAGATGCAGGCCGAAGCGATGGTGACATTGGTGTTCCACGCCGGCGCCGATGCACTCGACGCCAGTCCGGAAACCCGGATACAGATTACTTTGCGGACCATAGTGCAGTTACGTTGGTTGGCACACGGCGCGGCCGGTTATGGCCGCCGGCCAAAAGACTGACTTTCGTTACGAAGTTTTACGCCGCAACCAGACGCCGGACTCCATATGATGGGTGTACGGGAACTGATCAAAGAACGCGAATTGTAGAACGTCGTGGGTCTGAGTCAGTGTTTGCAGGTTATCTGCCAACGTCGCCGGATTGCAGGAAATGTACAGGATGTCATCAAAGCGGCTGACCAGTTGCACTGTAGCCGGGTCCAGACCGGCTCGCGGCGGGTCGACTAAGATAGTATTCAGCGCCAGCCCCGTTAAATCGATATGTTTTAATGCATTGCCCTGCGCCAGCGCGGCACTGACATCTTCGGCCGACATGGCCAGTACCTGCACATTATTTATCTGATTTTGCCGGATATTTAGTTCTGCTGATTTAATCGATACTTTCGATAATTCAGTCGCAACGACTTGACGGAAATAAGGTGCCAGCGCCAACGAAAAATTACCATTGCCGCAGTAGAGTTCCAGTAAATCGCCACTGAGCTGTTTGCTGATCTGACAGGCCCAACTCAGCATCTGTTGATTCACGGCAGCATTCGGCTGACTGAAACTATTCTCCACCTGCTGGTAACTGAGCTGGCGACCTTCAATTTGCAATTGTTCGGTAATAAAATCGCGGTCGATCAGGATCTTCTGTTTTCGTGCCCGACCGATGAAATCAAGCGGATGGTCGGTACTCAGCTCCGCTTTGAGCTGTTGGACTTCGTCTGCCCATTCTACCGGGACCGGCTTTTTGTAAATCAGTGAGACCAGCAATTCCCCACTTAGACCTGACAGATAATCGATTTGATACAGGCGGTTGCGTAGTAAGGGGCGACGTTTTATCGCCTCTATTAGCCGTGGCATAAAATCGGCGATGGTTTTGATTGCCACCGGGAAATAATCAATGCGGTGGCGTGTTTTGGTCTTTGGGTCAAACATGATGTGGTACAGATCATCACCTTCATGCCAGACGCGGAATTCAGCGCGACAACGGTAATGTTGTGGTGCTGAGACAAATACCTGCGGTTGCGGCATGGCAAAGGCACTGAACAGCTGACGGACGTCGTTGGCTTTGTCGGCCAGTAGTTGTGCATATTGCGTCGGATAAACCTGACCTGGTTGCATGATGTGGTCTCAGAACAAAAGGGCCGCACATTTTAGAGACTTTTTGCATAGAATCCAAATACCGTTGTCTGTGCTGTTGTCATAACGTGGCTTCTGGCAAAATAAGCGCCGCAGATAGCAGGAGTTAGCATGCGGATTGGATTTATCGACAGCGGTGTTGGCGGGCTCAGTATTTTGGCTGCGGTTCGTGCCAAAGTGCCAGCCAGCTATATATATGTAATGGATAACTTCTATCTGCCATATGGCGAGAAATCCGAATCCTTTATTCAGTCGCGGCTGGCACAGTTGTCCGCTTTGTTGCTGGAGAAAGGGGCTGATTTGATTGTCATTGCATGTAATACCGCAACGACGCAGGCGGTTGCCTCTTTACGGACCCAATTCAGCGTGCCTTTTGTTGGTACAGTTCCAGCAATAAAACCTGCGGCAGCACAATTTTGTCAACAAGGTTTCACTGTACTAGCGACGCCGGCTACTTGCCGTAGTGATTATCTTAAAGGACTGATAGCAGAGTTCGCCTCAGCTTGTGCTGTGAGAGCAGCTGGGTCCAGTGAGCTGGTTCGGCTGGCTGAGCAGAAGGTCTGGTATCGGCGGAATGTACAGGTACAGGTTGAGGCAGAACTGAGAGCGTTGGATATGTTGTCAGCACCCCCAGTGGCGTTGGTGCTGGGATGTACTCATTTCCCTTTTCTGGCTGCTGAACTCAGTCATTGTCTACCGCAAACCACATTACTTGACACCGCAGATGCCATTGCTCGACGAGTGATTACCTTAATCGGGCGTTTACCCGCGATATCAGGTCAGTCTGATGATTACCACCACTTATATATAAGTAGTGGTGTACTTGATGCACAACAGAGACAACGAGTGGCAGAACTCGGTTTTGACCAATACGAGTATTGGTCAAAACCTGCATCAACAGATTAGCTATTCATCACTGTCGTCATTATCCTGCCGTTCTTTTGCTTCACGCACTTTTAGTGTACGACCTTCGTACTCAAAGTCGTTGAGTTTCTGAATCACTTTGCTGGCGTCCTTTGCTGCGACTTCAACAAAACCAAAACCACGGCGGCGACCAGTTTGGCGATCTTTCATCAACCGGACATTGATTACTGCGCCGGATTGTTGGAACAGCTCCCTTACAGCCTCTTCATTTGCTTTATACGGCAGATTACCTACATAAAGCGTAACCGAAGGACCAGATGCGGTCACGGTGACTGTTTTAGGCGCTGAAGTTGTGCCTGCAGATTCTAATGGCTTCAGTTCCACCAGTACCGGTACCAGAATACCGGCCAGCACTACACCAAGAGTAACTGCAACGGCGGTATCGAGCACCAGACTGCTTAAGACAAAGCTGAAAACAAGGTAAGTGATAATAGCGAGTGCCAGGGTAAATGGCAGGGAAGATCTTAAACTTGGCAACATATGAATTTCCTGATTCTGCAAAAGGTAAGTAAATACAAAGAAAGCTTTCTACTTATAGTAGTCAATCAGCATCTTAACCAGTAGTTCGCAGGAAGCCAAGCAACTAAGCGGTTGTAAAATGG
>JACCDS010280195.1_pt1 | contig 10023 bp, 5 predicted proteins | sample 7446441 | NCBI WGS metagenome assembly JACCDS01 (sample SAMN15323445, study PRJNA562643) | freshwater metagenome | isolation source: river surface water | place: USA:Blue River Watershed | collected 2017-08-17 | reverse complement strand
GGCTTGCGCAAACGCGTTGGAAATGAACACCTTCAGGGCTCCTCGAGCAGGACACAAAGCGCTCGATTGTAGGTCGCGGTCCCGGTCAGGACCGTGAAACACGGTCCTGACCCCGCAGGAGCGGTGGCTCAAGTCACGCGCGGCGAACGCCTCGACGGCGTCAGAACGACATCGTCAAGGTGTAGGTCCCCCCCGTGCCCGCCAGGCCGCTGTAGCGCCCCACCCGCAGCATCACGGTCAGGCTGGTGGTCCCGCCATTGCGCACGCTCAGGCGATCGACCGCCCCGACCCCCAACAAGCTGCTGGCCAGCACGCGCCCGCCGGTGGACAGGGCCACCAGGTCGTAGTCAGACTTGGCGTTGGGCGCCAAGGCCGCGCTCAGCGTCTTGCCCGCCGGAATGGACACGCTGACAAAGTCGACGTCGCCGTTCGAGCTGATCGTCCCGATCAAGCGGGACGGGAAGACGCCGACCTTCTGGGCCAGGGCGATGGTGTTGTTGTTCTCCACCTCGGCCACCGGGGTCACGCTGGGCGCAGGAGCCGGGGCCGGGGCCGGGGCCGGGGCCGGAGCGGGAGCGGGAGCCGGGGCCGGGGCGGGTGCCGGAGAGGGTGCTGGAGCCGGAGCGGGGGCCGCCGCGATGATGGCACGCTGGGCGTCCAGCAGACCGCTGCCGCACACGTCGCAGGCAACCGGGAAACCGCGCGCCGCCGCGCTGGACTTCAGCAGCGCCTCGACCTGATCGGGCGTCAGCGCGGGGTTGCGCGCCCGCATCAGGGCCGCCACGCCAGCGACGTGCGGTGCGGCCATCGACGTGCCGATGTAGGTGCGGTACGCATCAGCGCCCGGTACCGAAGTCCCGTTGTTCAGCGTCGACAGGATGCCGCCCGCGTTGTCGCCGCCGGGCGCCAGCAGGTCGACCGTGCTGCCGTAGTTGGAATAGAAGGCGAGCCCACCCGTACGGCCCGCAGCGGCCACCGAGATCACGCCCGCGCAGGATGCCGGCGAGAAGTCGCCCGCATCCGCCGCCGAGTTGCCGGCCGCCACCACGACGACGGCCCCCAGGTTGCGGGCGGTGTTGATGGCGTTCTGGGTCGTCCGGCTGCAGGCGCCGGCGGTACCCAGGGACAGGTTCAGCACCTTGGCGGGCGTCGGGTTGACCGGAACGCCGAACACCAAGTCGCCAGCGGCCCAGACGATCGCGTCGGCGATGTCCGAGGTGTAGCCACCGCAACGTCCCAGGACCCGCAGCGGCAGGATGCGCGCACCCGGCGCCACGCCTGAAACGCCCACACCGTTGTTGGCCGTCGCCGCGATCGTGCCCGCCACATGGGTGCCATGCCAGCTGCTGGTGCGGGGCGGGGTACCGGTGCCGCAGGCGCCGGCATCGGCCCAGTCGCCCGGGTCGCTGGCATCGGCATCGCGGCCATTGCCGTCGTTGGAAAACGTGGTCAGGCTGATGAAGTCATGGCCCGGCAACAGGTTGGCAGCCAGATCGGCATGGGGCAGGACGCCGGTGTCGATCACCGCGACGACCACGCCCGTGCCGGTGCCGATGTCCCATGCCGCCGGGAGGTTGATCCCGGCGACGGCGTCCGTGTAGTGCCATTGCTGGCCCAGCAGCGGATCGTTGGGGATCCATTGCGGGTGCATCAGCCGGTCAGGCTCGACATACTCGATCTCGCTGTCGCCGGCGCGTATCTCGTCGGCCAATCTCTGCAAGGCGGACAGACCCAGCGGCCTGTCGAGCTTGAGCACATGGGCGCCCGCCGTGCCCATGCTGCGCAGCTGCGAGATCCGAAGTCCGGCGCGGTTTCCCGCCACCATCACGGCAGGCCGGGCGCTGGGATCGGCGGCCACGGCCGAGCGGGCATGGGCTCGCATCTTGACGATCAGCCGGTCCGACTGCGCCTCCGGGGCCGCCGCCGCGCGGGCGAATGGAACGCGTTCGGGCTGCATCGCAGAGGCAGCGCCGGCGGTCAGCATCGACAGGCCGACGGCAATGCTCAGCCCCAGCGAGCAACGACGAAAGGTCTGCGCGACGCCACGTCGATCGCCCATGGATGAACGAGATGTCTTCAAGGCTTTCTTGGCCATGTGAGTTCCTGGTGAAGATATTGAGAAAATGCAACCCGCATCACTCAAATCAATTAATCAAGCAAGCTGCACCCTATAACCTGGTAGTCGCCGCATGGGCGACATCCAAGTCAATAAAAGTATTTGCAGATCACCATTCACCACACAAGCCGAATATCGCTTTGGTTTTAACTCATACCCCAACTGTGGGGGCCGTCATACACAGGAAAATGAGTCATGACGGTCGGCATGCCCGCCATGATGCGTGCCGTGATGCGTGCCAGCCCACGGCCGTCAGCGGAACTCACATCGCCACACCGGCCTTGCCAGGACTGCGGCGGACGGCTGGCCCGGCTGGCTGGCGTCCGCGCGGCAGCCATCAACTCCACGCGGCATGGCCGAGACGCCGCCCACGAACAGCAGCGCCAGCCCGATCAGGATGCCGATCAGCCAGTCCCGGAGGACGGCCAGCCAGGGCATCGGGACTGGGGCGTGGGTCACGGTTCGCATGCTTCCTCCGAGGACGGGATTCGTGGTGATCCGCATCTTCGGCACCCGGAGGCAGGAACGTGAGTCCTGATACGAGTCGATGCCACTGTGACGCACGGAAGGTCACGCCTGGAAGCACCCCTCACGCGGCCATACAGGCCTTGCAAGGACGGCGGTGGACAGCGAGACCCTCCGGCCGCATCAGCTTCAGTCGACCAGCGTCAACTCATAGGTGCCGACCGCGCGGAACAGTTCCGGCCATTTGCCGCCCAGGTTCGAAGCCCCGGGCAAGCGCGACGCCCGGGGGTAGACCTTCAACGCGATCGTCATCGCGGTCTTCCCGGTGTTGACCACGGCCAGCGTCTTCGGTTGCCCCGCGCCAAACACCGGTTTCCCGGCTGACAACAGCGTGCCATCGAGGCGGAAGGCGTTCAGTTCCAGATCCACCTTGGCACTGGGCTTGAGCACCGCTTCCAGTCGCTTGCCCGCCGGGATGACCACCTCGTAGTAGTCCACTTCAGCCACGCGGTCGGTCCGACCTTCCACCTTGGCGGGGCGCTGCGTCACCTTCTGGCCCGTGCTTGGCGTGTCGTTGGGCTCGACCTCCCGGATGACCTCGGTCTTCACGCCCTCGCCCCCGAGCGCCAGACCGGCATCGACGATGCCGGCCCCGCAGTCGGCGCAGGGCTTCAGGACCTCACGCGCGCCCGCGCTGGCCTTCAGGCGCGCCTCGATTTCATCGGGGGTCAGGCCCGGTTGGGCCGCGCGCATCAAGGCAACCACGCCGGACACATGCGGGGCCGCCATCGAGGTGCCCGCCAGCATCCGGTAGCTGTCGCCCACCGGCTTGCCGGCTCCGCTGTCCGACGTCGAATAGATGCCGTTGACCTCGTCACCACCCGGCGCCGCCACGTCCACCGCAGGGCCGAAGTTGGAGTACCAGGCCCGTCCGCCCGAACGGTCGGCGGCCGCCACCGAGATCACGCCCGGGCAGGACGCCGGCGTGTAGCCGGACGCGTCGGCGCCATCGTTGCCGGCAGCCACCACCACGACCGCCCCGCGTCCACGCGCCAGGTTGATCGCATCCTGCCAGGCCCGGCCGCAACTGCCCTTGCCGCCCAGGGACAGGTTCACCACCTGTGCCGGATTCGGGTTGGCCGGCACGCCCAGCACGGTTCCTCCGACCGCCCAGATCACGGCATCGGTGATGTCCGAGGTGAAACCGCCGCAGCGACCCAGGGCGCGCAGCGGCAGGATGCGCGCATCCGGCGCGACACCGGCGACACCCAGCCCGTTGTGGGTGACGGCCGCGATCGTGCCGGCCACATGGGTGCCGTGCCAGCTGCTCGCGCGCGCCGGGGCGCCGTCGCCGCAGAAGTTCGCGGTCGTCGCATCGCCCGGATCGCGGGGATCGTCGTCTCGCCCGCCGCCATCGTTGGCCATGAAGTCGAGGGTGATGAAGTCGTACCCCGGCAAGAGATGGGCGGCCAGGTCGGCATGGGGATTCACGCCGCCGTCGACCACCGCCACCACCACGCCTCGGCCGGTGCTCACGTCCCAGGCCGCCGGCAGGTTGATGCCGGCCGCGGACTCGGTGTAGTGCCATTGCTGGCCGAGCAGAGGATCGTTGGGGATCCACTGCGGCCGCATGATCAAGTCGGGCTCGACATATTCGATCTCGCTGTCGCCGGCTCGCATCTCGTCGGCCAGCGTCCGCAGGGCCGACAGACCCAGGGGCTTGTCCAGCTTGAGCACATGAGCGCCCTCGATGCCCATGCCGCGCAGGCGCGTGATCCGAAGGCCGGCGCGATTGCCCGCCACCGCCATGGCAGGGCGGGCACTGGGATCGGCCGCACGGGCCGAACGCGGGCCTGGGCGCATCTTGACGATCAGCCGGTCCGACATGGCCTCCGGGGCCACCGCCGCCGCCGCTCGGGCGGTCTTCGTGCCCTCGGGCTGCATCGCCAAGGCCCCGCCAGCCGACAGCATCGTCAAGCCGACGGCGAGGCCCAGTCCCGCCGAGCCACGGCGCAGCGCCTGCACCACGCCACGTCGACGGCCCGCGGGCGAACGAGAGATATGAAAGGTTTTCGAGTCCATGTGAGTTCTTGGTGGGAATTCTGCATAAACATGTGGGCGCACCACTCAAAGATATTGGTGACGCGAACCACGCCACATCACTTGGTTATCGCACCAACGGTGCAGCACCAAGTCATGCAAGTATTTGCAAATCAGCACCAAGGCCACAAGTCGAATATCGCTTTGGTTTTAGTTCGCACGTCCCGTGTGGGGACGCGCATACAGATGTCGACGGGCGATTCAATCCGTGATGACCGCCGGCGCGCGTAGAGGACCACGACAGGATCCTGTCGTGGTCCAGCCCCACCGGTGCGGCAGAAGCAAGGCAGGGCGATGTGATCCGATGCAGCCTACGTCAGTAAAGCAACAGCGAGAGGTTGTAGGTGCCACGCCTGCCGGTTGGGCCAGAGGAATAGCTCACCCTCATATACATCGTCAGGGCAGTCGTGCCCGTATTGCGCACATTGATTCGCTCAGCCTGAGACCCTTTCAGGATGTTCGCGCCAGCACGAAATCCGTTCGGCTTGAAGGCTCCCAAATCGTAGTCCGCTCCCTCGTCCGGGGTGAGCACGGCCTTCAGGGTCTTGCGCGGAGGAATCACCACCTCGAAGTAGTCCAGGTCGCCGCTGGCGGCCATGGTGCCCCAATACCGCGACGGGAAGACCTTGACCTTCTGCGCATATGCGATGCTGTTGTTGGTTTCAAGTTCAGCGATGTTTCCAGGGCTGTCCAAGGCGGCGTCCATCGCGCCCTTGGCATCCAGGATGCCAACGCCACAACCGCTGCACTCGACCGGAAAGCCACGCTTGGCAGCACTGCTCTTGAGTTTGGCCTCGACCTCATCGGGCGTCAGCCAGCGCGATCGCGCCAGCATGAGCGCCGCGACACCCGACACGTGCGGCGCCGCCATGGAAGTCCCGGAAGCAAGCGCATAAGCGTCTGACCCTGGCCCGGTCGTGCCCGTATTGAAGGTCGACTGGATCAAGGTTCCAGGCGCCGCCAGGTCGACCAGATCGCCAAAGTTCGAGTCGGAAGCCCGAGACCCGTTTCGCTTGACGGATGCCACCGCAATGACTCCCTTGCAGTTGGCCGGCGAAAACCTCGCGACGTCCGATGTGGAGTTGCCGGCGCCTGCGACGACCACGGATCCGCGACTGCGTGCGCCGTCAATGGCCGCCTGCATGGTCGGTCCACAGAGACCCGGGCCACCCAATGACAGGTTCAGCACCTGCGCCGGGTTGGCATTGCGCGGCACGCCAGCGACATCGCCGCCCGATGCCCAGATGACGGCATCGGCGAGGTCCGAGCTGTAGCCACCGCAACGCCCCAGGACGCGCACGGGAACAATACGGACATCAGGCGCGACACCTGCAATGCCGGTCTTGTTGTTGGCCTGAGCGGCAATGATCCCCGCCACATGGGTTCCGTGCCACGTGCTGGCGTGAGCGCGGACGTCCGGTCCGCAATCACCCGCCGACGCCCAGTCACCGGGATCGCTGGCATCGGCATCTCGGCCACCCCCGTCGTTGGCCATGCCGACCTCGCTGATGAAGTCATACCCGGGCAAGAGCGCGCGGGTCAGCTCCGCATGCTTGAGCACGCCCGAGTCGATCACGGCGACCACGGCACTGTAGCCCCGACTCAAGTCCCAGGCGGGCGGCAGGTTGACGCCCGCCGTGGCCTCGGCGAGGTTCCACTGATCCGGATAGGTGACATCGTCGGGAACCCACTGGGCGGTCATGCGCAGGTCGGGTTCGACATATTCGACATCCGCGTCGCCTGCGCGGATCTGGTCGGCCAACGACTGCAAGGCAGACAGGCCCAGCGGCTTGTCCAGCTTGAGCACATGGGCGCCCGAGATGCCCATGCCGCGCAGTCGAGTGATCCGGAGGCCGGCGCGGTTGCCCGCCACCGCCACGGCTGCGCGGGCACTCGGGTCGGCAACGCTGGCGGCGCGGGCATCGGCACGCATCTTGACGATCAGCCGATCCGATTGCGCCTCAGGTGGCGCCGCCCAGGCCCCGCCAGCCGACAGCATCGACAGGCCGACGGCAAGGCCCAGCGCATGCGTGCCACGGCGTAGCGTCTGCGCCATGCCGCGTTGACGGGCGGTGGATGAATGGGAGATGAGCAAGGTTTTCCAGTCCATGTGAGTTCCTGGTGAAGATGATGGAAACATGCAGAAATGACCACTCAAATCAACGACAGATTCGAGTCACACCACATGACTTGGTAGTCAGATTCCCCACTGAATACCCAGCATCCAAAGTATTGTCAATTCACCGCTCGACTCACAAGACGAATATCGCTTTGGTTTTAAATGGGCGAAACATCCTCAACCTGCAAGACTGGAAACCCAGACGAAAGAAAGCCCGTCGCGCGATGCGCGACGGGCCGTATCAGGGGCGCGTCAGAGAACCGGTGAGAACCTGGCCGGTGGGTGTCGGTCTTGGCTCGGTCTTGGCTCGATATCGGGTCGATCTGGGGTCGATCTGGGGTCGATCCGGGGTCGATCCGGGGTCGATCTGGGGTCGGGTGAGCGTTCGAGAAACCGCTCTCGAACGCTCATCCGTTCACTGGCTGGCCTTGAGCGTGTAGGCACCGCCGGTCGCGCCGACGTTGCCGCTGTAGTAGACGGTCTTGGCCACCACGGTGATCGCGGCGGTGCCCGAGTTCAGCAGCGAGACCGTGTCGGCCACGCCCGTGCCGTTGTTGCTCTGCGAGACCATCGTGCCGGCGCTGTTGAAGACCTGCAGGTCGAAGTCCGAGTTGGCGCCGGGCTGCAGCGTCAGGACCAGGGTCTTGCCCGCGCCGATCGTGAACTTGAAGTGGTCCAGGTCGGTCAGGCTGGCGACGCTGGCGTTGATGGTGACGACCGTGCCGGTGATGACCTGCGGCGTCGAGAGGGACTCGTTGGGCTCGACCTCGGCCACCGTGGTGGTGGTCGTCGTGGTCGGCGGCGGCGGCGTGGTCGTGGTGGTCGTGCCCAGGGCCGCGTCGATGGCCGCGCTGGCGTCGACGATGCCGCTGCCGCACTGGGCGCAGGCGACCGGGAAACCACGCGCCGCCGCGCTGGTCTTCAGGCGGGCTTCGACCTGGTCGGGCGTCAGGGCCGCATTGCGCGCCAGCATCAGCGCGACGATGCCGGCGACATGGGGCGTCGCCATCGAGGTGCCGCGGTAGCCGGCGTAGCTGTCGGAGGATGGCTTGGTGGTCCCGCTGTTGAGCGTCGACAGCACCGTGTAGGCACCGTCACCACCCGGGGCCGCGACGTCGACGTTGGCGCCGAAGTTGGAATAGCTGGCGATCGCTCCCGTGCGGCCGACCGCCGAAACCACGATCACGCCGGCGCAGCTCGCCGGGGTGTAGCGAGAGGCATCGGCCGTCGCGTTGCCGGCGGCCACCACCACCACCGCGCCGCGGCTGCGGGCGCCGTTGATGGCGTTCTGGGTCGTGACGTCGCAGGCGCCCACGCCGCCCAGCGACAGGTTGAGCACCCGCGCCGGATACGGGTTGGCCGGCACGCCGGTGACCGTGCCACCCGAGGCCCAGGTGATCGCGTCGGCGATGTCGGAGGTGTAGCCGCCGCACTTGCCCAGCACCCGCACCGGCACGACCTTGGCGCCATGCGCCACGCCGGCCACGCCCACGCCGTTGTTGGAGACCGCGGCGATGGTGCCGGCCACATGGGTGCCGTGCCAGCTGCTGTTGGCCGCGACCGAACCGGTGCCGCATTCGCCGGCCGTGCGCCAGTCGCCCGGGTCGACCGGATCGGCGTCACGCGCCGTGCCGTCGTTGGCGATCTTGGTGTCGGTGATGAAGTCATAGCCCGGCAGCAGGTTGGCCGCCAGATCGGCATGGCGGCGCACACCCGTGTCGATCACGGCGACGCGCACGCCCACGCCGGTGCTCTTGTCCCAGGCCTGCGGCGCGCGGATGCCGGCCGCCGCGTCGGTGTAGTGCCACTGCGAACCGATCTGGGGATCGTTGGTCATGACCTGCGCCTGCATCAGGCGATCGGGCTCGACGTACTCGATGTCGGCATCGCCATTGCGCAGTTCCTGGGCCAGTCGGCGGACCTCGGCGATCTTCATGCGCCGGTTGGCCTTGACCACGTGGCCACCCTCGGCATGGCCGCGCACCCGCTCGAGCAGCAGGCCGGCGCGGTTGCCGGCCACGCGCAGGCCGTCGCGGGCCCGCACGCTCAGGTCCTGGCGGTTCTCGGCGCTGCGGTACTTGACGATCAGGCGATCGGTCTCGTCGTCGTCATCGGGCAGGCCGCCGGCCGCCTGACGCTGCACGCCCCGCGGCGCGTCGTCGGACTGCCAGGCCTGGACAGCCAGCGACTGGAAGGCCAGCAGCACCGCCGCGAGAACCACGGGCAGACGACGCATCGGGGCCGTCCGGGGCGTGGCAGGTGTGAAGGAAGTCGCGGACATGGGGTGCTCCTGGCTGGTATGAATGGGACTTTATCCCACCAATCCAGCCGCACAACCCCTGATCTGTGGTCCATTTCACAGCCAGTTTCGGGCATTACACCCAATCGGGCACATCTTGAAGCAATTGACCCACTTCCGAGACCTCCGTTTCAGGCTCAGGTCAATATGCACGCGGCTTGACACCCATCAATGCGAAAAATGACCCGCTCACCCAGCGTTCCTGCCCGTTTGGGCTCAGGGTTTTTTTGTTGGGGTGCGCCGGAACCGTTACAAGTTCACGGAGGACCGGTCGACCCGGTGCGCGCCTCTCAGGGCCGCTGGGTGACGGACTGGGCGGCCCGGGCCGCGAACTCGGCCCGCAGCGCCTTGAGCTTCTCGCGCGGGTCTTCCTTGGCGGTGCGCTCGTCGAGCTTCATCTCGGCGATGAAGCGGCTGGGAATGGCCTTGCGGACCTCACGTCCGCGCTTTTGCCGCAGCAGGGTGCTGACCAGCAGGGTGCGGCGCGCCCGGGTGATGCCCACGTACATGAGGCGGCGCTCCTCCTCGAGCCGCTCGACCGTCATGTCTTCCTCGTCGCGCTTGAAGGGCAAGGTCCCCTCGTTGACGCCGACCAGCACGACATGCGGCCACTCCAGGCCCTTGCTGGCGTGCAGCGTCGACAGCGTGACCATGTTCTGGTCCTCGCCGCGTTCGGCCAGGCTCAGGATCACGCTGATGGACTGGGCGATGTCGAGCACGCTCTTGCGCTCGGTCTCGGTGGTGATGCCGCCGTCGTTCTCGATCTGGCCCCCACAGCGCCGGGCGATCCAGTCGACGAAGTCGATGACGTTGTTCCAGCGCGCGGCGGCGACCTTCTCGTTTTCCTCGCCGTCGTAGAGGAACTGCTCGTAGCCGATGTCCTTGAGCCAGGCCATGAGCATGGGCTTGGCCGCCTCGCCGCCG
>JACCDS010660646.1_pt1 | contig 10024 bp, 22 predicted proteins | sample 7446441 | NCBI WGS metagenome assembly JACCDS01 (sample SAMN15323445, study PRJNA562643) | freshwater metagenome | isolation source: river surface water | place: USA:Blue River Watershed | collected 2017-08-17 | reverse complement strand
TCAAATTCACAATTACCCACGGGTGTGGCTGCACCGTTCCACCTATGTTGTGAAATACCACGATACACAACCCGCTTGCAAGACTCTTTTCCTTCTATCTCTGTCAGTGCTTGTATGAAATAGTCGGCATCATACCCTTGGACTTCAAAAGATACAGGCCAAGGAAGAGGATCGTTATCGATTTCCTTTTTACGCCAATAGCCTTCGACGTTGGGCAGCGCCTTTGAATCTGCGTTGAGTTTGTTGTGCAGATCAATTCCGAAATAGGTTTTCATACGCCCTCTAAATATTTCTAAGCCTATTAAAGGCCTCTTCCATGGCGTTTCGATCTATGTAAAATCCGCCTTTGCGGAAGGTTTTCATTATACGCGCCGCCTCTCTATGAAGATTGTCCATTTCCGCCGAAGAGCGAGCAGCCTTTGCTACCACTTTTCGCAAGTGTTTGAACTTACCTTTGCTGATCATTGAATGTCTCCGAAATAGAACCCTAACTTGTCTGCAATAGCGTTTGCCAGTTCTAAGGTTACGTTTTCTTCATTAAGTAGCCACACAAGCTCGGTTTCGGTCACGTCGAGTAAGATTGCTGCGTCTTCCATACTGCGTTCAGTGAATGTCAAATTCTCCTGAAAGCATTTTATGAATTTTTGCTGCCAAGACTCGCGCCGGACTTTAGGAATGTGTTCAAATACGGCCCCAGCTCTAGGCCGCACAACACCATTATGGTGACACGCCCATAGATTAGCCTTGTGATGATCCTTGAGTTTTTTATACAGGACGATTACTGAATTTCCCTGTTCGTGGAGCCAGTAATACTCACCCTCAATTAGATTGTAACGCTTCCGCATAAATCCCTACCCACGATCACCAAACTCAATTCCACATACGCCGAATCCCCAGCGTCGCGGCAGCAAACGACCGCGCTCCCATTTCATACTTTGCGCCCCAATGTAGTTAGATCAGTATCATCGGTGACGTATTGATAACCACCCTTGTTGAAAAGTGGTGCCACGCGTTTCTTTTTCTTTTCGATTTCTTTCTGTGCGGCGGCTTCCCGCTGAGCGTGATCGTGTGGAACGAACGTTAGCTCAACATCGCGGATTATTTGTGCAGCCGACTTTAGGCTCTTACCTTCAGCGCAGCGACCATTTCCGTCAAGTTTGGGGATTTCTGCCTTCAGTTCAACATGGCGACGGGGTGCAAGTTCTTTTTGAAGTTTACGTACACGTGCTTCCTCTTCTTGGGCAGCACGACGTTTAGCTTGGATTTGCTTCTTGGTATGCATTATATTTCCTCGCATTCATATACATGACTTTCCGCAAATTTTGCTGTACCAAAGCTTTTCTCAACCAGAAACGATAGCCGTGTACCGTCTTCTAGCATTTTGCGTTGTACGTGGTTGCGCTGCTCAGTACGATCAATTACAGCAATCGAAGCGATACACTCGGCTTTATCTTCAAAGCGAGTCACGGATTTATTTACAGATGCGTTAGTGCTGGTTAGGCCAGATACTACGGTAACTACCGTTACGATTAGAATAGCAGCCATGATATGCCTCAGAACGTAAGAAGGCGGATAGAAAGCCTATCCGCCTATTCTTTACAGTTATTGTGCGACGTGTATTAGCTTGTCCGCAAGAATTAGAACACAAGAAGCAACAACCAATGCTTTATACAGAGTTTCCATGTCAGCCTGCCAGTTCTCGAATTTTATCTAAGAAGCCATGATGTTCGCGGCCCAGCTTGTCTCGGGCTTCGGCTAAGGTAAACCATTTACGGCGGCGTGTCTTCTGCTCAGGCCAAGATTCGAATTCAGTGTGGAAGTCCATTGCGTACATGTAAACTAATTGCTTTACGTTATCCTTCACGTATTTGAACTGACCGATTTTCTTTGTCACAGTACCAGTGACGCCGGATTCTTCAAAGCACTCTTTGGCTGCGTTTTCGCGCTTGTCTAAGTGCGATTCCAAACCGCCTTTACAAAAGCCCCACCAAGCGTTTTTACTGGTTTTCTTTACGAGCAATACTTGAACGACACCATCGACTTTCCGGTACGGAATGCACCCCGATTGGTAGCGCGTAATAGCCTGCGTCGCGCTCTTAGCGGTTGCTAATTCTACAGTCATTTCCATGGTTCCTCCCCAATTTTAGGGAACATCCCTATACCTAAAAATTAGTCTAACTCAGCGAGCGGTTTACCGGAAAAACCAACCAGAGTAAATTCATCAAGCCGTACTTGATACGGTTGGTCTTGGTATTTACTTCGATGCAATCACGCACGTAGCGTCCCGAATCAACACGCTTGAAGCCCAATTTCTTCAACAATTGAAAACGATTCATTATTCCAGTTCCCGAATTGGTCGGCCCGTGAAGCGCAAGCAGCGGCTCACATTAGAAGAACCGTGGTGCTGCGTACTGAATTTCACCAAATACCCAAATGGTGCCTTCGATTTTGCGACGCCCCAGCAAGTGGGCCAGATGGTTGTATACGTAGCTGAAGCAAATAGCATCGGCACGCACCATGCGCTGTCCTTTCTCCCACTCACCGAAACCAAATGCGTCATTCAACGAACATACAGATATAGAGCTGCGATACTTCCAAACCTTGTCGGTGAACAGCTTGTTTTTGTGGTAGTCGGCACGCAGTTGCTTTAGGTATTCGTAACCACCAACAAAATCACGGTTTACGATTTCAGTAAGTTCTTCGTAAACGGCTTCGCGTTGTTTTTGGCGGATTGGATTGCGATCAGACATGATAACCTCGAATTATGGTGCTGTGTGCCACGTGTATGCGCGGCCAGAAAATTTGGATTTTTCAAAGAGTACGGTATCGCACGTAATTGGCTTACCTTCTATGTTACCTGCAACTACGGCGCAAAATTGTGCTACACTCTTTTCGTTTGCTAATGCCCACTCATAATCTTCGCGAGTCTCCGCGTAGAGTTTGATTGGCATTACTTCGTTACCGTGAATTACGGCACCTTGAGCATCTAGCTCATTCAGCATTTGATTTATATAGTAACGCTCCAACTGACTGCCCAATCGGCGTGGGTCATCCAAACACAGAATCAACAAAATACGTGCTTTGCCTACTGCACGCTTAAGTAGTTTTACACAACGCTTCTTGAAATTTGAAGTCGGTTGCAGCATTGCAATGAATGCGTCTTCCTCGCTAACCAAATTAAACGCTGTCATGGTGTGCCTTCTTTATCAGGAAGTACCCAGCATCCGATTCGTCGTGCTTAACAAAATCGGAACCCAAAATAAAATGTGTCTCTATAAATGCACCAGCCTTGCAGAAGTGGATCGGTTGCGTGAAGCGCTCAGACATTCTCTTCTGTAGAATTTCTAGACGCCGCTCCAGAATGATTCTTCCATTGCCGGCACACAACACGGTTAGAATTTCGCCGTCTGCCATAACCACAACGTGCTGACGCAAAATGGAAAGGTATATGAATTCCCCGCGTTGCTTTGCAGCTTCGTTGTATGCAAGTACGTTGCGCACACAAGGCAACGTAAAACTACTTAACAACTGACGTATAGTGGTTGCATTCACAGAGCCGTTTAGGTTGTGCAGGTACAAAGCACCCATGGCTTCAGTGACCCGCACCCCAGGCACCAAATTTACACAGACGTTTTGATCAAAGCCTTCGATTGGTAGGCCGTAACTTTTAGATACAGCTTTAAGCAACTTCATGGTTATGGCCCATCAAATAGTAAAAGTCTTTTCCGCTAGGAATTCAGTCTCTGCTATTGTGGCATCGTCACGTAGTGGCCGCATGGTACATTTTCGCAGAATTAGGTCTGTACCGTATACGCATACATAGGCGTTAGACGGCAATACAAATGGATTGGATTTAAACTGTAGCTGCTTGTGACGCAATACGCGAAATTCAGGCGCTTCATGTACATGATCAAAACTGAAAACGAAATCCCCATCAACCAAAGCTAAGATAAAACCTTCCTGAATTGACGGATAGGCACGGACAGACAAACCTTCTTGTGTTGCCTTTTTATTGAAGGCTTCACAGCTTTTGTGTGCCTTCTTGGTGAACGTTTTGGATAGACAACAAAGCCGAGTTGCAAACCCATGAGTACGCTTTTGCTCCAAGCGTACGTAGTTCTTCCCTTCGATAACCCCTTTTGTAATTCCGTTGTGTAGGGTGAAGCGCATAACACCATTACGAAATTCCACTTCCGCGCCGATTGCCTCAAGATGCGCAATCTCTTTAGTGTAGGAAGTACGAAGTTCGTTTTCTTTGGCTATCATATATTCCCTTTTTATCTGACGTTTTACATTAGCTACACGTTTCTGTACGGCGGTTGCTGGGTTTTTATAGAGCTGAAACCAATGGTACGGAATTGCGTAAGCATCTTCCATGTTGAGGATAAAGCATTTCTTAAAGTAATGCCCCCACCCATCATACCCAGGCCAACTAGACAACACACGATCACCGGCGTAATGCTTTCGCAAAAATGCGATCATAGTTTCAGCTACGCCTTTGCGTCTGTACTCAGGAAGTACGTACGTATTCAATGAAAGTTTACGCGTGCATGTTACAACACCAATTGGTTTGTTGCGTGAGTATGCAACTACGACAGCAACGACTTTCGTTCTACGTTTATCTAGCAGCACCTCTTCGTAGATGTTAATTAGGTCGCCGTTCTTTTCGTAGAGTTTGGCATCAACTAGAGTTTGGAAAACAGATTCATCATGTAGCTTACACGAAACCTTCAAGGAGATTTTCTCCATTCACAGTATATGCGTTTTTCCATTTTCCAATTGGGTACACGTACAGATGATCAGGTTCTCTGTAATCGCTGGGTACGTGATAGCCTGCTAGCGGATTCTCGATAACCTTGTTGATTGTGATTTTATGAATGCGCAGATTTGACCGCAGTAAATGGCGATATTCTACAGCATCAGCCTCCAGAAAATCTTTGGAATTGGTGCGAGTAAGCGCAAGAAGGCCCTTTCGGTCGTGTGCAAATTTTTCCAACAGTGCGGAGGGACTACCGTCAAATGCAATGGGTGTGGCTGATACACCGTGCACAAGAAGACCAAATTCATCCCCAAACGCATCGACCGAAAACGGCAGGTTGAATTTGGTTGCCCAGCTTTTGAAATTTCGGTATACGGCAAGCTTCGATTTGTGTAGCAACTTGTAGATTGTTTTCAGTGGGTAGTAGCAAGGGCCTGCACCAAAATCAACCACTGTGCGCTTGGCGTCTGAATGAACCTTAATATCGGTGCCTTTTACTACAGCCGTAATTCCACGGTAGTCTTCTAAAATTACAGCATCGCACCCGTCCTTGTCTGCCAAGAAATGAAGCAGTCGCAAAGAAATATTATGCTTAACGTTCAAGAACGCAAGGTATCTATTATGTTCGTCGTCCATTTAGTCCACCAGTTTTACACCGTCAAGGATAAATGCATCAGCCCACTTTCCAGGCAGTACTTCGAAATTACGTTCGATAGTCAAACCAATGCTTTGGAAATGCTTGACCAGTGTAGCCGGAATTGTTTTCAGAATTTCTTCCATAGCTTGTGCGTTAGAAGGTGAATGGCTACATGATTAAAAACTTCTTGTTCTGTTTTACTGCTCAGATTTGCCAGGGTAATCATCGAAAACATCCTTCGGTAAGTGGGGAATACCTGCCAAAACCATGGTGCCACAAACTGGACAGTGATATTGACCTATCGGCATACCAAGCAAGAATTCTGGATGCTCGGTGCACACAAAATCTTCATTGCGGAAAATCCTAACCAACAAAAGGCGTACACAATGTGCGTGTTCCGGGTTATCGCTGTTGAGTGTACGCTGCACTATGTGGAATCCGCTAGGTTCATTTGTAGTAGGTGCAATTACCTGCGTATAAACATTTCTAAGGTAAGCAACAATTTTATCCAACGCTTCGTCAGCAACTTGTTTGTCGCCGCTGATGGTGAAAGCTAAATCATGCACTTGCGTGTCTACTAAATCCTCACCGGGCTTAGAGAAGGTAAACTCTCCCTTTTCGTACGCGTACGGGACAAAATCTGCACTTACTGCATATGAATCAAAAGATGCATTCAATGGTACATCTTCCATCATAGGAATTTGCAGCCCAAAGAATTCTGTAGCCCTATGTTTGTTCGGGAACAGCGTCTTCACTTTCATGAATTTTCTCCGATATCCTGGGCGAATTCTTTCGCCATAGCCGTACCTGCGAACATACCAGATGCCAGCAGGACTTTCTTGATGCGTACCATTGCCAAATTTTTGTTATTGCTTTGTTTGGACTTTGGCATTTCGTGAAACGCTATACACAGTGCAGATTCAGCCTCAGCGCGCAGCGTATTAAGCTGTTCGATATGCTCATGAAGGCCGGATTGTACAGCTTCGTTTACCAGCTTCGCCAGTTTGGGGTTATTCTTGACATAGTTTTTTACATGAGTGAACAGTGCCAATTCTTCGTTAGTCACAGGTCTACTTCCAATTCAGTTTTATGAATGAAAAGTTCGTCACGAACAATTTGTTCAAGATCGAAATTAACGTCGCCATCCAAATACGACTTCCTGTAGGCAAGTGCGCGTTTACCAAAACTCAAAGCGTCATTGCTCGGGCGGTCTTTGAAAAATCGAATATTGCCACTGCCGTCAATACCTACACCCTGTTCGATAACAAGCATGCCAAGTTCGTGCGTGATAAACCGCTGAAATGCACGTACGCAAGGATTGCGGTTAGCGACAGTAATTACTTCTACTCGATTCACTGTACCTATAGAAGCGACACTGGACAGTACCTGCTGCACTAAGTTTGGATCGTACCCAAACGTTCGTTTCTTTTCGCCCATGTAAGTGAGTTGCCCATATGCGCAGCTTTGGAAGATGCCATTTAGATCAACTTCGCGAATTCGCATAGTGGCACGTTCGCCTTCTGGAATGTAAGGCAGCACTTCCCAAACATTAAAGAAATCATGCAGGGTTTCGGGGATTGAAATGATTGGTAGTAGCCTGCCGTTAAAATAGCACCAATGCTCAGGAGCAGACGCAATTTCTTCGAGCGAATGGCCCAGCGGAATATCTTGCTCGCGAATGTATTCAGGACGGATCATTCTTCGGCTTCCTTGTTTTCTGGATTTTCGGAAAGGTCTTTAAAGAAATCGAACAGCGCCTTTGATGCGTTGTCATACGATTTACGGTCGCTATATTCAGACCATTCTAAATCGTACAGGCCGCCGAGAAGCGATTCGATATTATTCATTACACTATCATGGAGCTTAGCGTAATCAAGTTGCGGCTTTTTCTTCTTTCGTGCCATGGTACACCTTCTTGGCGCTTTCGATTAGCGCTGTGAGAGTTTCGTCGTTTAGTTCAGCGTGTGCAAGCCAATGTTCAAACTTCATTTTTGTAAGCCCCTTCGTTGAAAGAGTGGCAAACAATACCGCGATCATGGGCAATGATAGACGCGAAGTGCGCAGCTTCTGAAAGCTTACTAACGCCCATAATGTTAATGTGGAAGCCCCCGTCCTTATACACAGGAACCGTCATGTATTTACAGGATTTACCATCCATATCAATGAACGTGCGAAACTCGTTATCTACTGATTTCATAACCACCTCAGTCACAAGAGCCGGAGTCAGAAGAACTAGGAGCACGATCTTCTAAGTCTACGTGTTCTTCTTTTGGTCTATGTATGCTTTTGTAGAAAGCTTCCAGCAGATGATCTTCGTGCGGAATGTCACGTAGATCGTAATTCGCAACTTTGTTGCCATTCAAAATAAGAGGATAACGAAAGTCGAAGTTCAAATCACCATACCCGGCTAGTAAGAAATCTTCAAGAGAAGACCAGCTTGGCTTAAAGCCTGCATCATAAAGTGCTTTGGCGATAGCTAGTCGATGACATTCATTAAGTTCCATAAAAACTCCAAACGGTAAAACAGGGGCCGAAGCCCCTTAGTCACAAATCCAAGCGTCAAAACGCGGTGCCCGGAATCCCATTTCATCCCAGGTATCGTAACGTTTGGCTTTGTGGATTTTCTGTTTTACTTCGCGACGGAACGGACGCTCTGCGTACACCATACGGTATTTACGCGGAGTGCCGCCGCTATCGCGACCACGAAAAAGATGCAGGTAACGTGCTTGGTCAGAGTGAAACCAAGCCTTAGTGCGCTCTACGTATTTTTCGTAATCGTAGTGATTGCAATAAGTTTTCCACCAGCCGAACCCTTGATCAAACTCTTCCTTCGTGTAGATGAAGAGGCGATTGCGGGTACGGGCTTCGTTTTTGCGGCGAATGGTGCGGGACATTTTGTTTCTCCAGTTGGGGTACATAAATCCCACTGGGTGAAAACATAATGATTGATCATTTTTCTGTGCTCCACTTGAAGCCTTCGCTAACCAGAATGACTTCGGCTATTGTGAATTTGTTTAAACAGTCATCCAGCCTTCATCGCGCAGGCGCTTAAGCACAGCTTTCGGCCCTTCGATGAGAGTTACATCACTTTTACAAATCCAGCAGGATTCTACCTCTGTGATCTTATAACGTTTTGCCGTATGAATAAGTGAACCGCCCTTTGCTACGTGTTGCAGCACAGCGGTATCCCAATTCAATTGCAGAGAACTACCGCCATTAGCAGAACCTACAACAAACATGCGGACGCCTTTCATCACACCTTCGTTGATTTCAACCAACGACAGCAATTCAATTTCGTTTTCCATAACAGCCTCACAGGTCTTCGGCTTTGTAACCTTCAGCTTTCAGGATGGCGAACCAAGTACCACAACCAAACCCTTTGCCGTACACGCAACCAGAAATAGCACTAATCAAACCGTCCCAATCGGATATAGGCCTTACTTCACCGTAGCGCATGTGTGCTTCCCAGCCATTTTCTACGGCGTACAGTACACACTCAGATTTCATGCGTGTGTTCATGTCAATACGAAAAACACCGTCGAGTTTGTCAACGGTTACTTGTACGCCCTTTTCAATTGCAGTAACAACAAAATCTGGAATGTTCATTTCATTTTCCATTCGGTTCAACGGTTGCCGTAACTACGTAAAACAGGCCGCGCTTCATTGTGTAATACACAGCGCTCTTAGCTGGGTTTATTTCTTCGCAGAATTCAAATCCAGTTAACAACATCGTGGCACCCGTCGTGTCCATAGAAAGACGGTTGGTTTTTGAAATTGTTCCAGCCACAATACATATGGCCGGACACTGCAACCTTCGGACAGTTGCAGCGTTCCAGATCGTCGTCTTGGGGTTCACGTCCGGTAGCGTCTTTAAATTTTGTTGCCGTGATAGTTCCGCCGATACGCGCAACATAAATATCGTAACTCTTTGACGGCGGCATCAGGCGCAGCAGTGTCTGTGCGCCGGCTTTGGTGAAGCGCATAACGTCATCCTGGCTGAATTTCAGTTCTTGTAGGAATGGGCCTACGTACGAAACAAAATGCGCATGGGTGGTTTGAAGTGCATACGCCTTTTCGGCAACGCGACCGTCATACAAAACTTCGAAAAAAGCACCCGATGCAAACGCGGCGTGATATGCATCTTCGTACGAAAATTCAAGTGCGCTCGCAGCATCGTTGCTCAGCGCATAGGAATCTTGAACAATGGAAGTAACGAATGCAAACGGAAGACCTTCGTCGTTAAGCGCAGCCAGGGTAAATTTGCAATTCATTTCAAAAGGGCCTCTATAAGGGGATCGAGATTTGCTTCATACGCCGCGTTAATAAACGCGTCTGTTTCTTCTTTGGAAAAACCTTTTTCTGCTAACACGTTACGGATGGCAATATTCAAGCGTGCCTTACGGTTGGCTTGCACGTATGCATCCTGCACCAATTTTAAATACGTAGGATGATCGTTGATTGAATGCCTAGAGCCTTTAACACTGCTCATGGCCAATCCTCTTCATCAGGCGGGTTAAATTCATCCATCCAATTCTGAAGTGTAGGAAAAACAACCAACGTGCCGTCACCTACACCCTTACAGGAAATGCCGGAAATTTGATACATGTCCGGGCCACCTTCCATATGCC
>JACCDS010170186.1_pt1 | contig 10025 bp, 7 predicted proteins | sample 7446441 | NCBI WGS metagenome assembly JACCDS01 (sample SAMN15323445, study PRJNA562643) | freshwater metagenome | isolation source: river surface water | place: USA:Blue River Watershed | collected 2017-08-17 | reverse complement strand
GATCTTCTGGGTCAGGTAACCGGTTTCGGTCGATCCTGCGGACGCGCACAGCATGCCGGTCGACAGCCAGCGGTTGACCGTCTGGCCTTCGGCATTTTTGGCAATGAAGTTCGCATCGCGGTCGGCCTTCATCAGGTGCGCGATCTCGTCGATCGCCTGGTGCCATTCAATCGGCTCCCACTGGTCGGTGCCGGGACGGCGCACTTCCGGGCGCTTCAGGCGCGACGGGCTGCGCAGCATGTCGAGGATGCCGGCACCTTTCGGGCACAGCGTGCCGCGGTTGACCGGATGGTCGGGGTCGCCTTCGATATGGAAGACCTCGGCCTTCACGTTCTTGGACTTGTCACCGGTTGCGTACATCAGGATGCCGCAGCCGACCGAGCAGTAGGCGCAGGTGTTGCGGACTTCGGTCGCACGGTCAAGCTTGTAAGCGCGCATTTCTGCATGCGCTACCGAGGGCGCAAGACCCATCACGGCCAGGGAGGAACTGCCTATCCCGGCCGCGCAGATCCTGAAGAACTGCCGTCGATTCAATGGGGCGTTCATCAAAACTCCTTCGAGTGTCACTGGATTCAGGTCGCAAGTGCCGGTCGGAAGGAAGCCAGGTGCTTCCGTCGGCAGACCAGCCTGCGCGGGAAGCAAGGCGCTGCAGGACCTGTGATGCCCGGCTCAGGCGAACCGCGCATGGCAGGTCCGTCCGACTCGGCGCTGCCAGAATCCTGGCGCACGAACAGACGGCGAACTACTTCCCGACCGCGAGTTTAACATGCTGTAATCTGCGATATGTTCGGTCGCCGAATCAGGATTCGCTAGAATTTATCTCGCCTGATCGATGAGATAGCGTCTTACTAATAGGCTATTAATAACCGATGGAGCGTCGATGTGCTGCCTGTGAATCGGCCGTGAATTAGCCGTAGATCGGTTGGCTGGTCCGGTGGCTGGCAAGGCGCGGGCCGTGTTGGGAGCGCCGTGCCAGTGGCCCTGAGAGATAAGGGGGTCAGTCGAGCCGGCTCGGTTTGGTGGGTGGGGCGTCATCCGCTTCCGATTCGGCTTTTCGTTTGAGCGTCCCGGCCGGGGTTCCCAGCACCAGGTCGCACCAGTCGATCGCCGCGGTGATTTCCTGCGCCGTGAGGGGCAGGGCGGAGCTGCCTGGCGCATCGGCATGGTGCGCCAGCCAGGCTTGCCAGTGGCGTGCGAATGCTCTCTCAAGCAGCCGGACCAGATCGCCGCCGGTCCCATCGTCGGGCTCGCGGCTGGCCTCCGTCACGGCCTGGCGCCAGCAGTTGGCCAGCGCATCGCAGGTCGCTTCGGGCAGGCCGGTGGTGCTGGCCAGCGACCGCACCAGCATCGGCACATTCACCGGCCGCAGTCCCTGCCTGTGTTCGAGTGCACGCAGGAAGCTGGCTGGCTGGCGCACCAGTGACAGCAGCGGTGCGCGTTGTGCGGAAAGCAAGTCGACTAGCAGGTGCTTGCAGTGGTGGCTTAGCGGCGCATCGTCAGTCGGCAAGGTCTGGAGTTTGCAGAACAGGAAGCTGGACATCAGGCGGGAGACCGCCTGCGCGTCCGGCAACGCGCTGCCAGACGCCTGGCTGGCGATCATGTTCTCCGAGTCGACCCAGGTCTGCGCAATCAGGTCGGCCAGTTGGTCCGGCAGGCCATGGGTGGCTTGCAGCGTCTGCCACAGGGTGTATTCGGTTCCCGCCTGCCCGGATTGCCGGCGCGCCAGCAGCAAGGCCTCGGCAGACAGCGATGTCGCCAGCGCTGTCTTGAGCTCCTGCATGGTGGCGTCGATCAAATGATGGAGCGCGCGCCGTCGGGCGGCGATGGTGTCGCTGATGGCTTGTCCTTGCGCGTGCCCGGCGCGCGGCCGCTGGCGCTGTAGCTCACCGGCGCTAATTACCGCCTTCTCCACGGGGGCGTGGAAGTCGCTGGCTTCGCCTTCGCCCGCGACGAGGTGGATGCACTGCTTCAGCAGATGCGCCGTTTTGACGGCGACCTGGGCCGGCGTCATGCAGTTGACTTCGCCGGCCAGATCGCGCAGTTGGGGCAGGGCCGGTCGGATCGTTGATTCGAAGATGCCGTGCGCGGCAAGATCCAGCGGGTGCTTTGCCAGTGTGCATAATTCGATCAGCAGCGCCGGACGACCGTGCTGTTGCGTCTCCAGCAGTGCGTTGAAGCGCGCCTTCCGCGATGCCGTCAGCACGTCGAGCATGGCACTGTCATGCTGCTCGGCTGCCGTGGTCCAGAGCGAGTTCTCGGTGGTGGTGGGTGAATCCGGGCACGCACCCTGTTCGATCAGCAAGGCGGCCTGGTCGATATGTCCCAGGCTGACGGCGGTGGCCAGTGCGCTGTCGAGATCGACGGCATTCATCGGATGCAGCCGCCGGCAGTCAAGCAGCTGCCGCAGCAACTGGGTACGCTCGTTGGCGACCAGGGTGCTTTCGAGGATGGCCTGGCTAACCACTGCAGACACGCGCGCCGTGCGGCCGCAGTGCTTCAGCAGCACTTCGAGCATCGCGGTATCCTGGCGCCTGATGGCAATCCACAGTGGATTGCGCACGTTGTCCGAGATGGTCGCACCATGCTCGAGTAGCAGTTCGACCGAGGGCAGATCGTGCTTTGCGACGGCAATCGCCAGCGGCGTGACGCCGTCATTGGCCAGTCCGTTGCGCTGACCGAAAATCTCAACCAGCTCGGCCGCGTCCATCTCGTAGGCGGCCGCATTGCAGTTGGCTCCTCGTTCAAGCAATGTCCGGATCGTCGTTGTTGCACAGGATTTGACTGCGTGGTGCAGTGCTGTCTGCCCGGTCGCATCTTCTTCGGCTACCGACATCCCGGGGCCTTCCACCAGGAAGGCGACCATCTCCGCATGGCCGCTGCTGGCAGCCTGCATGAGGATGTCAAAGCCGCTCGGGTCGACGTTGGGCAGTGGTGCGCCTGCGGCCAGCAGTGCCTGTGCGATGCGCACGGAATTTCTTTGTACCGCCAACTCAAGCAGACTCCGCCCGGCTTCGTCGTTTGCGTCGAGTCGCGCGCCTTGTTTGACTGCCTTGCTCATCAGTGCAACGAAGTCGGCTTCATTCGCATATCTGACGGCAAACAGCAGCGGGCGGTCCAGCGCGTTGGCGTCGGGCGGCATGTTGCGGGCCGCTGCAGCGAGGTTGGCCGGGCCGCGAACGGCCGGGCCTTGATAAGTGGGACGCATGGAATCTCCTGAGTACGCGGAATGGGCAGGCTTGGTGGGCACGCTGCCATGAATGGCTCGGCGAGGCGATTCAGTGGCGGGCGCGATCATGCAGCGCCACAGGCACGGCGGTCGGTAATGGCCTGTGTACGCGGCACTGCGTTCAGTTGCCGCTACCGTGAAGAATGTTCCTGAGGGCGCGAGCGAAGCACAGGGGAGGGATGACATCCCTCAGGGCTTGTTCAATGAATGCAGCGCTTCATCCGCCGCCGGCAACGGTCTCTGCCAAGCGCTACAAATAGCAACTTATCGACGGCAGCAGCGTGTGTGATTAGCGGGAGAAGAGCACCGCGGCGCGGGTATGCACGTAATCGCCTTCGGTCGGGTGCGTGGCCGTCGCGCTCAGGCCGCGGGCGATCGCCTGCGGGTGCTGCAGGGCTTCTTCGGTGCTCAGTACGGGCGACACACAGCAATCTGCGTTGGCAAAGGCCGCTGTCCATGCCTGCTGCGTGCGGGTGGCAAAGATCTGCTCCAGCGTTGCCTTGACTTGCATCGCGTCGTCGCCGCCGATGTCCTGGCCGAGCGACCAGTGGCGCGTTTTCAGGTCGGGACGGCCGATGACGTCGCAGCAGGTCTGCCAGAATTTCAGTTCCAGCGCACCCACGGCCATATAGCGGCCATCTTGCGTTCGGTAGACGTTGTAGCAGGGGACGCCGCCCGTCAGGAAATCGCGCGCCGGCGCGGCGCTCTGGCCGTAGTAGTTGTAGGCCAGCAGGGGCATCAGGTTGTGGGCGAACACGGCGTCTGTCATTGACACATCGACGAAACGCCCCGGACCGCCCATCTTCACTGCCAGCAGCGCGGCCAGTATGCCCTGCACGGCGGATTGCGCGCCGCCCAGCAAGTCACCGATCTGCAGGTTGGGCAGTACCGGCCGGCCGCTGTCATCGGTGTTCTGCGCCAGCATGCCGGCGTAGCCGATGTAGTTGATGTCATGCCCGGCCGCCAGCGCCAGCGGTCCGGTCTGGCCATAGCCACTGATGGCACACATCACCAGGGCCGGATTGCGCGCCTTCAGGGTGTTCCAGCCCAGCCCCAGCCGCTCCATCACGCCGGGGCGAAAGCTCTCGACGACGACATCGGCCGTCTCGACCATCGCGAGGAACTGTGCATGGTCGTTGCTGTCCTTCAGGTCGAGACGGACGATCTCCTTGCCCCGATTGACCGCAATGAACAACTGGGACAAGGCATTGCGCACATGGCTCATCGTGCGCGCATAGTCGCCAACGCCCTTGTCCTCGATCTTGATGACGGTCGCGCCCATATCGGCCAGGTGCAGCGTCGCCATCGGGCCGGGCAGCAGGCGCGTGAGGTCGAGGATCGTGATGCCGCTGAGCGGCTTTTGTGCGTTATCGTCCATGGCCAGAATTATGCAGCAATCGTGCTTTGACCAGACCGTATTGCTGCTCATCTCATGCCACTGGCGCTTCATCGTTGATCTGTTGTGTTCCGGCTGCAAGCGCTGCTGCGGGGATATCTGCCCGCGCTTGATCCCTCTAAGATCTCATTCCTTTGGTGTCAGGAGCGACGATGCTTGCGAGGCCGCAGTGGCGTGATGTGTCGGGGCGGCGTCCGCGCCGGGTGCCGTCGGCGGTGCGCGCGTGGCTGCGACTGGAAACATCGATGACGCATGCGCTGCGCCGGGCCTTCGGTGTCGGGCTGCACGTCCGTGTGCTGCACGATGCGGCCGGCGCGCTGCTGCCGGACGAAGCCGGCGCGCTCGGCACCCGGCGCTGCTGCGGCCATGTCAGGGAAGTGGCGCTGCGGGATGAACGGCAGACCCGGGTCGTGGCGCGCACCGTCTACACCCGCCGGGCGCAAGGCGAGCAGCGTGCACTGGCCACGCTGGGATCGCGACCGCTGGGGGATGTGCTGTTCGCCGCGGGCCAGCCGCGCTGGCGACTGCGCCAGTTCGCGGTGCTGCAGGCGCGCATGCCGCTGTTTGCACTGGTGCGGCGTGCTGCCGGCGATGTCCGCGCCCCTTGCTGGGCACGCAGGACCGTGTTCCTGTTCGAACACCAGCGCCTGCTGGTCACCGAGATATTCATGCCGGCGATGTTCCGTCGCGCTTCAGGGGCGCGTCTGCGCACGGTCGGCCACCCCCCTGCCGGGTGCTAATTGCCGCTGGCCTGGCTGTCGATCTGATCGAGCGACTCCTGCAGGTCCAGCCATTGCGCTTCCAGCGCGTCGAGCTGCTTGCGGCCTTCCGCTTGCTGCGCGAGCGTCAGCTTGAGTTCGTCCTTGCGGGTGGCGCTGTAGATGTCTTCCTGCGCAAGCACGGCTTCGGTACGTGCCTGCGCCTGCTCGGCCGCTGACATCGCGGCTTCGACCTGCTGCATGCGCTTTTCCAGCGGCTTGCGCAGCGCGGACAGGCGCTGGCGCTGCTCGGCTTCGATGCGGCGCTGCTCGCGCCGGTCAGCCGGGCTGGCCGGTGCGTCTGTGGCTGCGTTGCCCTCCAGCGCAGCCTGTGCGGTCGCCTCAAGCCGCGTCTTGAACAGCCAGTCCTTGTAGTCGTCGAGGTCGCCGCTAAACGGAAGCAGCTTGCCGTCGGCCACGATCAGGAACTCGTCCGTGGTGGCACGCAGCAGATGGCGGTCATGCGAGACCAGCAGCAGGGTGCCGTCGAATTGGGCTAGTGCTTCCGTCAGTGCCTCGCGGGTCTCGAGGTCGAGGTGGTTGGTTGGTTCGTCAAGCAGCAGCAGGTTGGGGCGCTGCCAGACGATCAGTGCCAGTGCCAGTCGCGCCTTTTCGCCGCCGGAGAAAGGCGCGATCGGGCTCTTGACCATCTCGCCCGGGAAGTTGAAGGTGCCGAGGAAGTCGCGTAGTTCCTGTTCGCGCACATCGGGGGCGATGCGCATCAGGTGCATTAGCGGTGAATCGTCAGGCCGCAGCATTTCCAGCTGGTGCTGCGCGAAATAGCCGATCGCCAGGCCTTTGCCCAGGCGTGCGACGCCGTGCAGCGGCGCCAATTCGCCGGCGATGGTCTTGATCAGCGTCGATTTGCCGGCGCCGTTCACGCCGAGCAGGCCGATGCGCTGGCCTGACTGCAGTGCGAAATCGATGCCGCGGACGATGATTTTTTCATCGCCGCTCTCACTGCGGTAGCCGGCATCCACCTTGTCGAGCACCAGCAAGGGATTGGGCGCGCGCTCGGGTTCGCGGAACTCGAACGAGAATTCGGCGGCAGCACGCAGCGGCGCCAGCTCTTCCATTCGCGCCAGCGCCTTGATGCGGCTCTGGGCCTGCCTGGCCTTGGTGGCCTGGGCCTTGAAGCGATCGATGAAGGACTGCAGGTGCGCGCGTTTGCGCTGCTGCTTTTCCAGCACTGCCTGCGCCAGTACGAGCTGGGCAGCGCGCTGCCGCTCGAATGCGCTGTAGTTGCCGGAATAGCGCTTGAGCTTGCGCTCGTCGATATGCACGATCACGTTGGTGACGCCATCGAGGAAATCGCGGTCGTGCGAGATCACGATCAGTGTGCCCGGGTAGCGCTTGAGCCAGTCTTCCAGCCACAGGATGGCATCAAGGTCGAGGTGGTTGGTCGGTTCGTCGAGCAGCAACAAGTCGGACGGACACATCAGCGCCTGCGCCAGGTTGAGCCGCATGCGCCATCCGCCGGAGAAACTGGCGACCGGCCAGCTCATTTGCTGTACCGAAAAGCCAAGGCCGGCCAGCAGCTGCTCGGCACGTGACTTCACGGTGTACGCATCGGCGTCGGCCAGGCGGCCATGCAGTTCGCCAATGCGGTGGCCGTCGGCCTGGGCACCCTGGCTTTCCAGTACTTGCAGCTCGCGTTCCAGCGTACGCAGGCTGGCGTCGCCGTCGATCGCATAGTCGACCGCTGCGCGGTCGAGCGCCGGCGTCTCTTGCGCCACATGCGCGACGCGCCATTGCTTCGGGTAGTCGATGCTGCCCGCGTCCGGATGGAATTCGTCGCGCAGCATGGCAAACAGCGTGGACTTGCCGGCGCCGTTCGCACCGATCAGGCCAATCTTTTCGCCGGGGTTCAGGGTGAGGTCGGCCTGCTCGAACAGCGGCTTGGTGCCGCGCATCAGGCTGAGGGATTGGAGGCGGATCATTGCAGCATCGTGGGTAGGCGGGAGGGGCTGCGGCATGCGCCGCAACCCGCGGGCATTCGGGGATTACAGCTGGTCGTCGGTGAGCAGGAACACTGCCTCGTCACCCGCGCTGGTCGACAGCCAGGTGAGCTCGCGGTCGGCGAAGGCTGCCTGCGCGTGTTCGAACTCGTTGCCGATCTCGACGACCAGCACGCCGTGCGGGGTAAGCCGCGCTTTCGCGCCGGCCACGATGCGGCGCACCAGGTCCATGCCGTCGTCTCCGCCGGCCAGTGCCATCTGCGGCTCGTTGCGGTACTCGGCCGGCAGCCGCGCCATCGACGCACTGTTCACATACGGCGGGTTGGCGACGATCAGGTCATATTTTTTGTGCGGCAGTGTGTTGTACAGGTCAGAACGGGTCAGCGTGATCCGTTCCTGCAATGCGTAATCGCCGACATTCTTTTGCGCGACCTCGAGCGCATCAGCCGACACGTCGACGGCGTCGATCTGCGCATTCGGGAACGCATCAGCCAGCATGATTGCGAGGCAACCGGAACCGGTGCACAACTCAAGCACGTTCGTGACCTCGTCCGGATCCATGATCCATGGCTGGAATTGCTCGGGAATCAGTTCGGCAATGAACGAGCGGGGAACGATGACGCGCTCGTCCACATAGAAGCGGTAGTCACCCAGCAGCGCTTCATGCGTCAGGTAGGCCACCGGCACGCGGTCGGTCGCGCGCCGCTCGATCAGGCCGAGCAGGGTGGTGATTTCGCTGTCGGCCAGACGTGCATCGAGGAAGGGTTCGAGCCGGTCCAGCGGCAGGTTCAGCGTGTGCAGCAGCAGGTAGGCGGCTTCATCGAACGCATTGTCGCTGCCATGACCGAAGAACAGCTTTTCGGCGTTGAAGCGGGTGACGGCGTGGCGCAGTACGTCGCGCAGGGTGCTAAAGGGCAGGGGCATGAACGGGGCTCACAGCAGCAGGTTTTCCAGCGTGCGTCGGTAGATATTCTTCAGCGGCTCGATCTCGGACAGCGCAACATGCTCGTCGATCTTGTGGATGCTCGCATTGGTCGGCCCGAACTCGACGACTTGCGGGCAGATCTGTGCAATGAAGCGGCCATCGGAGGTGCCGCCGGAGGTCGACAGTTCGGTCTCGATACCGGTCTCGCTGCGGATCGCCGACGACAGCGCCTCGCTCAACGCACCGCGCGCGGTCAGGAAGGGCAGGCCGCCGACGGTCCATTTCAAGTCGTAATCCAGGCCGTGCCTGTCCAGCACCGCATGCACGCGCTGCTGCAGCCCGTCGACCGTGCTGGCGGTGGAGAAGCGGAAGTTGAAGTCGACCACGCATTCGCCGGGTATCACGTTCGATGCGCCGGTGCCGGCATGGATGTTCGACATCTGCCATGAGGTCGGCGCGTAATAGTCGTTGCCCTGGTCCCATTCGAGCGCCGCCAGTTCGGCCAGTGCCGGTGCCGCCAGGTGGATCGGGTTCTTCGCCATGTGCGGATACGCAATATGGCCCTGTACGCCTTTGATCACCAGCTTGCCGGACATGGTGCCGCGCCGGCCGTTCTTGATCATGTCGCCGATCTGCTTCACCGAGGTCGGCTCGCCGACGATGCAGTAGTCGAGTTGCTGGCCACGCGCCTTCAGCTGGTTGCAGACGATCACGGTACCGTCGATGGCGGGGCCTTCTTCATCACTGGTGATCAGGAAGCCGATCGACCCCCGGTGATCCGGATGGGCTGCGACGAATTCTTCGACCGCCACTACCATGGCCGCCAGCGAGGTCTTCATGTCGGCCGCGCCACGTCCGTACAGCTTACCATCGCGATGGGTGGGCGAGAACGGATCGGAGGTCCACTGCTCGAGCGGACCGGTCGGCACGACGTCGGTATGGCCGGCAAAGACCAACAGCGGCTGCGCCGTGCCGCGCCGCGCCCACAGGTTGGTGACATCGCCAGAGGCGATGGTCTCGCAGGCAAAGCCCAGCGGTGCGAGCCGCTCGGCCATTTTCAGCTGGCAGCCGCCGTCGGCTGGCGTCACCGAGCGCAGCGCGATCATTTCTTCGGTCAGTGCGAGGGTCTTGCTCATGCTTTCAGTGTCTTTTCATAAAGCGCCGGATCGAAGCCGACCAGTACCTGGTCGCCGCTGCAAAGCACGGGCCGCTTGATGGCGCTGGTATGGGCGAGCAGGGTCGCGCTCGCCGTGGCCGCATTGATGACCGATGCCTTGTGCGCGTCCGGCAGTGCGCGCCAGGTCGTGCCTTTTTTGTTCACCAGGGTTTCCCACGGCACCTGGCGCAGCCAGGCGGCCACCGTGGCGGCGTCGAGCCCGGCCTTCCTGAAGTCGTGAAAATGGTAAGAAAGGCCCGCCTGGTCGAGCCAGCTGCGGGCCTTTTTCACGGTATCGCAGTTGGGGATGCCGTAGAGGGTGATCATCAATCCCGCAGCAGCTCGTTGATGGAGGTTTTGGCGCGGGTCTTTTCGTCCACCCGCTTGACGATCACGGCACAGTACAGGCTGTACTTGCCATCGGCCGACGGCAGGTTGCCGGACACCACCACCGAACCCTCAGGAATGCGGCCGTAGCTCACTTCGCCGGTGGCGCGGTCATAGATCTTGGTCGACTGGCCGATGTAGACGCCCATCGAGATCACCGAGTTGGCTTCGACGATCACGCCTTCGACGACTTCGGAACGCGCGCCGATGAAGCAGTTG
>JACCDS010927053.1_pt1 | contig 10029 bp, 6 predicted proteins | sample 7446441 | NCBI WGS metagenome assembly JACCDS01 (sample SAMN15323445, study PRJNA562643) | freshwater metagenome | isolation source: river surface water | place: USA:Blue River Watershed | collected 2017-08-17 | reverse complement strand
GGTTTTGGCGAAGTACTGCCTTACCACGAAAATAAAGTAAGCTTAGACCCCGAAAAAACAGATAAATGGGGCATTCCACAATTGGTTTTTGACGCAGGTTTGAAAGAAAACGAAATGAAAATGCGTGAACAAATCAGAATAGATGCCGCTGAAATGTTGGAAAAAGCAGGTTTCAAAGATGTAAAAACCTTTGATAATGCAGGCGGTTTGGGCGTTGGCGTACACGAAATGGGAACAGCCCGCATGGGTCGTGACCCAAAAACTTCGGTACTCAATGGCAATAACCAAATTCATGCAGTACCCAATGTCTTTGTTACGGATGGTGCTTGTATGACTTCTTCTTCTTGTGTAAATCCTTCTATTACTTATATGGCATTGACGGCGAGAGCGGTTGATTTTGCCGTGAGTGAGTTGAACCGTAAAAATTTGTAGCCTTATGAACCGCAGAGAAGTCCTTAAAAATACCACTTTATTTTTGGGTTATAGCCTTTCGGCTGGAGCTTTGTCGGAGCTTTTTATTGCTTGTCAAAAAGAAGCTCAATTGAATTGGCAACCTGTTTTTCTATCCAATAATCAAGCAAATTTGATTGCTGAAATTGCCGAAACGATTTTACCAAAAACCGAAACGCCTGGTGCAAAAGAATTGGGTGTACCTCAGTTTATCGACAAAATGTTGAAAGAAATGCTTTCGGAAACAGACCAAAAGGCTTTTCTTGAAGACTTAGAAAAGTTCGATGAAGCTTGCGAAGAAGCGAATAAAAAGCCTTTTATAGAGTGCAATCAGCAAGAACGAGAAGCCTTTTTACTGAAAGCCGACAAAGAAGCAGGTAAATTACCACCATCGGCTTGGGGAATTACTTTGGTAGCCAAACCAGACCCCGTGGCATTTTTTAGAAGAGTAAAAAGTCTGACGCTTTTGGGCTATTATACCTCCGAAAAAGTTGGTAAAGAAATCCTTTCTTACGACCCTGTCCCGGGTGATTTTATTGCTTGTATGCCTTTAAGTGATGTTGGTAATGCTTGGAATGAGTAAAAATGAGTATTCCATTGCTTTTTTTACTTTTGGGTATATCATTTAAAAAATATAAAAAAGCCATGAAAAGATTTTGCCTTGCGCTTGACTTAGTAGATGACCTACGCCTTATTGCTGAATATGAAGCTTATCATCAAAATGTTTGGGAAGAAATAAAAGCGAGTATTTTAGGTGCTGGAATTATTGATATGGAAATCTATAGAATCATGAACCGATTGTTTATGATTATGGAAACCGAAGATGATTTTTCATTCATAAAAAAAGGAGAAATGGATGCCAGCAATCCAAAAGTACAAGAATGGGAAACTCTGATGTGGAAGTATCAATCGGCATTACCCATCGCTAAAGAAGGTGAAAAATGGCTGTTGATGGACAGAATTTTTAAGTTGGTATAGTCAGTTTACGCTAAAAAATTTGCCTATTTTCCCTCTCTGAGTAAAACAGTTTCAGTATCGTTTTACTCAGAGAGGGATTTTTATGTACCTTATTTTAAGAATATAAACTATTCCTAGATTATTCTCAGCAAAGCGCTTTTTCACTTAAAAACATTTGAGAATTTACTTACTCCTTTCCCCAAAAACCATCTAATTCTTAAATTTATAAGCCATGAAAGAGTATAAATTTTGAAAATTGTGTTTTACTTACACAATTTCTGTGCGATAATTTATTCAAAACCCCTCAAAATTTATTGTATGAAAAGAAGAGATTTAATCAAATCAATGTTGGCGACTGTTCCTGCCTTGCATCTTACTCAAGCAATTGCACAGAATAATTTTAATGGAATCGTAGATGATGGACTTGAACCTATGGCAAAAGGGCCTTTTAAACCCGACTGGGAATCGTTGAAACAATATCAAACACCCGATTGGTTCAGAGACGCTAAATTTGGCATTTGGGCACACTGGGGGCCACAATGCCAACCAGAATTTGGCGATTGGTATGCCCGAGAAATGTATTATGAAGGCAGTAGAACTTATAAATTTCATGTAGAAAAATACGGACATCCTTCAAAGTTTGGTTTTAAAGATGTAATTAACGAATGGAAAGCAGACAAATTTAACCCTGAAGAATTACTAGCACTTTACAAACGTGCAGGAGCAAAGTATTTTATGGCTTTGGCAAATCATCACGATAATTTTGACAACTATAATAGTAAATATCAGCCTTGGAACTCGGTAAACCTTGGGCCAAAAAAAGATTTGATAGGGGCATGGGCAAAAGCTACCAAAGAACAAGGCTTACGTTTTGGGGTAAGCGTTCATGCAGCGCACGCTTGGTCTTGGTTAGAGGGCAGTCAGCAATCTGATAAATCTGGTGCCTTTGCTGGAGTTCCGTACGATGGGAAATTAACGAAAAAAGATGGAAAAGGAACATTCTGGGAGGGTTACGACCCCCAAGATTTATACGCCCAAAATCATCCACAAAGTACAGGAAGCGACAACATTGGCAACATTCACAGGCAATGGAATTGGGGAAATGGTGTAACACCCCCGAGTGAAAAATACTGCAATACATTTTACAACCGTACAGTCGATTTAGTTAATAAATACCAACCCGACTTAGTATATTTTGATGATACGGCATTGCCACTCTGGCCAGCAAGTAATGTTGGTTTGCGTTTTGCTGCCCATTTTTACAACCAAAATATCAAAAAACACGGAAAATTAGAAGCTGTAATTAATGGTAAAATATTAGACGAAGAGCAACGCAAAGCAATGGTTTGGGACATTGAAAGAGGCCAAAGTAATGCTATCGAACCACTTCCTTGGCAAACTGATACTTGTATCGGAAGCTGGCATTATGATCGTAGTATTTATGAGCAAAAACGGTATAAATCGGCTAAAACAGTTGTTCATACTTTAATTGATGTAGTGAGCAAAAATGGTAATTTGATGTTGAGCGTGCCACTTAGGGGTGATGGTTCTATTGATTCGGAAGAACAAAAAGTAGTAGAAGGAATTGCTGATTGGATGGCGCTAAATAGCGAATGTATCTTTGCGACTCGACCTTGGAAAGTATTTGGCGAAGGCCCAGCGATGGAAAAAGCCGCTCCACTTTCTGCTCAAGGGTTTAATGAAGGCAAAGGCTTACCATTTACAGTAAATGATATTCGTTTCACTACCAAAGGAGATGCTCTTTATGCCATTCCGCTTGGAAAACCCACAGAAAATAAATTACTCATAAAAAGTTTAGCCGTTGGAAATGCACTTTATCCGAAAGAAATAGCGAAAGTAATGTTAGTCGGAAAAGGAAATTCGTTGAATTTTACCAGAACTTCAGAAGGTTTATGGATTGATTTACCAGAAAGTACTAAAGCAGAATTTGCTTTTGCTTTGAAAGTTTTGCCCGCTTAGACAACACAAAAAGACAGGATATATCGCATGAAATTTATGCAATTTATCCTGTCTTTATCAAATGTAATCGTTTACAAATCTTTTAAAGCTTCATAAACTTTTGAAAATTTTCGGTAACTTTCTTGATACACTGCTTGATTTTTGGGATTTGGCAAAAATACTTTCTCTTCAATATCCAAACTGTTTGTATGAATACCGAAAGCGTTTAAACCAACCATTACTGCCCCCCAACACGAACCTTCAATAGTTTGTGCAACTACTACTTTCATCTGAAAAATATCCGCTGTAATTTGTAACCATACGTCACTTTTTGCAAAACCGCCGCTCGCCATAATACAGATATTTTCTCTTTCAGTGGTTGGCAAAAGGATATCAGTAATGTTTAATAATCCGAACAAAATGCCTTCAAGCGTAGCTCTAATAAAATGTGCTTTTGTATGATTAATGGTTATACCTAATAGTGTACCTTGTGCCGAAGCATCCCAAATGGGTGCCCTTTCGCCCAATAAATAAGGTACAAAAATTAAACCGTTTGACCCCGCCTCGATACTTGCTGCTTGTGCAAATAAAGATTCGAATGAATCTTCCGTTACCAAAACCGCTTCTTTTAACCATTGTAGAATCACCGCACCATTATTTACAGCACCAAGTACTAAATACTGATTATCCATTAAATGATAGCACTGGGTTCGCATCTTTTCGTCGATAAACGGCTTATCAATCGGTAATCTAACAGCGCCACTTGTACCAATGGTTAACGACATTCTTCCTTTTTGCATCGCACCTGTTCCCAAGTTAGCCAAAGCACCATCGCCCCCACCAATTACCAAAGTACGATTCCCTAGAGTTGTCTGAGCTTGATGCTTTGGACTCACAATAGTTGAAAGTTTTGCTTCATCGATTCTCAGAAATGCCAAAATATCAGTATTCCAAGTAAGCGTTTCAAGATTCATTAAACCTGTACCCGAAGCCATCGAAGAATCTATGACATATTCGCCCGTTAGGTAATGCCAAACATATTCTTTGATACTGATGAATTTATAGGTTTTTTCAAAAATTTCAGGTTCGTTTTCACGCAACCAAAGTATTTTGGTCATCGGGCAAAAAGTATGAATCGGGATTCCCGTATTTTGGTAAAATTGCCTACCAGTAGTACTTTCCTTTAATTTTATTGCTTCATCGCTGGCACGATTATCGGCCCAAAGAATTACATCTGTAAGCGGATTGCCAAATTCATCAATGGCAATGAGGCTTTGCATAGCAGAACTAAAACTGATGAAAAAGGGATTTACGTTTTCAGTAACTTTTGCGATACATTCTAAAACTGCCTCTAAAATTTCTGAAGGTTTCTGGATACTCCAATCTGGTTCGGGGTGATACATTTCATATTCTTGAGAATATTGTTGTATCATTTGTCCTTCGTTGGTAAACACAATTGCTTTGGTAGCAGTTGTTCCAATATCAATTCCTATATAAAAATGGTTCATGGATACTTAATAGATGACTTCAAAATTAGATTCATCAAAAAGGGTATGTAAACATTAAGTTTTGACGAAAGTCAAATAAAAAACGCCTGAAAGAATCTACTTCCAGACGCTTGAATGATTTATTTCTTTTCTACTGCGTGGCCTCCAAATTCGTTTCTCAAGGCTGCTACCACTTTTCCAGAGAAAGTATCCTCCATTTGGGAACGATAACGCATCATTACCGAAAGGGCAATTACTGGTGTAGGAACACCTAAATCTAGGGCCGTCTCTAAAGTCCATTTACCTTCTCCAGAAGAATGCATAATACCTTTTATGCCATCTAATTTTGCATCTTTTGAAAAAGCTTTTTCCGTTAACTCCATCAACCAACCACGTACCACTGAACCATGATTGAACATTTTGGCAGTTTTCTGGAAATCAATATCAAATTCAGAATGTTCAAATACTTCAAAACCTTCGGCGATGGCCTGCATCATTCCGTACTCTATTCCATTATGAACCATTTTTGTAAAATGCCCACTTCCAGCAGCGCCAGTATGCAAGTATCCGTTTTCTACTGAAATGTCTTTAAATACTTTTTCAAGGTAAGCAAATACTTCATCTTCGCCACCAATCATTGTACAAGCACCATTTAAAGCACCAGAAGTACCACCAGAAGTACCGCAGTCAAGAAAATCAATACCTTTACTTTTTAAATAATCGTAACGTTTTTTAGATTCTTTGTAATTGGAATTTCCTCCGTCAATAATAATATCGTGAGCATTCAAGAAAGGTAAGAGGTTTTCAATCACTTGGTCAACGATTTCGCCAGCTGGCACCATCAACCAAATTGTTTTTCTACCTGTCAATTTTTGCGTTAAAGCCTCAATAGTGTTTGCAGGTTCAATCCCTTGATCTGCAATTTTTTGAACGAATTCAGCATTGACATCATTGGCAATTACTTCGTAGCCGTTTCTTTGTAAATTAAGTGCTAGGTTGAAACCCATTTTGCCTAAGCCAATAATTCCGATTTGCATAATGTAATAAGTTTACTGTGTTGAAATAATATTATTAAATGGTATTTGATAAGCTAATTTAGAAAAATTTAAGAGGTTTTATGTCCTACTTTCCACGGAATCTTTATACGATACAACAAAGACCCCACGAAATCATGGAGTCTTTGAGGTTATTTTGCACTTGATAGAGTAAGGTTTTATGTAAGATTACTTGTTCCACCAAACTTTTGTATCTAAATCGTCTGCGCCTTGACGAGCCACAGCGGCATCTAAATTAGCCTTATTCACTGAAATTTCATCTACAGGATACGATAGACGATTAATGAAGTTTCCTTTAATTTCTTTTCCTGGATACGGATTTGGCGTCAGTGCTGGAAAACCACTTCTACGGAAATTAGCAAATGCTTCTGGATTATTCATGAACGATGCTACCCAATATTGTGTATTGATTTGCTCTAAAGCCTTTGCTGCATTAAATGGATTAGCTGTGAAATAAGCCTCTATGGTCGCTTCAGACACATTAGAGTTTGCATCATATTCAGTGAATTGCTGAATATGTCCTTTTACTCCAGCCTTGTAATAATCGGCTACGTTACCTGTAATCCAGCCTCTTTGGGCTGCTTCAGCCAATAAGAGTTGTGTTTGACCGAATGTCACGAAGAAACAAGGCGCATCAAATCTTCCAACTTTTGTTCTATCAACTTGCGAGTACAACTCAATTTCACCTGGATAATTTGGCGTTTTAGAAAGCGTACTTTGGTCGTAGCCAGCCGGTATTCCTATCTGTTTAGCTGGGTCTTTTGTAAAATCTGTGGCAGATTGTGCTTTTGTATTGTATTTTAGGGCAATAATTCCCAAACGTGGGTCATTTGAATTCTTCAAGAAATCTACAAAAGTAGCGTGCAAATAAAAATTTGCCCTTTCACTACTGTTCAACTGCGAACCAATTTCATTATTGTAGGCAGCAGTATGTCGTAAAATACAATTATCTGCATTTGATTGCATCACGCCTCCTGCAAATGCTTTTTTAACATAGTTTTGAGCAGTGTTGGCATCCACTTTTGTTAGACGCATGGCTGCACGGAGCATCAATGAATAACCCAAACGTTTCCATTTTGTAACATCACCTGCATAAATAACATCGCTGGCTTCTTTGGTTTTACTGGCATCTAAGGCAGCAGAGGCTTCATCTAATTCTTTCAGAATATCGGTATAAATGGCTTGTTGAGGATCATACTTTGGAAACACAGTTCCTTGCAAATAGCCTAATCCTGCTTCAGTATAAGGAACATCTCCGTAGCTATCAGTCAAAATCATAAAAGTGTATGCCTTCCAAATGCGTGCCATGTTGTATAAATTACTTCGAGTGGCATCTCCTTTAGTTTTGGCAATTACATCTACCAAGTGTTTATTCACTTCTCTGTAATATCGTTGCCAATTTACACCTGTTACGGAAGTATTGTTTTGATTGACGTTTCCACCAGCATTTACACCTAAATACGGGCTAACGATTTGTTGGACAATGGCCGCTTCATAAATAACAGATTGCCAAGTAAAAGACGTTCTGAGTGTTGCGTTGTTCAATTCATAAACAGGATTGAGAGAAGTCGGGTTTACTTTGTTGGTATTGAGTTCGTCAAATCCTTTATCACAACTGCTTAAAAAACTGGATGCGAAAAGTAAGCTGATATATAAAGTTATTTTTTTCATTTTCTTAATATTAATAATTGATTACTATGAATTAATCCTAGTCTAAAAAGGATAATAGAGAGTATTTAATAGCCCAACGTTATTAGAATTTAACATTTAAGTTAAAACCAATACTTCTGCTGGTTGGTAAACCTGTTGACTCTAAACCGACAAGGTTATCCGACGAGAAACCAAATTGTTCTGGGTCTAGGTTTGGAACCCATTTTTTAATCATCAGGACATTATTCGCTACTGCATTTAGCTTGATACCTTTGATGAACCAATTTTTTGGTAATTTTTTGGTAAAATCGTACCCAACTGTGATTTGACGCAACTTCCAGAAACCTGATTCAGATACAAATTCTTCGGCAATATTATTAGCACGAACTGTTTCATAGAAAGATTGTAATGGTGTTCTTACGGCATTGGGTTCACCTTTGCTGTTTACGCCATCACCGATTACGTAATTTTGTTCACGTCCTACCAAAGTACCTTTATGCAAACCATGACGCCACGCATTGTAGTTGGTACCAGAAATCATTTTTCCACCCAATTTAAAATCAATCAAGAAGGATAAAAGGATGTCTTTGTAACGGAAATTATTGGTAATACCGCCTACCCATTTTGGAAGCGCACTTCCAAAACTTACTAAATCGTTTGTTCGTTCTGGGCGACCGCTCTGATCATTGAAAATTTTACGTCCTTGCGCATCTCGTTTGTAGGCAAAACCGTATAATTGACCAAGTGGCAAACCTACTACTTGACGCAAAACTCCCGTAAAAATTCCTGAGCCTACGGTGATATTGGTTTGGTTACCTGCCAATTCTAATACTTCAGAAGTATTGTACGAACCATTGATGTTTACATCCCAAGAGAATTTATTGCTTTTTACTGGCGAGAAAGTAAGCATAGCTTCAATCCCTTCATTCTGGCTTTTTCCGCTGTTTAACAAAGTAGTTTGGTAGCCAGATGCATCTGAAACCTGAGCAGAAAGAATTTGATCGGATGTGATTTTTTTGTAATATGATACATCTAAGCCTACTTTATTTTGGAATAATTTCAATTCTAAACCGAATTCCCTTTCCTGTACTCGCATCGGGCGAAGCGCTGCGTTTGGCACTGTAGTGGCATTGATAAAGCCTACAGGCTGGTTTTGAAGCAAGTTACTTCCCACTGCATAAAATAAATTATTTGCATAAGGTTGAACGTCTGTATCACTTCCTACTTCAGCATAAGCTGCTCTTAATTTACCGAATGAAAGCCAATCAGGCGTATTTTCGAAGGCTTGAGTAAATACAAAACTTCCAGTAACAGAAGGATATTGAACTGCACGAGAACCAGCAGCCAACGTAGAGAACCAGTCATTACGACTTGTTATGTTTACAAACAAAAAGTTTTTATACGAAACCTCTGCCGCACCATACAATGAATTTACCTGACGCTCGCTCAAACCATACAATGGGTCTTTTAACTGTCCGTTCATTACTGTGTAAAGTCCACGTACTACAAAGTTCTGAACAAAAACGCTGTTGTAATCGCTCCGACGATACATTTGGTTTCCTCCTAACGTTAAATCGAAACTAAAATCACCAAAAGTTTTTTTCGCTCCAATCAAGAAATCGGCATTAGTTTCACGGAAACGACGAGTTTCCTGAGTGAATTGTCCATTTACAAAACCAGTAGGTGCTACTGATAAAGAGGCTTCACCAGTTGGGAAGTTATAGTCTTGGTCACGTGAATAATAATCTTGACCGATTCTTCCCTGAAAATATAACCAATCTGTCAGGTTGTAACGAAGTGTTATATTTCCTAAAATTCTATCACGGCGAATATTTTCAAAACGTTCATAAACAGAGTAATATGGGTTTGTACGGTTTCTGAAACGAGACCAAATATTTTCGTCGCCATTGGCGTCAAGGCGTTTTGATTCTAGTAAATCAAATGGTAAGGAGTTCGACATCGTGAACAGTACCGTTGGTGTACTTAAATCTTGCTGCCCAATTTGCGGCGGATTGCGGTTATATTCGTTTGAGTAATTGATGTTACCCATCAAAACCAACTTTGGATTCAAGTTATAGTTAAAACCAAGATTGATTGTCTTTTTGTTGTAATCAGAATTCGGAACAATACTTGTGTTACTCAAATTAGAAAGGGATAAATTAAAGCCACCTTTTTCAGAACCAGATGAAAGAGAAACCGTGTTCGTCCATGAAGTACCAGTCCGATAAAATTTATTTATTCTGTTATATACTGGCGCATAAGGTACTTCTATGCCATCAAACAAAACTTGTTTCATGCCTGGCTGAAATTTTTCACCAAAACTCCAAACGCCCGTTTGTGGATTCGGAGTAGTTGGTCGAACACCATTTTCTCCCTGACCGTACTCGTATTGAAAGTCCGTGAAATCCAATGGTGTATCGACTGTATAATTGCTGTTGTACTCAATACCGATTCCTTTGCCTGTTCCTTTT